>Ga0315543_1002086_pt1 | contig 20154 bp, 16 predicted proteins | sample SalMarSW160210MG_2_FD_203098 | JGI IMG/M metagenome (GOLD analysis project Ga0315543, IMG submission 203098) | Salt marsh sediment microbial communities from the Plum Island Ecosystem LTER, Massachusetts, United States - Salt Marsh Sediment SW1601-210 ...
TCAACAGGGTACTTCCTGGACAGGTTACTGGAGAGTCGGCACTAGTGATTTGAACGAGTTAGTTCCCTACTGGCTGGTTAAGGAGCCCGACAAAGGACCGGGTGTACCGCCTGATTGTGGCGGAACGCTTGTGCCGTAGTAAGTCTGTCAGGAGACTAAATTGTTAAGATTTTGAATAGGAAGATTTTGAATAGGAAGAGGAATATCGAATGTAATGAAGCATTCGAGTATTTTTGAAAGGAGATTGTGATGAAGAAATTGTTAGCTTTATTGTTGGTTCTTGGATTGGCCTCAACAGCAAATGCTTTGGTAGTCCAGCTATCCTACAACGATGCAATTGATGGCCCAGAAAATGTGACTGAAGTGACAGTATACCCTTCTGACTATTTTGAGTTTGACGTCCACAGCGATGGTGACAACATCGCTTATGATGAATGGGTAACTGTCAGTGGCCCGGCGAGTGGCTTTACCCAAGCAAATGGTGTAATTCATGCTGCAGCAGGTCAAGATGCGTTTATTCTGGATGTTGGGCGTCCGGGGTACCTCTGGGTAGAAGCTGCTGATTTATCAGACCCATTCGATTCTATTGACCCGGGTAAGCACTTCTCTTGGGAATTGCACTGTGAGGGGCCGGGTGATGTGATTATCGAGCTTAGGACTTTCGATGATTTTGAGATACTTCAGGATACAATCATCGTGCATCAGATTCCTGAGCCGGCGTCAATGCTGCTGCTTGGTCTTGGAGGTCTTTTGCTGCGTCGTCGTAAATAAGTTCCGTTTAGAGATTTATCTCTAACGGGATAAGACGCTGGCCGAGAGCCAACAGAAGTAGTTACTAAAGAGGCAGGTCTTGTTGACCTGCCTCTTTTTTTGTTTACTTCGGCACAGATTGTGTTATAATTCTTTGGACGCTGATTTCGCAGATTATGCTGAAATGATATAAAATGATATAATATGTAAGATTCTGCGTTAATCAGCGCAATCTGCGCCTAATGAAGTTAAAGGAATACGATGTTATGAAACGGTTATTGCTATTATTGCTTTGTGTTTTATCCGTTTTTGTGCTTATTGGCTGTGACAGTTTTACTGGAAATAAAAGCAGTGTCGATGTAATCATCGATGGCAATGGGCAGTTCCCAGAATTTCTTGCCGGTAAATGGATAGCCAATGATAGGGGCTGGCAATTTGTTTTCGAGCCCGATGGGAGGATTTCCTCTGCAATCCATACTATCGGCTGGGTCGAAGTAAAGCCAGGGCAGGTAACCAGGGTGTCAACAAAACAGGGCGGCAAAGGCATATTTGAATCAGGCCGGTGGACAGTTCAATATTCTTCTGTAGACCGCGAACTGATGGTGGAAGTTATCCTGAAACATTTTAGAGCCCAGAATGGCAATCAAGCACTGGAAGGTACCAGTAAGGACGTGTTTATAGGCCCGGTCTCCGAAGATGGGCAGCAGTGGACGGCTGAATGGTTCGCTTTTCCTGAGTATGTTGCGTTTACTGATATTTACGATAATTATAAACTTCCGGTTGACTATAATGATAATCCCAGAGGCACCTTAGTTTTTAAAAAGATTAAGGGGGCGGAATAATATCACTTGATTTTAGTAATCATAATAAGCCACGCCAGTTGTCGGACCAGTCAAGCTTAATCGTCTTGTTTGCTGGCTTATAGAAGTAAGCAAAATTACTGGTCGCATTGGCCGGGAATTCTTCACTATTACCCACCATTTTCACAATTGTCTCATTGTTAAAGGGATTCTTTGGAAATCTGCGAATGTATGGCCCTGCGAGGCAAAATATAATCCCACCAACCGCCAATTAAGTGTGAAGATATTTCTCGACGCATTTCTTATGCGCCTTCCCCATGGCGACCTTGAAGGCCGAATGGAAGATTACTTTGATGGGCCGGTTTCTGAGGACGGCAGGACCTGGACGGTTTCCTGGCGTAATTATTGCTGGCTTGAGGGTGCTATTTCTCCCCCTATCGACGAGATAAATGCAAATCCAGAGAAGCTAATCTTTACTAAAATAGACATCAGCGACGTCAACGACATCAACAACGACGTCAACAGCGTCGGGTAGCTTTGGTTTGCAGTGTTAGTAATCATAATATCGAGTGTCCTCTTTGTTAGTCCCGAGCTAGTCAAGGCCGCTTTTTATAGTTCCGCGTATCTCTCACTGCCATCCGGCAGTTATCCACTGCCGTCCGCGAGTCATCCACTGCCGTCCGCGAGTCATCCACTGCCCTCCGCGGGTCATCCACTGCCGTCTGCGGATTATTTGTGCTGCCTGCTTATACAAACTTCGGGTGATATCTTACAGGATAACAGACAGTATAAAAGGCCGAGGCCAATGAAATAAAGTCGGAGCATTATCTGTTGTAAGGCCTTTAAGCCGCTTGCAGGTTATTGATACCAGCCGCCTTTTCAGAGCCATTGCTCGGCTAAAGCGGCGAAGTCGGCAAAATCTATGAAGTCATCATCATAAAAATCGGTCTGTAATTCAATGCCTTGAAGCCATTCATCTGTTAAAACAGCAAGCTCGCTATAATCGACAATTCCATCGTTGTTCAGGTCGATTGGGTTTGTAACAACCTCATCGGCGCCAATATCAACGATATCGTTGAATATTCGCTGTTCGCTATCAATGTCGGTAGTCGCAGTGACAGAGTTGTTATCACCGACATCGATACAGCTCGATGTTGGCAAAAGGTGATAGTTGCCGACAACAAAGAAATCATCGTTTGGCTCTGTTGGTGTGTTTGCATCATCCCAATAAGCCTGGAAGCACCTGTGAGGGTTATCCGGGCGAAGTATTTAACAATGGCAGTACCTTGTTGTCCGACTCTTCAGTTGGACTGCCAGAGCCAGTTTTCTGCGAATGTTTTTAGGTCTTCGATGTCAACCGTGCCGCTCTGGTCGTAATCGCATCCTTCGCACCAGTTGGGGTCTGTACATAAGGAATCAACCCAGTAATAAGCCAAGATGGCAAAGTCATTAAAATTGACAATCCCATCGCCGCTAAAGTCCGAAATCTCACCAAATGCATATTCATCTGCGCCAATGTCTATCCTGCCGCCGATAATGCGTGGGTCGCCCTCGAAATCTGTTCCCCCAGCTTCAGCTTCGTAATTCGGGTCGCCTGCGTTTATACACCTGCTGTCATAGTTTAAGTGATAATCATTGCTATCTGGATTAACAAACTGCGGCCAAACACAGATGTTACCGTTAATTCCTGTTTGGTCCGGTATGGCAGGCCCGCACGTCCCCAAGCCGTTCCCCCAGAGATTATTGTATCTTATTACAATAGAATTATCCTGGTGAACCCATATCCCCCATCCGTCTCCGTTGGAGCTGATGATGTTGTGCTCAATGGCAGGGTTACTATTGGATTCGCAATCTATTCCGCCTTTGGCATTATGTGTTATGGTATTGTGGGCAATTACAGGTTCCGAGTCAACGATGCGCATGCCTGCGCCGGCGATGTTTTTGTAAATCAGGTTATTGCGAACAGTTGGGTCGCTGTCCCAATACACCCCTATCCCCGCTCCGTTGCTCGATGTATTTTCAGTGATGGTATTCCGTTCTACCAACGGTTCGGAAAGGTAATAAATATATATCCCTCCGCCACCCAGGCTGCTTGCTATATTGCCTCGAATCAAGTTACCTCTAACTGTTGGGCTTGAACTATATGTTATGTGAACGCCTGCTCCGAGTTTGGAATCATTGCTAATTATCTGATTATCTTCGATAAGGCCGTTGCTCCACTGTCGCAAATGTATCCCGCCGCCATAATAGTCTGCGTGATTATTTTCAACAAGATTGCCGGTTATCATCGCATCGCAGCCCTGAAAGCCGACAATAGCGCCGCCGTCGCCGTGGTCGTTGTTCGGATAATTAGTATCAGGAGGAGCAAAACCGTGTTCTATAATAGCGGAATTGTTGAAAAAAGTGTTGTCAGTGATGACTGGCGTTAGATGAACGGCAGGGTCGCTGGGGTTATCAGGGTTGACAGGGTCGCCGTAGATGTAAATTCCACCACCTTGACCGGCAAAATTTCCAGTAAAAACGTTCTTACTGATAGTTGGTTCCGACATATTATAGCAGACTACGCCGCCGCCACAGCAGTTCCATCGCAAGCCCTTAAACTCCCAGGATATCAACAGCCACGAGCCAGTACCGCCGGTTATCGTAAACCCACTCAGCACAGAGTTGGTATCTTCGCCGCTATTAAAGGTTACTACTGAAGCGAAGTTGCTGTCAGCCGGTTCGCTGCCGTCAATTACCGTAGCCGCGACAACATTGGGGTCATTCGGGTCGAGCGAGGTTAGTGTGATTGCCTTGCCGAGAAAGTTGATGTTCTCACGATACGTATTCGGCTCGACAATAATCACATCATCGTCATTGGCATCGTTAATTGCTGATTGGATACTGGGGTGCTCGGAGGGGACATATAGGTTCCATGCCCAAACATCAGTTGAGCACAAAACAAGTATAGCTATCAGCAAAAACCGCCTCATTTTCAGCAACCTGCCTCCAGGAGTTTAGACTAACCCGGTTTCATTCATTATAGCAAAAAATAGCTTCAAAAATCCAGCTTTTTCCTCTGGTCTCTGGTATTTAGAGGGGTCTGCTGGGTGTGTGTTGGGTTTGCAGGTAGATTTTTTAGGACTTTAACAGCAATTTTTCAGCTAATAATGTCTGCTTTGCCCGTTGTTATTTCCGCAGAAAAGGGTTTGACATACGTCTGACGATTTCTGTAGAATTTATCCTGTTAGAAAGAATGCCCCGCCCTTTGGGCCAAACAATACACACAACGAGGGTGGGGTCTAAGGCCCCAGCCGGGTTTTCTCCGCAAGGAGTCCCTATGACTAACGAAGTTTACTTATCGGGAATATATTTTGCGGGCGTAATTCAGTGGTAGAATGTCAGCTTCCCAAGCTGGACGTCGAGGGTTCGAATCCCTTCGCCCGCTTTTTTTTATTTCAGTTTTTTTAACCCCTTCTTTTGTTTCTTAAAATCAAAACCACCAAAGTCCCCAACCACAGAAACCCAATCGTAGCGGGCTTGCCCGCCGAGGCAAAGGTACTTTTGTGAGCTATCGTTTTCTACGACATAAGGTGATGATAGTTGTGCCGAGAGTCATCAGAAGGACGGAGGCGGGTTCCGGAGTAGAATGTATATCTACTGTTATGTTTTCTTTTTTGAAGTCCTTGAACGAACAATGGAAATCAGAAGTATATGAAGAATTGTTAGAATGCCAAGAAACGTGGACATGCTGTCGGTCATAAGTATACCAATTTCCAAAAGAGGGAGATTCGAGCAGATAGGCCAATCCTCCGAGCCACTTGTATTGTATTTTATCAAGGATGTAATATCGCCCTTTATCTAAATAGCTGTACCGAAATTTTTCAATATAGTCACCCGGCTTAAAACAACTATGCCAGACAACATAGTTGTCGATTGGTTTTTGCATGATGTACCCGGTACATACATTCCCTAACGAAATGGGCTTACATACGGTCAGATAACCCCAACAGCAGTCATACCAGGGTAAATAAGTTCTTCTTTTGTTTGCAAATCCGACTGCTTGTTCCGACCTTCTTTCGTACAGCTTTGGATAGCATGGATGTCCCAGTATATAGCTTAATCCTCCCAATAGTTTGTACTGCGTTCTATCAAGATAATAATATTGTCCCTCATCTAAAAAGGAATACCACCATCTGTCAAGGTAATCTCCTGTTTTAAGATTACGATACCGGTTGCAGCCGTTATGCCTGCCGGTTATGAATTGCTTGGGACTGCCTGTATACATACTGTTGACGAGTCCATCTAAATCAAGAAACCGCGAAGCATCCCGGCACGTAACGTATGTAGGTTTGGCACAATCTAAATTAACATATCTTGCCTCGGCCCTACCGGCTAAAAAAATTGTTACCATGGCAGCTAATCCGCCGATTCCAAGTTTCCATAGGCCGAAGTCCGCAGGTTTTGACTCTAAGTTTTTGAACTGTGCTCCGCACTTTGGTGACGCTATATTGCTGGCGTGAGCAATTGCACTTTTATCATCCTTGATTGTGCAGGCCATCGTAAACTCTCCTTAGTTTAAAATGCCCTTGATTGCTTTGGGTATTCAGCGAAGTCAAGCCGCTGAAATTCAATCCATTGATTGTGATTATCGGACTGCTTGGACAACAATCAACAGTTTTTTTGAAAAATTTTTTATTTTTATAGGATTTTTTGGTCGGGCTTGGCTAAACGCTGATTGAAATGCCTGCTATCGTCCGTCTTCCGCCTGCCCTGAGCTTGTCGAAGGGTCGTCTGTCTTCTGACCTCTGCCTTCCGTCTTCTATCCTCTGTCTTCCGTTGTCTGCCTTCTCAATCTAACATGATTCCTTGCTGCTGGAGCCACTTTTTTAAATCCCCCATTTCGCTGTCGAAAATCTCATTGTCGTAGTCTTCTTCCAGCTTATTGATGATGCCGACTAATTCCGGCTGTTCTTGCACGGCCTCGGTTAATCTCTTTTCGAAATCATCGCTGATGGTCATCAGGTCATCAAGCTCTATATGCAGCTCCAAAATCCCACCCAGCCGCCTCGTCATTGCCTCTATGCACCTCGGATTCTGGCCCTGAACATAAGCCGGGACCGTCGCTACGAGACTTGCCATACTTATATCCTGTGCATTACAGTTAGCCATCAGGTATGTAATGAAACTTGCGGGACCCTCGTAATCTGTGAATTTTACGCCGTAATGCCGCAGTGTCTCTTTAAGTTCCGCATCCGAAACTGAGCAGAACAGCCACGGCTCGCGGGTATGCGGCACCAGGCCGGCAATGCTGCCTATAAAATAAATCTGATTAACGCCGAACTCTTTGCACATACTGAAAATACAATCAGCAAATTCAGCCCACTGCAAATTTGGTTCTTTGCCCAAAAACAATATTAGATTGCTGTTTTCGCTGTAGAAAAACTCGTTTTTGGGAACCTCATAAGTCTTTATAAGGCCATCTTTTATTGTGGTGCGGGGCCTGAATAGCGCCGTTATTTCCATAGAACCCGGGAAGCTGTATATATAGAATCCCTCCGAGCTTATCTCGGCAAATCTCTCGGTGCCGAGCTTGTCAATAAGGCACTTTACAGTTCCTGTCGAGACATCACCGCCGTCCATCCACCCGGAAAGGCCCAGTAACAGCCTAGGATTACGGAATTTCGGCCTTTTGAAAATTTTTAGCTTGTCGGATGCCATATTATCCTTTCGTTTCGCAGTCTCTATTGCTTTATTAAATATCGGCTGGTTAAGTCAGTTAAATTTCACAATTCGGGAGTAAATGGAGCTGCCTGTAAGTCCTGAGCTTATCGAAGGTCGTAAAAAAATCCGACGTAACTAACGTTTATACAAAGATATACGGAAAATCCCCGACCAAAGCGCAGGTGGTTGTGTGTTTCTGGCTCTTAGCCGCTGCCTTCGCCGCCCTAAAAATCCGCTAAGCGACAAACATATATCATGTTTTGCAATTATCGAATTATATATCGTAATATTCTTCGGTGTGGATTTGGACGTTTTTTCTATAGTCCATGGAATCATCGTGCGTCATCTTATTAAATCTTCTCTGTGCAAGGAAGATTTTGATGGCGGTAATCCCGCAGCCCAGCCCTGCGATAAAGAATACCGCAGCGGCAAGAAATGCAAATATCTCAGGCAGTGCCAGAATAATAACGCCGAAGCCAATCAGCAACAGCCCAACGGTGAATATTCCCGCTGCAACCTTCCTGGATGCCTGAGAGATTGCATTTGTGTAAAATCGAAAATTCATTTTTTCATGTATCGCCGCAAGGGCAATAAGACACTAAGATTTATAATATATTTATTTTTTTGTGACTTTGTGTCTTCGTGGCCAAAATTCCTCTGCACGAGCGACAAGTAACGGACTAATACATTCCGCCTCCAGGCGGCATCGCTGGCATTTTTTCCTTCTTTTCGGGAATCTCACTGACTATAGCGTCGGTTGTCAGCAGCAATGATGCGATTGAGGCACCATTTTGCAGAGCAATCCTCTCGACCTTCGTTGGCACAATCACGCCGAACGACACCATATCGCCGTACTTTTTGCGCAGTGCATCATAGCCGAAGTTCTTTTGTTTGCTTTCCATAACCTTCTGTGCAACGATTGAGCCGTCAAGCCCTGCGTTCTCAGCGATTTGTTTAATTGGCGCCACTACCGCTCTTCGCACTATATCAACGCCGATTCTTTCATCGCTGACTGCCTTGATTTTATCCAGTGCCGACAATACTCTGAGCATCGACACTCCGCCTCCGGGCAGGATTCCTTCCTCTACCGCTGCTCGACAGGCATGCAGTGCATCCTCGACGCGTGCCTTCTTCTCCTTCATCTCTGTCTCCGTTGCTGCTCCAACATTGATTTGCGCAACACCGCCGGCTAATTTTGCGAGCCGTTCTTGTAGCTTTTCAATGTCGTAGTCGCTGGTGGATTTATCAATCTCTGCCTTTATCTGCTCGATTCTGCCCTTGATAGCCTCAGTGCCGCCGCCGCCTTCGATAATCGTGGTAGTATCCTTGTCGATAGTAACTCGTTTGGCCCTTCCAAGCTGCGGTAGTTCAATTTTTTCTAATTGAAGCCCGAGGTCCTCGAAGATGGCTTCGCCACCGGTCAGCGTGGCAATATCGCTGAGCATTGCCTTTCGCCTGTCACCGAAGCCGGGTGCCTTGACGGCTGCACACTGCAGCACACCACGCAGCTTGTTTACGACCAGTGTTGCTAACGCCTCGCCTTCGATATCCTCGGCTATAAGCAAAAGCGGTTTTCCCTGTTTGGCAACCTTCTCAAGCAGCGGAACAAGTGATTTCACCGAGCTTATTTTCTTTTCATGCACCAGAATATACGGCTTATCCAGGACAACCGTCATATTCTCTAAATTGTTGATAAAGTGCGGACTAAGATACCCTTTGTCGAACTGCATACCTTCGACCAGCTCGACCGTTGTTTCCAATGATTGGCCCTCTTCGACAGTGATGACACCGTCTTTGCCGACCTTGTCCATCGCCTCCGCCAACTTTTTGCCGATTTCAACATCCTGGTTAGCCGAGCAGGTTGCCACCTGTTCGATTTGTTTGCTGGATTCAACCGGTGTGCTCATTTTGCGCAGTTCTTCAATGAGTTGCTCCACCGCTTTTTCAATGCCGCGTTTTACCTGCATTGGATTAGCCCCTGCGGTAATGTTTTTCAGGCCTTCGTCGAAGATGCTCTCAGCCAGAATTGTTGCGGTTGTTGTCCCGTCGCCGGCCACGGTCGATGTTTTTGAGGCCACTTCCTTGACCATCTGGGCGCCCATATTCTCGTAGGAATCTTCCAGCTCAATCTCCTTGGCTACCGTTACGCCGTCCTTGGTTACGGTCGGCGACCCAAATGATTTTTCCAAAACTACGTTCCTGCCGCACGGCCCAAGTGTAATTTTTACCGCCTTTGCCAGCTTCTTCACACCTTCTCGAATGGCTGACCGTGCGTCGGAACCAAAAGCAATCTTTTTAGCTGCCATATTTCTCTATCTCCTTGTTCCTTCAATTTTTGCCACTGATTTCACAGATTACACTGATTTAATTTTTTTATTCTTATTTAATCTGTGCCAATCTGTGTTCATCTGTGGCTAAAACTTAATTGTCTAATTATTCTCTGCGTGCTTTGTGGCTAATTATTTTTTCCTTCTTATTTTTCAATTACCGCCATAATATCTGACTCACTCATAATCAGATACTCTTTGCCGCCTATTTTTACCTCTGTTCCGGCGTAGCTTGTGAAAAGCACCGTATCCCCCTTTTTCACCTGCACTTTTCTTAGTGTTCCGTCGTCGAGCGCCTTGCCTTTACCAACACTAACAACTTTGCCCCTCTGTGGTTTTTCTTTGGCGCTGTCCGGCAGGACTATTCCGCCTGCCGTCTTGGTTTGAGCTTCGAGACGCTGAACAAGCACCTTATCTGCCAATGGTCGAATCTTCATTTATCCTTACTCCTTTCAAAAACTTCTCATTTTTCTTTCTTGCCTTTTCTTTTATTTACCCTGCAAAGACGTTGCTATTATACCTTTTTTTGAACAGTCTATTTAATTGTTCCAGCAGAATACCCATTTCGACCGGTTTATCAATAACACTAAAGACGTCGAGCTGAAGCGCCTGACTTAGCATTGCTTCGTCCCTTGCGCTTGAGAGCAAAATACACGGCAGTAGCGGATATTGCATCCGAATAATCTTTATTGTCGCCAGGGCATTTGATTTTTCCGGGTCCGTATCTACAATCGTCGTATGAATTCGTCTTCGCTCGATAATGTTAACAAACTCACTTGTGTTATCAGCCACCAGCAGATTTACGCCTCTTGGTCGAAAAATACATCGCAGCGCCTCCGGCCAGGCCCAGTTTGCCCCGCTGGCCAGGACATTTATCTCCTCTGATTGTGACAGATTCGATACCATATTATATCAGTTAATGTGCAAATATCGTGCCAAATGTTTTGTCGCAGGCCGGTACTTACGTAAGCGCTTATTATAAATGCGATTATATCACGAAGATATATCTTGGTCAATCTGGCAAAATTGCAGTCAGTCCAAATCCTCCTGCCATGCTGGCAGGCCTTTACGTTTAGCCAAAGAGCCACACTGGGTTATTTATCCCTCACCGCCACGTAGGTTACTTGTCCTGAGTACCATCGAAAGGGTGATACCATTTGTTATTCTCGCGCAAGCGGGAACCCAATTCATCATTTGCTATTCTTTGCTCGATACTCTCTTGCGTAGAATCCGCTCCTCAAGAATCCGTGCAATCTGCGAGGGACACCGCCTTGCGGGAACCCAAATCTGCTGTTAGAATCGAATCTATGAAACCTCGTTTTGAATTTTCTAAACTAATTATTCTTTTTCTTGCGTCACGGCCAAAGTTTTTAGTTGCAAGTGCAGCTCCTGTCTTGGTTGGCTCGGCGCTTGGTTATGCAACTACCGGTACTTTCTCGCCACTTCTTTTTATTCTTGCGCTATTGGCAATAATGGCTTTGCATTCCGGTGCCAATATGACCAACGATTATTTCGACCACATTTCCGGAAACGACTGGGCCAATAAAAATCCTACCCCGTTTTCTGGCGGAAGGCGGTACATCCAGGAGGGAATTTTATCGCCCAGAGCGACCTTGCTCGCCGGTCTTTTTTGGTTTACTATCGGTTCAATAATTGGCGTTACAATTTTTTTGCTGACACAGAGCATTTTTATTTTGGTTCTTGGCCTTATCGGTTTGCTCGGCGGCTTTTTCTATACTGCTCAACCTATTAAGCTCGGCTATCGTTGTATCGGTGAGTTTGTCATCGCACTTTTATTTGGTCTGCTCCCGGTATATGGTTCATATTATTTGCAGACAGAAACGATTGATACCATACCAATTTTGCCTGCTGTTATTGTCGGAATCCTGATTTTTTTGGTGATTTTAGTAAATGAATTTCCAGATTTGCAGGCCGATGCTTCGGTAAACAAAAGAACACTTGTAGTTCTCTTTGGAGTACCGGTTGCTATCTGGATTTACCGAATTGCGCTGATTATCAGCTTTCCCATTGCAGCGGCTATGTTGATTTGCCGCTCAATGTTCTATGCTGGGATACTTTATCTATTTACCCTACCGATAGCAGTTATTGCGATAAGGTTCGCAAATAAAAAGGATTTATCCACTCCCGGACAATACCGCGCCAGTCGGGTAACGGTCCTTTTACACACACTTGGCTCGTTGGCTCTTACCGCTGGTTTCATAGTCTCCGGTTTATCCAACCCACCGCTGTTCTAATCGCAATATCCCCCCATCCAATCCGAAGTGGAGACTCTTGTGAGAAGGTACCTAATTCGACCAGATTATGCTTGAAAGCAGCTAATATAACGGTTAAATTGTACTGAATTCGTTGTTATTTTTAATGCTCTAACTTTCGATTTAGTAAAAAGTGAAATATGAAAGGATAGCAAATGGGCTTTGAAACGTTAGACTGGATAGTAATTGGTTTGTATTTTGCCATTATTATGGGGATCGCCTTCTGGGTAATCAGGCAGGGGCAAAAGTCCCCCGCTGATTACTTCCTTGCCGGCAGGAATGTACCCTGGTTTGTGGTTGGAGCTTCAATTTTTGCCTCAAATATCGGCTCTGAACATATTGTCGGATTAGCCGGACAGGGCTCTACCAGTGGTATGGCAATGGCCCATTGGGAATTGCATGCCTGGGTAGTGGTAATGTTGGCCTGGGTGTTTGTGCCATTTTATTACCACTCGAAGGTATTTACCATGCCGGAGTTTCTTGAGAGGCGGTTCAATCCGACATCACGCTGGATATTATCCATTGTCTCGCTTGTGGCGTATGTATTTACCAAGGTATCAGTTACAGTTTACGCAGGCGGTGTGGTCTTCAATGTGCTTTTGCCTGAGATTCATATACAGGTTACAGACACTTTTGTTCTTGATGCGTTCTGGGCAGGGGCGCTATTGACCGTGATACTTACCGGAATCTATACCGTTCTCGGCGGTCTGCGCGCCGTGGTTTATACTGATACTATCCAGACGGTTATTTTATTAGTCGGTTCAATCTTTATTACATTTATTGGCCTGGATAAACTTGGCGGCTGGGGCGAGCTGCAGGCGATATGCCGCGAGAATGCTGCCAACTTTGCCCTGTGGCGGCCAAACACGAATCCGGATTTCCCATGGCTGGGAGTATTGATAGCATCGCCTATCATCGGGATTTGGTACTGGTGTACTGACCAGTATATTGTGCAGAGGGCGCTTTCGGCCAAGGACCTGCGAAGTGCCAGGCGAGGTGCTCTCTGGGGCAGTTTCCTGAAGGTATGGCCGGTGATGATATTTATCGTTCCAGGCCTTATTGGTTATGCGCTGCACAAACAAGGAATGATTACAATCCCAACGAAAATTGCCGACGGCCAGCAGGTGCTTGACGGGGATAAGGTCTTCGCTGTTATGGTAAGTTCGTTACTGCCGGTCGGCCTGCGTGGTTTGGTGGTCGGAGGCCTGTTGGCTGCGTTGATGAGCTCTCTATCGTCACTTTTTAATTCCTGTGCGTCGCTTTTTACCGTGGATATTTATGAAAAAATAAATCCGAGGGCCTCTGGGCGGCACCTGGTGACGGTTGGGCGGCTCGCAACGGTGGTAGTTGTTGCGATGGGGGTAATCTGGATACCAGTCATGCAGCGAATTTCCCAGGGGGGGCTGTATAAATATCTCCAGAGTGTTCAGGGTTATCTGGCTCCGCCGATTACAGCGGTTTTCATGCTTGGTCTTTTCTTCAAAAGGATTAACGGAAAAGGCGCAGTAGCAGGTCTGGCGGTCGGCTTTATCGCAGGGATGGCAAAGCTGACCATACAGGCCCTTACAGGCGGCGATAACCCCGTAATTACATCACCCGGCTGGCTGGTCTATATTGGAGAATACAACTTTCTGTTCGCCACCGGCTGGCTATTTCTTGTCAGCATTGTGGTTATAATTGGAGTTTCGCTGTTGACTGCTCCACCAAAACCTGAGCAAATTGTCGGTTTGACCTATGCCACAGCAACGCCTGAACAAAAGAAAGAAAGCCGGCAAAGCTGGGGTATTGTAGAGGTACTGATGACTGTCGTGGTCTTGTCTCTGGTGCTTGGTATGTATCTGTATTTCAGTTTCTGGTTAAAATAGTAGTTTGTGACAGATGATTTGAGGAATTGTCATTGCGAGCGAGGCGCAGCCGAGCGTGGCAATCTGACGTAAGTCATCCTGAGCCGCAGGCGAAGGATCTGGCCTTAGCAAAAAGAGATTCTTCGCTTCGCTCAGAATGACAAGTTGGGCCTTGAGATTGCTTCGGTAGCATCGCTGCCTCGCAATGACGTACGGTACTTGCTGTCAGCGTTTTTGTACAGGAGATTATTTAATGCCTTGTACAATTGGCCTGGATTACGGCACGAATTCTGTGAGGTCTTTGCTGGTTGACGTAACCAATGGCAATGAGTTGGGCACAGCCGTTTACGAATACGAAACGGGCCAGGCAGGAGTCATTCTTGATTCAGCCGACCATAATCTGGCAAGGCAGAACCCGGCTGATTATGTAAAGGGTATTGAAGTAACTGTAAGCCGGGCTATTGCCCATGCCAGGAAATCCGATAAGGATTTTGACCCTGCTGAAATTATCGGTATTGGAATCGATACTACCGGCTCAACACCACTTCCTGTTGACAAAAACGGTACGCCATTGGCTATGCTTGATGGATTCAAAGATAATCCCAACGCTTATGCCTGGCTGTGGAAGGACCATACAGGTTTCGCTGAAGCGGCTGAGATTACCGAATTGGCCCAAAAAGAACATCCTGAGTATCTTGCCAAGTGCGGCGGGACATATTCGTCGGAGTGGTTTTTCAGCAAGATTCTGTACTGTCTTAGAGCTGACCCTGAAGTCTATGATGCGGCATATACCTGGGTTGAGCATGTTGATTATATGACGGCGCTTCTGACGGGAACTACACAACCAGAGAAGCTCAAGCGCTGTCGTTGCGCAGCGGGTCATAAGGCGATGTTTAACGACGGCTGGGGTGGATATCCCGATACTGAATTTTTGTCTAAGCTCGACCCCAAACTTGCAAAGCTGCGCAAGACGCTCAGCGAAAAGACTTTCACCGTGGACGTCGCAGCAGGGAACCTGACCGAGGCGTGGGCCGGGAAACTGGGACTGCCACATGGCATTGCTGTTGCTATGGGTGCATTTGATGCACATCTGGGCGCTATAGGTTCAGGGATAAAAGAGGGGATTCTTGTAAAGATAATCGGCACCAGCACATGTGATATGGTGGTCGCCCCCAATGATGCGAAACTACCAGATATTCCCGGTATCTGTGGTATAGTGGATGGCTCGATTCTTCCGGGCTATTTTGGGCTTGAAGCAGGCCAATCTGCCGTCGGCGACATCTTCAGCTGGTTCGTAAACTACATCCAGCCGGGCGGTGAGAAAGCAGGTTCTCATGAAGCTCTTACCGAAAAGGCGGCAAAACTGAAACCGGGTCAATCAGGCCTATTGGCTCTCGACTGGAACAATGGAAATAGGACGATACTTGTTGACCAGCGGCTGACCGGGCTTTTGATAGGCCAGACACTGCACACAAGACCGGAAGAAATTTACCGAGCTTTGATTGAGGCAACCGCTTTCGGCGCTCTCACTATTATTAACAGGTTCGAAGAATACGGCGTTAAGGTTTCAGAGGTTATTAACTGTGGTGGTATCGCTGAAAAGAATCCTCTGCTTATGCAGATTTACGCCGACGTAACTGGTCGTGAGATGAAGATTTCGCGCTCGACGCAGAGTTGCGCGCTTGGTTCAGCAGCAGCGGCGGCAGTTGTGGCAGGTGGCCATAATAATTTTGCTGATGCTCAGGCAGCTATGTGTGGTGTAAAAGAAACGACTTATAAACCCGTTGCTGATAACCATAAAATTTACAAACGTCTTTACGCTCTTTACAAACAATTGCATGATGCTTTTGGTTTGCCCCCGTGTCTTCTGTCGAAGACAGAAACGGGGGGCAAATTGGCCAATGTTATGAAAGAGCTTTTGGATATTAAAGACAGCGTCAGCTCTTAAGGGGAATTTTGTGTACGAAAACTTAAAAAAAGCCGTCTGTGATGCAAATCTCCAGCTGCCCAGGCAAAATCTTGTCATTTATAGCTTCGGCAATGTCAGTGGAATCGACCGCGACTCAGGCATAGTGGCTATTAAGCCCAGTGGTGTTCCTTATGATGAGCTTACACCTGACAAGATAGTAGTTCTCGCTCTCGATGGTAAGAAGCTTGATGGAGACCTTAATCCTTCATCGGATATGCCGACCCATCTTGAGCTGTACAGAAATTTCAAATCCATTGGTGCTATATGTCACAGCCATTGTCCCAATGCATCTTTATGGGCACAGGCCTGCAGGGAAATCCCTTGCTTCGGCACCACGCACGCCGATTATTTCTATGGCCCGATACCTGCTACTCAGGTAATGACGGAAGACGAAATTCAGGATGATTATGAACGGAACACTGGCAAGGTCATCGTCAGGCGTTTTGCCGGCATTGACCCGATGCAAATGCCGGCGGTTTTAGTAGCCAATCACGGACCCTTTACGTGGGGTAAGACTCCTGCTGACGCTGTAGAATCTATGGTTGTCCTGGAGCAAATAGCGACAATGGCTCTGGGCACAATAACGATAAATCCAAAGCAGGGCCAGATTAGCAGGGCGCTTCTGGATAAACATTATTTGCGCAAGCACGGCAAAGACGCTTATTACGGCCAGGAAAGCAAATAAGACAATGCCCGCTATTGGGCTTCCAGGACGACCACCGATTTTGAAGGGATAGTCGCCAAGATTTTACCGTTCTTTATTTTCACGTTTTCAAACTCGGCAGGCGTTACAGTATCGGGTTTTTCAAAAGTATTGTGTGCATTCATAACTTCAGCGGTAAGAACACGCCCCGCCGCCTTTTGCACATGGAATCCTTCAATTATGCATTCAAGCTCTGCTGGCGTTTCCGGATTCAGATTGCAAATCGAGATATGTATTTTGCCCGTCTTGTCCTTCGAGGCCGATGCGGTGATGCTCGCAAGCGTCTCTAAACCTCTTTTATACGGATTGCAAACAATATCACTCGGCAGATATTTGGCCCCCTGATGAACTTTGTACATTTCAAATATATGATACGTCGGCGTGACAATCATCTTTTCACCCTTAGTCAAAATCATCGCCTGCAGCACGTTGTTAGTCTGGGCGATATTAGCCATTCTGACCCTGTCACAATGCTGATTGAAAATATTCAAAAAACACCCGGCTACAACTGCATCTCTGAGGGTATTTTGCTGATAAAGAAACGCCGGATTTTCTCCTTCTTCAACATTCCACCACGTCCCCCATTCATCAACAAAAAGCCCGATGCGTCCCTGCTCGTCATATTTGTCCATAATTTTCTTGGTTTTGTTAATCATTTCATCGATGAACAGCGTTTTTTTGAGCGTGTTGAACCATCCTTCTTCGTTGAAGACCGTGGCTTTTCCTTTGTTGTTCCAGTTGCCCTCAAACACATAGTGGTGAAGACTGATTGCGTCCATGCGCTTGGCCGCGTTGCTCAGGAGCACCTCGAACCATTTATAATCATCCCAGCCTGGTCCGCACGCAACCTTTGTTATATTATTGCCCGGATAATTCCTGACGTACGTTGCAAAACGCTTATAAAGGTCCGCGTAATATTCCGGAGTCATATTCCCGCCGCAGCCCCAGTTTTCATTGCCGATAGCAAAATACTTAACCTTCCACGGTTTTTCCCGCCCGTTTGCTCGCCGTAAATCCGCCATCTGGCTCCTTCCCCCAAACGTCATATATTCGACCCAGTCCTGCATCTCCTCAGGCGTGCCTGAGCCGGCGTTGCCGCTTATATACGCCTGGCAGCCCAACATTTCGCACAAATCCATAAACTCATGCGTTCCGAAGCGATTTGTCTCCGTAACCATTCCCCAATGTGTATTGACCATCAAGGGCCTTTTTTCCAGGGGGCCAATTCCATCCTTCCAGTGATACTCATCCGCGAAACACCCCCCAGGCCAGCGTATAACCGGCACGTTAATTTTCTTCAATGCCTCAACAACGTCCGTCCGAATCCCTCTCGTGTTCGCAATACTCGAATCCTCCCCAACCCAAAATCCCTCATAAATGCATCTTCCCAGATGCTCGGCAAAATGCCCGTAAATCTGTGGGCTGATAGTATCTTTGGCAGCATCAGTATGAATAACCAGCTTATTGACGCTATTGGCTTCAGAAGATATCTCAGTCGTTGCCAAACAAGCCGAACCGTTTAAGCCAAGCAGCGCAATCAAAACTAATCTGCATAATGAAGTTCTGGAAAACATAAACCACCTGCTTTCTTTCTGTTCATATGTATGTGTTTAGCCTAAAAATGCCGGTTTTTGGCAGAAAACCATCGCTCACTGGTAAATTGGGCCATCCTCAGGGCTCTTGAGAAAACTAAAAACCTCGATAAACGCCTTAAAACGCAGTTTTCTGTGTCTAAACATGTACGTTCATATTGAACCGTTAGCTACATTGCCAAACCATTAAGCTTCATAAAAATACAAAAACTTTGTCCGAACTGCAACTATTTTTGCTTGTTCGGTCGGCTCTGGTGTGGATTTCCGTGCCTCTTTATGCTATAATCCTACCATAAATAAATAATACTGCGACCGGAAAGGGTACAAAATGCAAAAAAACACGTTTGGAGTAATCGTTGGAAACAGAGGATTTTTCCCGGATATATTGGCCAAGGAAGGCCGAAAAGTTATTCTGGATGTTCTGAAAAAGAATGGCTACAACTCAGTAATTCTTTCAATGAAGGATACCAAATTCGGTGCAGTCGAGACCTTCGAGGATGCCAAAAAGTGCGCTGCGCTTTTTGCGAAAAATGCTCAAAAAATCGATGGCGTAATTGTAACCCTGCCAAATTTCGGTGATGAAAAAGGAGCTGCCGAGACAATCAAACGCTCCGGGCTCAATGTACCGATTCTTATTCATGCAGAGCCCGATGTGCCGGGCAAAATGAGCATAGCCGACAGGCGAGATTCTTTCTGTGGAAAAATCAGCGTCTGCAACAATCTCAGACAAGCGGGTATTCCATATACTCTGACACAATCGCATACAGTTAAAGTTACTTCGACGCAGTTTAAAAAAGAATTGGATGATTTTGCTTCGGTATGCAGGATTGTTAAGGGTCTTGATAACGCCAGGTTTGGTGCCGTTGGTGCTCGCACCGGCGCATTTAACACGGTCCGTTATAGCGAAAAAATCCTCGAGCTTTCCGGCATATCGGTCGAGACGATAGATTTGTCAGAAATCCTTGGAAAAGTTGCGTTGCTTGCCGATAACGACAGGTCGGTTAAAAGGAAGTTAAATGATATTAAGAAATATATTTCGACCAAATCAATTCCTGCTGATAAGCTGTTGAAGATGGCCAAGTTCGGTTATGTAGTGGACCGGTGGGTCAAGGAAAATGAGCTTGATGGCACAGCAATTCAGTGCTGGACTTCTCTGGAGCAATTCTTCGGAATAGTTCCCTGCACGCTTATGAGCATGATGAGCGAGTCTTTGGTGCCGAGCGCCTGTGAAGTTGATATTACAGGTTTGTTAGGGATGTACATTTTGCAGTTAGCCGGCGGTACGCCAAGTGCCATTCTTGACTGGAATAATAACTACGGCTCCGACCCTGATAAATGTGTTTTATTCCACTGCAGTAATCTTCCCAAATCTTTTTTCAAGAGTTCGAAGATGGACTATCAGGAGATTATAGCCGGCTCTGTCGGCAAAGACAATACATACGGGACTGTCGTTGGCAGGATAGCTGCCGGTAAGGCAACATTTTGCAGGACAACCACCGACGATGCCGCAGGTATTATCAGTTCTTACGTTGGGCAGGGCGAATTTACAAACGATAAGCTCGATACTTTCGGCGGCTATGGCGTGATGAAAATTGCGAACCTTCAATTGCTTATGCAGTATATTTGTGCGATGGGCTTTGAGCATCACATTGCTGTGAGTAAGACGGAAAAGGCCGATGCGATTACTGAGGCCCTCGACAACTATATGGGCTGGGAGGTCTATCGCCACGAGTAAAATAAAAGCAAACTGTAGGGTGGGGTTGTAACCCCACCAAAGATATGCCGCAGAAGCATGCTTTTGCAAGAGTAGTACCTGCCAAATTGGCACGCAGACAAATTATTACCTATACTATAATTCTTTTTGTAGTCAGTAGTTATAATTTTAATCTGATTCGGCACGCCATTTGCAATTATCAAATTTCGAAGCTTGTCTAATATTCTGTGTGTGTATAAAATAAGGATTAGGCTATGAAATTCGACAAATTCACATTAAAGGCCCAGGAGGCATTAGCGACCGCTCAGCAGATTGCGATGGCCAAATCGCATACTGTTTTGTCGCCGTTGCATTTATTAAGCGCTGTTTGCGATGATGATAATGGTATTGTGGTAATGATTTTGAAAAAAATCGGCGCTAATGTCCCGCGAATCAAAGAGATGATAGACAGCGAGCTTAAACGGCTTCCACAAGGGTCT
>Ga0315543_1002089_pt1 | contig 20111 bp, 24 predicted proteins | sample SalMarSW160210MG_2_FD_203098 | JGI IMG/M metagenome (GOLD analysis project Ga0315543, IMG submission 203098) | Salt marsh sediment microbial communities from the Plum Island Ecosystem LTER, Massachusetts, United States - Salt Marsh Sediment SW1601-210 ...
TTTTATATCCAGTGCCTCCACAATAGCACCGATGATCTGCCCACTATAAGGAATGGCATTAGATTCACTCTTTGAATCTTCGTTCATATACAATCCTCGGCTAAGGCAGGCATCTGCAGATACTTGCCTTAGCCACAATATGTTTCCAGACGGTCTATTTCTTACCGGATTGAGAGCTGTTTTGCCCTGATTTTACATCATTCTGGTCTGACTGCTCTACCCAATCATCCGGGCGCTCATCCTCACCCCTCGATTGCCAATAGGCATCGTTGTTCGGATTCATCTGATTGGCATGATTATCGAGGTCGCTCTGTCTGCTCATCAGTTCCTCCTTTTTAATCATTATCCAAAGTGCACTTGGACTATTGTTATTATGAAGCAGACCGTTGAATACTTAGCCTAAATAAAATGGACAAAATGCTATTTACAGTAGAATTCTAGCCCAAAAAGACTCCGGGGTTGGGTTAAATGCGGGACTGCCTATCGGTCCTGGTCACATTCACTCAAAAAGTGACATGAGTATTCGGAAATCAGGTTAATCCAGTATGGCGCAGGGTATTCCGTAAATATTGCAACTTGCGGCGATTCCCCACTGACTGATTCCCTATATGTGAAGTCGAGGAGCCTCCCGATAGTCAATGGGTAAGTGACTCTCAAACACCAGCACTATTGCTATTTCCCCCAGGAACATTCAACTCAACGATTCTTGTAGTATTCGGACTAAATTCCCCCTTTTTAGATAGAGGAAAAGGTTATTTCTGAAGTCTGTCTAATAATGATTTAACATGTTGTGCAATAATGAAGCTGTCAATTCCACCTTTAGCACTATCTTCAGTAACAATCAAATTGCCCTGTTCTTCTGAGATACCGTTTTTTATATACTCGGATTTTTTATACTCCCACTTCGCACGATAGTCGACATCTGAGAGCATGCCCAGGTGTTCCCAATATGTTTGGACTTCGCTACCTTTAAATATGGTAAAGTCTGGGATGAATTCTTTGCCGTTCTTCAATACAAGGTTTTTTTCATATTCAAACGCTATACCCGTACTGTCAAGCTCGTTCGCGATAATCACTTCTGACTTTGAGCGCATTTTGATGCCTGATCTCGTGATGTGTATGAGTTTGTCGGCGTAATAACGTTTATCGAACTTGCGAACAATCGGAGATTCAAAAAGATTCGTCAGCCGTCGGGCCAAATCTGAGCAAAACGTGTCGGCATATTTTTTTAGTTCTGATGCGGGCTTATTATAAAGTATGAATATTTTATCTGCTTGACGTGACAAGGCTGTATAAATCATCTCACGAGAGATAAAAATATTCGGGCCTTTCGGTGGTTCATTGATAACCAATATAGTTGTACCGAAGCCAGAACCCTGTGCCTTATGTACCGTTAAAGCGTATGCAAGCTCAAGATCAGAATCGTTGTCAGTGATTTTGGAATCCCAGAAATAGTAGTGATCTTTCTGTGATGTAAAACGAACTCGATGTGAATTATACTTGTCGTTCGGTTTTTGGTAAATGCCTTCTACTATTCCAATCTCCCCATTGGCAGCATAGTTAAGACAACCCCCTGACGGATAGCCCTTGATCGATTGATTGCGGATATTTATGACTTTTTCTCCGTAAATGATGCCGTCAATTCCAAGTGGATTTTTCGTGCTACGCTTAGGAGGAAAATTACCGCTCACAGGATTAATACGGTATTTTTCGTGTATATATCTGTTTATCGTTCCCGAACCGATAACTGCATCGTTCCGATAGGGAGAGAGAATCTGCCAGCTATCTACCTTACTGAAATCTGTGAAATTCATCCAACCATCATTAACTTCCCCGCCCAGCGATTCGTCAAATCCTTTTATATCATCAACATTGCGCATTCCAGCAGCTTTAGCAAGTGTTTTCAGCATGGTTTCCCGGATATTAGAATCACTAAATGGAACAAACTCAACATTTGCAGTATCTGCCGCGATTCGCGAGAATATGTCATCTCTCACCTCTTTGGATTGATCGTATGTGAAGAGTTTTGCCAACTCAACATCAAGACGTTCTTTAGCTATAGATTTTTGCCTGTTGGATACCGTCAGTTTCGCGAAATAACTCACGTGTTTTTCACGTAAATATTCCACGAGTTCATAGAAAGGTCTTCCGGCGCCCATCGGCGGTAATTGATTCGGGTCACCGACAAAAATAACCCGCCTGGCAAGCTGGAGGGTTTCAGCAATCGCCCCCAGCATCTCTTCCGTAAGCATTGAGCATTCATCTATAATTACAGTCTTTCCGGCAGCATCCGCGCTGTTCTTTCCGGAGAGATAATATCGGTATGTTTTCCAGTCGCAATGGAAAGTTTTCTGTAAAAACTGAAAAACGGTATAGGCTTCCTGACAGATTACTCCGCATTCGCGCAATGTTTGATCAAGGACAACTCTAGCTTTACCTGTGGGTGCGAGAATTGTAATTCCGTTTTGCTGTATGTCCGGACACAGGCACAATGCCGCCAGCGTGGTAGTTTTCCCGGTCCCTGCACCTCCGGTAAGAACACTAATTTTGGACTTGGCCATAATTTCAATGGCTTTCAATTTTTCTGATTTAGATTCCTGCTCGTGTCCAGTATCAGCCTTGCCCTTTAGCACCTTGGTAAGATATTTGTCCCATTTACCTTTGATCTCAATATCGCCCCCGATACGGGATTCCGTAAAATCACGAATGACCTTATCGTTTTTCACAAAGCGGTTTAGCTGTAAAGCGGTAATTTTCTCGCCTTTTTCACCTGTATCTATCTCTGTATCTAGATCGATCCTACAGAACTCTACGCTGAAGATATCTTCCAGTGCCTGGAATGTGAGATCTGAAACGTCAAGCTGCAAGCCAACATCTGACCTGAACATATTCACCTGACGTACAATATCATCAATAATCATCAGTGTATTGCCGTTCACTGCCGCATTTTCGAGAATAGATACGGTAATTGCCCGGAGCCGGCGAGGATCATCCGCCTCATCAACAATCGGATCGCCCCCGATTATCGGGTCAGGGAACATTGCGACGTCTATCTGCCCTATGCCGAAGCGGTATTTATCCTCAAACAACCGGGTTTTTTCATAAAGAATATACGGGTTTGCAAGAATATCATCACTTTTTACTTTTTTAATATCAGACAGAAAATCTGCATAGTGCGGTTTCCCCTTGTCATTCACAAGCTCTTTTGCCGGATCAAGAGCAGCCATGGCCTGGTCTAAAGTCAGGTTTATTCGGGAAAGTAGTTTAAGAAGCGGCAGCTGCTTATCATACGTCATCTTTTTCCAGGTTAATGCCTCCGTTTTTGACACCTTTATGCCATTCATATTCGCTGGAAGATAGTTTTTCAGATTCACCAGCGCATCCGGCAGATTTTCCCACAGTTTGTCCTCGCTGATTTTTGCTTGTATCGCTGCCGCTATGTCATGTCCGTAAGGGATGCCGGAGGCTCGAAGAACAGTCCCCAGTCCGGGAAATAATCCGCGCTCCTGCCAGACGATTTTCAGCTTTTCTTTGCACCAATCTATACAGTAATCCCAATTTTTGCCATCGCCGTAAGACAATCCTATTTGTTTGTATTTTAGTAGCACGGCAATTGTCTGATTAAGCGTAAGAATCAGAGCGTCATAAGACAAATGCTCGGATGCGTAGGAAAATTCTTCGAAATAGCCATCAGGGGCTATCACAACTAGCTCTTCCGGTGACTGCTCAGGGTGGTCAATGAGGTACTTCTGAATTTCATCAAACGGGAATAGAAAACCGTTTTCTCTGGTCTTGCGTATGCTGTGACCAATTTGCCTCTCCCATAGATAAGAAGATATATTGCTTGGTTTGAGATCTGGAGGATTATAACTATATTCGCGAATATGCTCTAACGATGTAACCATCCCGATACCGATTATTACTCGCCCCGGTGTTTCGATAAACGGCACGGCTTTAGCGTAGACAATAGCTATCGATTTTCCTGGTATGACGTTTCGATAGAAATAATCGAATATATGCTTTTGGTTAATGCCGTTGGAAACCCACGAACCTGAACCTACGTTAAGCTCTATGGAATCATCATAACCAATATTGTATAGTTTATTTTCAGCTATTTTTAACGCTTCCTTGCGCAGAGTCCAAAAAAATGGTTTGGCTATTAGCGAAAAGGCAGCGATTCGATAGTCTGTAGGCTCAATGTGATTATAGCGACGATCATAAACGTACGGATGTTTAATAGGCAACGTATCAATTTCCTTTTCAGACATAAACATGCCGCCCTCTCGCAAACAGGGCGGCAAATAATCATTTCTAACGCAGAACGTCTGACAGGCATCTTCTGTTTCTAACAAGTCATCTTTGTCTTCAGCTATTGCTTTAAGCACACGACACGCTTGATTACGCTCAGGATTTTGGCATACGGTACCGTCCCAACCATTGTCGTGCCAAGGAACGCGTATAGATAAATGTTGTTGCACAATAGTCCTCCTATGGGACGCCTTCACGATGTCGCCCTAGGTACTTGTTCCTGTCATTTTAGCATACTCAGATATTATCTCAACTATGGTGAAAACGACATATTTTAATTGCAAATGGGAGGTCGCTACGATGGATATATCGGCCAGAAATTGAGTAACTTAATAGTATTAAATGACGATCGAAGAAACATGCGGTAGGTACTGCTTCTGATCAGGTTGACGTAGTATTCAAATTGCCCCTTCGCTGGCAAGTCTATCAGCTAGAGAACGTCCCACCGGTCCACCAACTCCCGGAAAAACCATGTCCTCGCCGTAATAGACATCGAATCCACCGATCCTGCTATCAGCGCGAACCTCGACCACAGCCCGGTAGTGGTAGGTCTTGGCTGGATCTAGGCCGGAGAGATTGGCACTAAAAGCCCCGGTGATCCCCATTTGGTAGGCGGTGGAATTCCCATAGGCGACTGTCTCGCCCCACTCGAACTTTACCCTGAGCAGGTTATCGCCCAAAGGGGTGTAAGAATCAAGGAAGGTGCCCTCGGTATTGGTCACGGTACCGTGAAGCGTAACCGCGGTACCGGTATAGCCGGTAGCCTTGTCCGTGCGGACCGAGGCGTTTTCATAGACGATGGAGAGATAGTACCAGTAGCTGCCGACACGGGAAGGGATGCCGGAGTCGAAGTGATACTCCCCGGCTAGCAGTGTGTCAATTTCATCTAGAGTCCAGGGGTTACCTGTAATCGGATTCGAGGTTAGGGTGTAATACTCACTTCCCGGTGCCCCGGCCCAAGTATTCTGAGGTCCTTTATACAGAGCGCCGTTCGTATAAACCGCGAACTTGCCCCAGGCCAAAGGATTATTCCGGAAGCCGACGACGAAGAACCTGACCTTCTTGACATCGGGTTTTTCTCTTTGGACCGGATTATCAAAAGACCACAGGTCACCGACCTCAAAAGCCCGGTCCCAATATACGTTCGAACCGGTCGTCTGCATTCTCACCTTGTCGTAGTGAGACGAGGGAGATGCCGGATAGGTTTTTAATGACTTCGTTCCTGTATCTCCATTCGGGAGAATATATTCCCAATCGACGATACCAATCCGGGTAATGGTGATAGTATAGGATTTGGTCTCATAACCGGTCTTCTCGACCGTGATTGTAACCACGTTCGCCCCGATGTCCAAAGGAATAGTCTCACTAATACCGGAAGGCACTTCCTTGTCGACTACACCGCCGTAGGAATACTTTATCGTCGCTCCATCCAGCGTGACCGTCAGGGTTACCTCATCTTCGCTGTTGGAGGCGTTTAACGAATAGTCATAGACCGGCTGGGGATATCCCCTGAAAACGGGGTTCAGGTCGTCAAACAGGTTTTCGGTCAGGCTGTCGAGAACTACCGGCGGAACAAAGTCCGTGGTCCCGATGCCCTTGATACTGAGGATACGCCCGTAACTGAACAGCGAAAACGAAGCTTCATCGCCCGGGTCGGCATATTCACCAGAGATATAGCGAGCCCCCGGCCCTCCGGAATCGGTTCTTGCCAGTGTTCCGCCCTGATGCCAGAATCCAATGTAGTCGCCAGACCTGACTTCCATGACCATGCCGTCGATCATCTGTAAACCGGATGATATGTCCTCAACGGTAACACTGTTCCGGCATCGCCAGGTTGAGCCGCTTACCAGATAGAAAAGTCCGACTTTGAATATCGAAGGAGCGGTATGAAAATATGCCTGGAAAGCCGTAATCCAGCCATCTAGCGTAGCCGGATTGGCCATGTAGATATAGGTATACCCGGACGGTGACGAGCTGGGGCGGGATATTGGATCAGAGCCAAGAATGATATCAGCCAAAACTTACCTTCCTGTTTGGATTTTCGGGTCGCATTCTGCCAGTCAGGCCGGCCGTTTCATATGGCTGGGGCCGACTTCGGGATATAATGTGAATAGCGGATTCGACCATTGCTCATCCCCGGCTTCAATGCCTCTCTTCGTGAGACGGTAGTAAGTCCGCTCCGGGGCGGGCGGATAGTTCTCTTGAATGGAAGACGGCTCCGTCTCACTGGTTACTTCCACCCATCCCAGCCGTTTGAGCACGCCGAAGTACATCAGGAACGAGTGATAGCGCATGTGGGTAAACTTGCGGGATACTCTTTTCAGCTCACGTTCGTAGATCCTGTCCGCCTGCTCTTCGGTGACGTCTGCGCCGCCTACCACCATGCGGCTGATAATCCTCTCGGCACGCTCCCTAGCCGTAGCCCGGGCAAGCGCTTCCTTATACTCGAAGTTGATATCTGCCTGGGCGGCGCCGCGTTTCCGGTCAATGACACGCGAGCCTTCCGGCCCGTTACCCAGAAGATACTCCCGGATAAACCAGCCGCACCCAAACGGCCTCAAAAATCCCCCTCTATTTGGTCTTAGCTCCAATGCCATATTTCTTAAACCGGCATCCTCGTTTTTATTTCTTCCAGGGCTTCGATAATCGTGGTTGAAACCTTTCGGATGGCGCCAAGATTGTTCTCCAGGACTTTCTTGTCTTTTGCCCACAACGCCACGTAAGGGAATGACCTTACACCGGTGTCAAAGCCGAAGTGGGTGCCCACGACAAAAGCAGCGCTCTCGGCAATGGTTTCTGCGTCTGCCCTTGGTATATGAAATACTCCCTCCGAGTAATAGTGGGCGATCTCATGAAGCAAGGTCTTCAGTTGCTGTGCTCTCGGCTCCTCGGGACGGACCCAGATGCCGGACTGGCTGTAGAATCCCTTTATGCCGGGATCCATGTTCGGCCTGGAATCGAAATCCACGCTGACACCTCGCTGTTTCATGTGGGCAAGCAAATCAGCAAATAGTTCTTCGTTGGCCTCGCCGGTGAGCACCGGCACCTCAAACTCGGGTAGATCCTCTCCTTCGGTCTGGTTGAGATCAAATACGTGCACAACACGAAAGTAACGCGGCTGCTCCATCTCGAATCCCGACGTCGTTTCCAGTCCCTGTCCGCACTCCGGGCAATACCGGGCTTTCCGTGACACCTCGGCGCCACAACCGGGGCAGGTCGCTTTCGACCGTGGCGGCATCACCGGCGCCAGGATAGCGATGCCTTTCTCGCCCTTTTTCACCCACCGACCGAGGTCTTTCCAGGTATTGAAACCAGCCACCCGAACGGCCTCCGGCTTCTGCAGCATGATGAGTATCTGGTTGCCGATCGAGTAGTCATGGAACTTCGACATGGTAGTAAGGAAAAGCCGGAACTGGTAGCTGTCCTGGATGCCCTCAACACCAGCCTTGAGCTGCTTCATGACGAGGTCGATCTTCTTCTCGCCCTCTATTTCCACCGCCGGAAGCCATGCCAGCAGACTGTACTCCGGAAGAGGATCTCGCAGGAAGCCGATGATATCCTGATATCTTGACGGCACCGCCTCGCCGCCCTCGATGAGCACCTGGGACTGGAACTTTACTTCGCCCTTCCCTTCGGACCTGTGCTCCAGATCGATGTGCCTTTTCAGGGCATCGCTTCTCGTGGTACGGCCATACTCAGGAATCTCGATATCCTGGCCACAGATGGGACATGTTACCGTAACTGCCTTGGATGCTTTCTTAAGCTGGGGCAGCAGCTGCGGCAACCGGTCATTCTCGGGCTCTTGAAGATTGGACACCACCGACTTCAGGAAACCAAAGACAAGGATCATCCCCAAAAGGGAAATCCCGAACGTAAAGGCATCATTTGCCTGTTGCTGAAGCGGTCTATAATAAATCACCATGTTACCTCCTTAAGCAGCTCATCAAACTTGCCGCCAGCCGTTTCCTTTACCAACCGGGAGGCAACGTTGGTCATAGCATCGGCATGGGCCTGCTCCAGGTCCTCGGCGCCGGATGTGTGATGGGCGATCTCGTGAACAACGGTATCGATAGTGCTCCTGGCACTTTCGAGTTGGTCGGAGGCGATATAAATTTCACCGGTGGTGCGGCTGTACATGCCGGCCGTTCTGACACGGTCGCTGGCCGGCGGGATGATGGCCGCGTGCACCGCGGAGACTCTCCGAATATGGCAAATCTCGTCAGATATCGCCCGGGCGAGCTTCAGGTTAGTCTTCTGTCTGTGAGACAGCCTTTCGGAGGGGATGATCTCGACTTCCCTGAGCCTCTCCTGTGACGCCTTGACCAGGTCCTTGTCGGTCATGATGGTCCTGGCCAGGGTATCCCTGACGTGCCACTGGACATTCACCGCAGTATAGCCGAGATGCTTTACCGTGCCGTCCCAGCGGTCGTCGGTGCGAATGACGGCATTGTCGCCACAAACACGGCCCCAGGCCTCTTTCCAAGCTGAAGCGTTCTCCCGTATGAAGTCAGTGTAATCCTTGCCGGTTACCGGCTCGCGTCCCATATCCCAGGAGCCCATGTTGATGCTGTGGCTCTCGTCGGTTTCGATGATGGGCGGCATGCGTACCATCTTCAGAAATTCTTGGAGCAGATCCACCCTAGTGACGCAGCTCCAGAGCCGTCCCATGTCCGTCCACATGTCCTGCTCTTCTTTCGCGCCGTGGCGGTCGGGCGCCATGTCAAAGCCCCACAGGTTGTAGGAAAAGGGGCTGTTGATATCCCTCATGTAGATATCGCGGGCAAAGATTCTCGATACCCCGGCCCCTTTCTCGTACCAGCCTTCGGATTCGGTTACCGAAAATTCGTGCCGGATGAGCTGGTTGAACCGTCGTACCGGTTGTATAACCGGGCTGGGACCTTCAGCGATAATAGCAGCGCGGGGCAGGTTCACGGCAAACCTGTCTTCAAAGGCGGAGCCGGTGTAACCGATGATATGAAAGACAGTGCCGCTTCTCCGGCTGTAAGGCCTCCAGAAGGCTGCCAGCGTCTGGGCATAGCCGTTAGTCTTCTGCTCCAGGAAGACGATCCATAGCTCCCTTGACGCCGTTTCCACGCGAACCGGGTAACCTTTGCGGAGCAAAGCCAGAGCGGCAATCTTCATCCCTTCGCCGTACTTGCCGCGGGCATAGTCAGGTTTAAGCTTCGGCGGCCCGAGCAGGAAGTCGGCGACGGCGATGCCCTTACCGGCGTCGCGGATATACAGACCTTCGCCGTCATAGCCCCAGGTGTAATGCTCGCACTCGTCGAGGGCGTTCTGGACGATATCCCTGATCGCTTCCCACTCTCCCCAGTCCTGCCGCCAGGTTGAGGTAGGCCCGATGATGATTAGCTGCCAGCCCTGGGGCTTCCAGTCTCTTTCGTAATCATCCATGGTGAGGACTATCGGAGGTTTGACGGTTACTGCCATTACTCAAGCCCCCTTGCCCTGGATATCGCCTGACGGAAAGCGGAATCGATTATTTCACGGAAGCCGATATCGTCGATGGTGTATGCCAGGAACTCCGGGCTGTCGGAAAGGAGATCAAGGTCATCGTGTCGCTCAGGTCGATGCGGTTTTTCAGGAATTACGGCCGGGGTTCTGTCCTTCAGATACCGTTGGCGTTCTTCGTCGGTCCAGGGACCGAAGTGCCTGGCTCGCGCCACCATGATGGCCGCTTCTTCCGGGGTGTACCGGTGTTCCTCAATAGGTGAAGCCTCGTACCTGTAAGCCAGCCTGGTCATGTGGGTACCGGTCTGCGGCTCCCATATGGAGTCGTAGGCGGTTTCTACCCAGGCGTGACCGAGACGGCGGTCGCCGGAATAAACCGTACCGTGTACCAGCTTGCCTTCTCCTTTATTAATCAGGAATCTCCAGGCATCGGCATAGCAGGTTCCGGCTGGTTTACCTTCGCCGGTGGTTGTGGCCAGAGAGGAACGCCCGGGCACGAAAGCTTTCTGGAAAATGGTCCCGTCTCTCAATACGATGACATCCGCCTCTTTAAGTCGCTCGTCAATCAGGTCGGCAACGGCAATGCGGTCGGCATGCCACAGTTTGGTCGTCAGTCCCAGGTAACCATCCAGCGCGGCGAATATTTTAAGTCCCTGGTTAATCAGAGCCTTGCCTTTGCGCTCGAACGTGGTCCCGTCCCGGAGCTCGATCCAAGCCAACTCACCGGCTCGTTTCTCGACTCTATGGGCAACAACCTCCGCGATCTGCCGAAGCTGGCCCGGCGGTAAATCGGTTCTCTTGCCCAGTTCGCTTTCGATGACCGAGGCTATCTCAACCCAGAGATCAACCTTCCTGGCAGTATGCGCCAGAAGGTTTTCGCCTCTGGGGCCGTAAAGCAGCGGCTTTCTCTCCGGCTCTTTGAGTGCCTCCGAGGTCAGGTCCCGGACGATACCTATCATGAACACCCCTATCAACATGAATCCCATGAAGCCGAACATCACCGGGGTCCAGTCCGGTGCCGCTGCCGCGTTCCCGATGGACAGCAGGCTAATTTCCGCTTGGCTGCCGACCTCGATATCAGCCATCTCGCCGGCGTTGACCTCGAGGAAATACCTGGCCGGAAGCTGCGATGTCACGATGTATCCCGGCTCCACACCACGGTAAACTTCGGTAACCTTCAAATCATCCGAAATAAAGGCGATATCGATGGGAAAAAGCATTGGCACCGTGGTTACTTCAATAATCTGTTCCCATCCCAGGTCGAAGAGCATGCCGGTGCCCGCCAGAAGCCCTGAGAGGCCTCCCAGACCCTGCGAAAGCTCCCAAGGCTGCGTGGCAACGTCCACGAGCCATTCCGTGTCTCCAATCTTGACCGTCGCTTGTCCTGCCATCACGGCCTCCCCGGGACACGCTTGACGCCGTTGAGCTTACTTTCCAGGCTCATCTGCCCCGATGCGAAGTCCTTGCTCTCGATATCCGATCCCCCGAACATGGCGACGTCGAAGTTGCGGTGCCATCGTGCCGACGCCTTGAAGTCGGTCTTCTCTTCGAACTTCCTGCCGCGGCTGGCTCTAGGTTTCATCCCGGGCGGGGCGATAGCCGTCATCCCGTTGAGAAACGACTCGCTGGTAGTGTCTTCCCGGTAGTTAATCGGGGCATTGACCCCGAACTCTTCATGGTTAGCATATTTACCCATCCTGTTTTCCTCCGTTCCACAGCTTCTGATACCACTCCTTTTGCTCCTCGCCGGAGACTTTGCGGTACCGCATGGTGGTGGTGATACTCTGGTGCCCTAAATGTTCCTGGAGCAGCCTGATGCCATCGCCCGAGTCATTCTGTTTGACCGCCATGACGGCAAAGGCGTCCCGCAACCGGTGGGGACTGACGTTATGCACCTTGCCGCTCTCGGCGTTGACCAGGAGCGGCAGCCGGGCCTTTTCGGAGCATTCCTTGACTATCTGCCATGCACGGTGGCGGCTCAGGTCAAATATCAGCCTTGTTTTCGCATTGGCGCCGCCGCGTCCCAGGTACTCCTTCAGCATCTTCATGGTTTCCTCATCCAGCGGCAGGACGCGGAATTTCCGGTGCTCTTTTTCATCGGCAACCGCTTTCTCTACCTTCCCCCCACACACCGGGCAGAACTTGTGCCCTTTTCCCAGCCTGGCGCCGCACTCCGGGCAGGAGAGCTTGATGCGCTGTTTCAGATGCTGGATGGTAACAAGTCCCTGCTTGAAGTCGATATCTCCTGCCTTTATCCCCAGCGCTTCGGAAACGCGGCAGCCCAGGTGAAACAGCAGGCGGATAAGCAGCCGGTCCCGCAGGTAATCCGCGGCCTGTTCCAGCCTTCCAACCTCGTCCGGTTCCAGGTAAGCCTTGCTCATTATTCCTCCGCCCCTGCGGTGACCATCGGCATGACCATCCCCAGCATCATGAGCGGCATCATCATCCCCAGCATGCCCGTTAAATCGGAGCCGCCGCTCTCTCCGGCAATATCGATGACATCGTCTATCTCAACGATGACCTCCGGCTTTTCCTCAATCTTGACGTAGAGGTCGTAGCCATTCCCTCCCGAGATACCCCCGATACCGGCGATACCGGCGCCGATGATCTCGATATCCACCTCACCGATCACGGTGGTGTAGTTCTCCGGCGAGTCGGGGCAGGAGAGCGTTGCCCTGGCGCTGAGTATCTCGTCAAAGCCGAAGAACCCGCGCTGACCGATGCTGCCGTACAGGGTGAACTCATGCGCCGGCCCTTGATATGGCACGGCGACACTCACCTTGAGGACATCGCCGGCCATCAAGGTCAGCCTGTCCTCAAGCGGCACCAGCCACCCGGTACCCGGTCTGTAGACATCCAAACCGCTGATCATACCCTTTACACCTTTGCGTAGCCGGTAATGCTGATCTCGCCGAACTGGGAATCCGGTGTCTGAGCCAGCATTTCGACAACATCCAGTAACGTAGGCGAGATGACCTTGGGTATCGTGCCGCCGATCTTGGCGTAGAGGTCATAGACACCCGCCGAAAGAGCGGTGGTAATGTTGATATCCACGTAGTCCTCGCGGTAGTTCCAGCTGGTATCCTCGGGAACGCTGATGGTCTTCGAGGCGTGCAGCACCTCGTCGAAACCGGCCCATCCCGAGTTGCCGATGGCGGCGTAAAGTGTCTGGCTTTCCGCCTTGCCCAGATGGGAATACCGGCAGGTGATACGGAGACTGTCCCCGGCCTTTACCTGGACGTTGGCCAGCGGCAGCAGCAGAAGCCCGTACTGCGATGGTAAATAGACTGCGCCCATATTAACTACCTCCTTGCATAGCTTGTTATCTCAATAGAGCCGAACTGCGATGACGGGACTGATGCCAGATTCACGACTTTGCTCATCTCGTCGTCGAAGTGCCAAGAACCGTCGGCCCCGTAGTAATAGCTGTAAGCGTGAATCGTCACTTTCTTATCCGGCATGATGAAGTAACCGGCAAAGGAATGCGTGGCTCCCCCGTTAACGTTAGTGCTCGGCTCGGGAAAGCTGATACCCGGCCAGGGGGATACGCCGTACTCCAGGGCTCCGCCTACCAATATGCCGATGGCCGCCGAATATGTATTCTTAATTTTGACCGTAATATCGACACGGCTGCCGGCCTGAGCCTCGCTTGGCGCCACTATTTCGATGATGTCAGCGTATTGTGCCACTCAGGGTCTCCTTACTACTTATCTTCATCATCCCAGCTGCGCTTGACACACTTGGCGAAGATCATGCTGCCGAAAGTAACCAGGAGCGCCCCGCCGGTGATAACGGCGTAACCATAGTCAGCCCCGGTAGCCCACTCGGTAACAATGCCGGCTAGGGTGATACAGCACCCCACCGTCTCCAGGGCTATGGCCAGGTTTCTAGTCAGTTTCATGCTTGTCTCCTTCATCTAAAAGGTCTGTTTTATCTGCGGCTGAGCCTTCTCTCAGTGTGGAACCGGCCGAATAAAGCCCGCTGGCAGCCATGCCGGCGATAATGCCGTTGAACAGGGCGGTTACCCAGTCCGACGATGCACTCGCTCCCAGCGCCCAGCCGGCGACGAGGTTGATGGCCAGACCGAAGGCCAGCGCTACCAGGGGATAGAAACGCGTGTCAGTGATGAAGGGCTTAAAAAGCTGGACCAAGCCCAGTATCAAGGGAACGCCGCCCAGTGCCACTATGGATGTGATGAATTCATTACCGTCCATTTAGAAACCTCCTGTCATCCCGCTCATCATGGTCATCATCATGAGCATGTTCATAGCCGAAGTCATGTCATCAGCCGGAGCCGATGTTTGTGCCACCTGCCCCAGCATGGTGCCCATCGCCGGCAGCCCGAATCCGTAGGCGTTATCCTTCTTGACCGGGGCGTCCGCCGGCTTGGTGGAGAAGTAAGGGGCAAACTGGCGGGCTTCGGTCCAGCGGAACGGCCAGGACTCACCGTAGGCTCTCCGCCCGCTTTCCCAGAGCAGGCCGGTTAGACCGGCAAGCATGGGTGCGGCAAAACTGGTGCCGGACTTGGCAACATACTCCTCATCGTTCTTATTGCTGGCCATCTCCAGGCTGGTACCCCAGATGACGAAGTCGGGCTTGGTCTCGCCCTGAACCGTCGGCCCTCGAGACGATTTCTCCCAGACGATGACCTCGTCATTGGTCTCTATCGCCCCGACGGCAATCACCTCCGGCTCACAGGCGGGAAGCATCATGGTGGTCATCTTCGGTCCGGAGTTACCCGCCGCGGCAATGACATCGAGACCGTAGTCCAGGCTCGCCTGACGGCAGGCTATCCGTACCGGATTATCTTCATCGCCATCGTCTTCCCCGCCGAGGCTGAGATTTATGACATTGGGATACATGTCGTCGGTCGGCCACAGTCCATTCTTGCGGGCTGCCTCGGCCAGGTCGCAGACCTTATCGATCCCCAGTATGATGCTCTCGTCACTGCCAATTCCCTCGTCGCTTATTACCTTGATATTCATAATTGAAGCCCCCGGGGAGACGCCGGTCTTTTCACCCAGAGCATGCATGCCCCCGGCGACAATAAAAGCCACCTGAGTACCGTGCCCGAAAACATCATCCGGCGATGGCGAGTCAGTGAAATTAGCTTCATAGACGATTTTGTTCAACAGCGACCGGTGCGTCTTCCTGACGCCGCTGTCCAGCACGGCCACGGTGAGCCCTGTGCCGGTAAGCGGCGGACTGAAATAAGAGCGCAGCAGGTAGAAGACGTCCGATACCGTCTCTACCGGCGGCACCTCTGCCATTACCTGGTCGGTCTTGTACTCCTTGAGAGGCTTAATCTTCAGGCTAGGTACGCCGGATAACTTCTCAACCTGCGCTCCGTCAAGATCACAGAACACGCCACTTAAAAGCTTTGCCCTGGTGATGTTCCGGGCGCCGGCTTTTTCCGCCTCGGCGATAACCTGTTCGGTAGTCATTTCTTTGGTAACAATCGAATATCTCATCTCTTCCCATCCTTTAATTCGAGATTCATATTGCCCTGTCCGCTGCCAGTTTGTTGGGCATATTGGCACCCTTGATTTTTATCGCCAGCGGCGGTCCCGGCAGCGTGGTAAACGACTTATAAGCCGAGGAACCGTGACCATAATCCGACCCCATAGGATTAGCGGCCACCGCTCTGAAGTAATAGAGAGTGTTAGGCTTTAGCCCGGCGACGTCGGTAGTGAAATAGCCCTGGTTTATCGAGGGATTTTCTTCCATCACCAGCTGCCAGTCGGTGACCTGGCCGAACGCTAGCGTCTCCCCGTATTCAAACCGGCCCTGGCAGACAAGGCCGCCGTCGAGCATGAGCCGGCTCCTCAGCCGCGCGGAGTATATGTCTACATTCTGAGCGTCGTACGTGCCCACAAGAGGCGGCGACTCATAATCGATTTCAAGCAAAGCCTTCCGGGCAGTGTAATTAAAACAGGAAAGCACGGGACCACAGCCCTGGTACAGGCTGCCGTCGGGAAGGTCGTGCTCAACACCAGCCACATCAAAGTTGGCATTACGGATGCCGATGCTTATCAGATTGCTGAAATCAAGATAAGCCAGGCCGGTGTTATTAAGCTCGAAATCGTTCCGGGCGCCGACCACCAGGGCATCGTAATCAACATCGACATCGCAGAAAGGAATCGAGCCGAAATTGACATAGTCGGCGGCCACGATGTCTCCCGGTGTATTGGGAGTGAAGGCATACACATTGAAAGTAGGCCTGGTGCCCCAGGATGTCTTGGAGTTTACCCAGACCTTGACCCTGCCTCCGACGGCAACGGCGCCGGGCGGCATTCCGTTGTAATCCCCCGCATCGTAGTCGGTTCGCGGGTCCCAGACAGCGCCGAATCTCCTGAGCCAGTCCCAGGGATTATTCGTAGGCAGGTGGGACGCTGAGCCGGCAAACTGGAGGCCTACGTAGTCGGTTCCGGTATAACCATCATAATGAGTTCCAACTCCGGTTATCAGATCCTCCCAAGTGGCGTAGGGAGCATTGGTCACCCAGCGTCGGGGCATGCCTGCCTTGACGAATAAGCACTTGTCGATCCAGTTTTCCCTTGTCGTCCTGCTCATGGTTTCTTCATTTCCCTTGCTTAGCTCGGTGACACCGAATACCACACCCGGATGCCCATCTGGACATCACAGAAGAGCATGTAGTTTAACAGCGGTCTGGCTAGGAGCCACTGGAACTCGTAAACGCCGTTCCCGTCGACGATATTCGAGACATCGATGGTCCCGAAACAGACATCACCGCCCTCCCTGGTTTCACCTTCGATGGCATACTGGCTATCCACAAAATTAATCGCGTCTCCCCAGGCACCCGGTGTATCGTCGCGGACCTGTATTACCTGGCTCGTTTCCGGTACGGTACCGCCGTTCAGCCTGTTAGCGCCGGCATTGGTATTGCCGAGCATCCTGAACTTGAACATGGCCACCGCCCGCAGCACCGAGGCTCCCGACGGTATTTTCTCGATTGTTACGGCGGGCAGCTCCTTGGTCTCGCCGGCGGCGTCGATCTCCACTTCGGCCTCATCGACCGTTTCGCTCCAGAAGTCGGCGCAGGAAAGCTGCACACCGGTTGTTATTACTATCGAGGTAACGTCACTCTGTATCTGGGTGACGCTCGTCTGTATTTGCGAGATGATATTCCTGATATCGTTAATATCAAGGGACTCTTTCTTCCCTTCTACGTAGAAGCCACCAGGCATTATTCTACCCTCCCCGGCGGCAGTAGCTTGACCGTTTCTTTCTTAGTAACCGCCTCTTTCTTCTCTTTTTCCGAAGTCGTTGCCGCTCCTATCATGCCGACCATCATTATCGGCAGCATCATCGCCATCATCGTGCTCCAGTCCGTGGACGTACCAGTAGAAGTTCCCGTTCCAGGCCAGGACGGCGGCAGGGCGCTGGCATTGCTCGGAGACACCAGCACGGTGACCACTGAATCAGTTATTTCCTCGGTCTCACGCTCAATCAGGAGGATAGCCAGCTCGCTGTCGCTTTCGTCGAAACGCAACGCTCCCCTGAGCCTGATAAAATCGCCTGGCGCCACCTTGAACCAGGTATAGCCGAATACCGGCAGCACCTCTTCGCTGATGACCGCACCCTCACGGGAGAGCCGGGCCATCAGGGTATATTCCTTTTCCGCATCTCCCGGGTTGGCAACGTAGATACTGCAGCCCAGGTCGTAGCCTGGCTCGTAGGTTATCCAGGGCGCCAGATCCCAGAAGATGTCGCCCAGGGTACCGGACATGACATTAACCGGTGTCATCGTAAATCCACCTCCTCTCCCCGAAAGGCTTTCTTCACCAGCGACAGGGCCCAGGCACCGATGGCTACCATGATGGCGATATCGATGGCCCCGGCAACGATGGCCTGCCAGAACTGCGGCTGGTACGACTCGTCCGGGTAGTAGCTGTAATACTGCTGCGGTTGATAGCTCATTCGGCAGCCTCCTTTACATGCTTCGGTTTCTCCTTCGCCGGGGTCATAAGCGGCTTCATCAAGCTCGTCATGAGCCACATCATAAGCAGCATCATGCCCATGTTGACCAGACTGGAAATCAGGCTCTTGATGGAATCTGGTAGAATGAGCCAGATTCCGGCGGTCAGGAGCGGGGGCAGCACTACGGTGGCCAGCAGTCCGATAATGACCGGCAGCCAGGCGAATCCTTTTTGCCAGACCAGGTAGACCGAGTTCGAGCCGGTTTCGGCGTAGACGTAATATTCGCTGCCCGGCCAGGACTCGACACCGGCGTCACGGCAGGCCTGCTCTATGCTGCCCAGGACTTCTTCCGAAACCTCTTCGGCAAAATCAAGCCGTACCAGGACAAGGGCACCTTCTTCCGCACTGTCCTCAAGCGGGCTGAAGGTGCCCAGATCCTGAATATCCTGAGCCTGTCCGATAAGGACAGCCCTGTATCCCGGTGGGACGAAAGCACAGGGCATAGTTCACCTCCCTGCGCTTATTCGACCAGTCTCTTACCCCTGAGCCCCCATACCGTCAGGTCGACGGTGACTGCACCGCCGGCAATGGCGGCCGTCTCGCCCGTGACGACCAGTGTTAGTTTGTCGCCCCCGATGAGCCTCAGGGCATTGCCCAGCTCGTCCGGGTCGGCAAAGTCCCGGATGACATCCCGGTAGACCTTGACCTCCACTTCGGCATCAGGTTCCCAATATGCCCCAACCAGCAGTTGTTCGTGGTCGTAGATATCGCCGGCGGCAATCAGCGCCTGGGTAGCCGTGAGCCGGTCAGCCGTGCTGTAGAACAGCTTGGCGACGTCGTCGGTATTCGGGAAGCGGGAGACCCGGAAGTTGCAGATGAGGTCGCCGTCGGTCAGGGTCGCCTGCTGGTGGACACGAATCTCGTGGCCCCTCAGGTACCATATCTCGTCCTCGGGTACCTCGATCTCTCCGGTCACCGAAGCGCCGACCGCCGTGCCTATGGGCACGGTGATGCTGACCTGTCCGTTCCTGGGGTCGATCCGGTCCAGCGCATGCTGTTTCTCCGCCAGGACGAGCTGCTCGCTCAAAACCTGAAGCGGCAGCCCCACCCAGAAGCCGGATACGTTGTCATAGACGCCCAGAAGGCTCAGCCACTGGTCCAGCGGAGGCACCCATCCCTTGGGAGGCCGTGTGCCAGGATAGCCCGCGTACTGCTGCGGAATCATTTTGTTTACCATCTACTTATACCTCCTTAAAGATTTCACCTCCGGCTAGGACTTGCTGGTGCCGGTGACACCCTTCATCATGGGCATCAGGATGGCCATCATCATGATCATCATGATCATCGGCATCATGGACGAAAACATGCTGGACATCTGGTCGGTCTGGGTCGGGTAGTAGCCCGAGACCGTGCCGTACTGGTACTGTTGCGGCCGGGCCTGCTGCCCGCCAAACTGCTGTGTGTTATACATTGTTGATTCCCTCCTTAAACCTGGTGGTTTTATTTGGTTCGTTCTTCTGGTTACTCTTTGGCGGTAACGCCCTTCATCATGGGCATCAGCATCGCCATCATCATGACCATCATGATCATCGGCATCATAGCGGTGAACATCCCGGATGTCGGGTCTGTCGTCTGCGTGGGGTAATAGGCCGAGGGGCCGCTTACCTGCATGGTGCCGTACTGCCCGGGAGCTACCGGGCCGGTTACCTGCTGTGCTGTGAACATGCTTACCTCCTCGTTCGTCTTTTGCCTGAAGCTTCCTTATGCTCGATGTCATTCCTGGGAAGAGGCCCGATTTACCGCCGCCGCGACGGCGACAAATCGATTAAAGGCGGTACCCTCAGGATGACGCCAGGCGGTGAGGACGCTATTCAAACATGGCGCGCTTGTAGCCGGCGACCACGACTTCACCCTTGCCATCGACACCGTCGCGGTAGTGGTTGACGCGGCCTTCCTTGACCTTCATCCCGTTGGGGGCAATGCCGTTCATTCCCGTGCGGAAAGCCTCGGGAGTGGCTCTCTCCTGGTAGGTGATGGGAACATTCCTCTCGAATTCAGACCAGCTTGCGTACTTACCCATATGGGCACCTCCTCGTTAATTCTTTACCCGGTCGCGGCCGGGTCTTAAGGGGTGAAGCAACCTGGCCGAAAAGGAAAAGGGGTCAGCCTGAACCCTTCCGGTCCAGATTGCTAACCCCTTTTCTTGTAGCCCCGAGAGCCGCTGATGAAAAAAGCCCTGAGAGCCGGTCTTCACCAACTAAGCTCTCAGGGCTTACGGTTCAAGCCTATAACACAATCAGGTAGCTGTCAAGATATTACGTGCGTATATACGCCGGTACTAACTTTCAGCCGCGTCCCCTGTTCCAGGCTTCTTCTTGATACGGACAGTCACG
>Ga0315543_1002091_pt1 | contig 20094 bp, 17 predicted proteins | sample SalMarSW160210MG_2_FD_203098 | JGI IMG/M metagenome (GOLD analysis project Ga0315543, IMG submission 203098) | Salt marsh sediment microbial communities from the Plum Island Ecosystem LTER, Massachusetts, United States - Salt Marsh Sediment SW1601-210 ...
GCTTCCTTGCTATTGGAGTTAAAATCGAAAACCAATGTGGCAGGAGGCCCTAACCTCTCCAATAGCAATTCCTTAGCCGCGATCCCAAGCGTCGAACGCTACACGGCGTTGGGTGCCATGCTCACGTCCCGGCGCGCCGGGATGAGCATGCATGCTTGACTTTCGCTTCATGGCCATCCCGGCGCGCCGGGAGCGCGCCGGGATGACCATGGCACCCGACAACGTGATTCCACCGAGCCATTTGCCGAATTCCATGCTTGATCGATTGGCAGCCACTGTCCGCACCTTCCTCGAACGGCTCTTGGTCGTTTGGCTGGTGCTGATTTCGCTGTTGGCCTTCTGGTGGCCGGCATGTTTCAGCACCGGCTTCGACCCGTTTGTGCGGAGCAAGCCGTGGCTGGATTGGATCATTGCCGCGACGATGCTGGCGATCGGCAGTCTGCTGCCGCGCGACGAGATCCGGCAGGTCCTGCGGCGCTGGCCCACCGTGTTGGGTGGCACGACCGTGCAGTATGTGTCGATGCCGTTTTTGGCCTACGGTATAGGCCGGGCACTGGGTTTCGAGGGGCCGCTGCTGACCGGCATCATCATGGTCGGTTGCGTGCCCGGGGCCATGGCCAGCAACGTGCTCTCGCTTGCCGCGAAGGCCAACGTGAGCTACTCGGTCAGCCTGACCACTTCGGCCACCTTGCTCTCGCCGCTTTTGGTCCCGTTGGCGCTGAAGCTCACGCTGGGTCGGTGGCGCGAGTTCCCGGTCGTCGAGACCAGCCTGACCCTGCTGTGGACCGTGGTGGTCCCGGTGGTCGTCGGCAATCTTCTATCCCGCTGCTGGCCGGTCTGGAACAAGCTTGCGCAGTCGGTCGGCTCGATCGTGGCCAATGTGACGATCCTCTGGATCATCGCGGTGGTCGTGGCGTTGAATCGCGAGTCGCTCGGCCGCCTCGATCTCGTGTTGCTTGCGGCCCTGCTGGCGATCAACTTGGGCGGCTACCTGGCCGGGCTGGTCGGTGGGCGGCTCATGCGACTGCCGCGCCCGATGCGCCACGCGTTGACGCTCGAGGTGGGCATGCAAAACGCCGGGCTGGGGACCTTCCTCGTGCTGAAGCTGTTTGCGCACGAGCCCGAGGCGGCCATCCCCACGGCTATCTATACCTTCGGTTGCATGCTGACCGGGACCGTGCTTGCGCGGATTTGGGCCGAGCTGGGGCAAGGTCAGTAGTTCCAAGTTCTATTGAGACCCGGCATTGTCATTCTGAGCGTAGCGAAGAGTCTCCTTGGCGATCGAGATCCTTCGCTACGCTCAGGATCACCTGCTGCGGTATCAGCCAGCCAAACTTGGGACTACTGAGGATAGTGAAGAAGCAAAAACCCATTGAGCCTTGCGCGTGTGCTATTCCTCCGTCTCGACGCTCAGCGGCACGGCCTCCTCCGGCCGGAGCCGGTGCCGGGGCTCCTCCAAGGTGAGCGAAAGGAGCGCGCCGAGGAGGATCAAGACGATCACCGACGAAAAAACGTAGTAGTAGCCCACCGCGTCGATATCGACCAACCAGCCTACGACCGGCGAGAACAGAAAGGGAAGTGCCGCACAGAGATTCACCGTGCTCAAGTAGCGCGCGTGTTGGTCCGCTTGGCAGATTTCGAGCGTGTAGTTCATCGTGGCTCGCATGCCCAGCGGGATGATGCCCAAGCCGATGAAGACAAACCAGAACAGTTGTCTTGCGAGTGGGCTATCCACCCAGGCCAGGTATAGCGCAACCGTCGGCGCAACGGCTGAGCTAAGGACCAGCAACTGCAACGTCAGCCGGTAACCTCGCGCGTCAGCCAGCCGTCCAACGAGCACGCTGAACACACCGACGCTAACGTTCTGGGCCACGAGCCACGTCACCAGATGCCCGCCCGAGAGATCGAGCTCCTCGCGAGCGAGTGCCTGATAGTGAGGGAAGAGGAGAATGCCCAAGTTCGCCAATATGACGACCAGCACCAGGCGTCTGAGGTTGGCGTCGTCGCGCAGCACACGCAGGGAGTCGAACAGACCCTGCGCGGCGGCCCTGGCAGGTGGCTGCCGACGATCGGCCGGCTCGAAGGCCAAAACCACGCTCAGGCCGGAAAGCAGGAACGCGGCGGCCACGAAGGCGAAAAACAGACCAAACTGGGGCACGTCCTGCCGGAGCCACGCGGGCATGAGCCACAGGGCAAACACCACCGCCGGTACCGTGCCCCACAGGGTCGACGTCCACAGGAGTTGCCCTCGGCGGGTCGGCCGGATCAACTTGCCCTGCAGCGTGCCGTAGGCCAGTCGGTACATCCCGGCGACCAAGAAAAAAACCAGGTACAGCGCGAGGAACAAAGCCGCCAGCCAAGGGGCCCGGATATCGGGACAGTAGAACCAGGCCACCGAAAGCACCCCGAACGGCACGCCCATGAGCACGACGTACGTCGCCAAGGGCCACTTCTTGTGGGGCTTGGCTCTTAATCGCTCGGCGCAGAAAACCGGCGGCACGCTCTGGCCCAAGCGGCTGAGCACCGGCAAACAGCCGCGCAGCCAGCCGGCGCCCCCCGAGACCGCGTCCAAGAAGGCCGGCATGATAATGCTTTCGGTCTTGAAGATCCAACCGACGCGGAAGAGGATCTGCTGCGCGGCCAACACCAGCAGGTTGCGGGTCTCGTGCGGGACCAACTCGGGATGGCTTGGCCAGGGATCCGAGGAGTCCGGTGGCTCCGGAGAAGAGGGCGTGTCGGCTGGTGAAGTCATCCTTCAAATATAACCCAACACCGACCGGGACACCATGGTGCCGAAACCGAGCCGCGCCCGTAAGGAAGCGGTCTGGGCGGCATGAAGAGCAAGCCCTACAGAGCGGCTATCAAGATGACCGGTGTTGCATTACCTTTTCGTGCTGAGCGGCTGTGAGGCATCGGTGGGCGAAGATGCCAAGCCTACTCTAATACAGAGTTCGAAAGACCGCTTCCTCACGGGCGCGGCTCGGTTTTCTTGGCGGTCGCCAGCAGCAGACGCAGGTAGCTCCGCCGCTCGCTCTCGCTCAACTCCAACCGCCGGGCGAGCGATCCGATGCACGCCCGGGCCGCCTCGAATTCGGCCGGCGGCACGACCAGCTCCAACTCGACGAACGTGCCGAGCCGGTCGACCGAGTCGAGCGAAACCTCCACGCGACGATCTTCCCAATCGACCAGCGCCTTGCGACGTTCCTTGCGGACCTGGCCGACGGTGACGAACCCCAGCGCCCCAAGCAGGGTCGAGAAGGCCTCCACCGTAGCCTCGCCCTCGGGCAGCGGAAGGTCCAACTCCTCGCGGGTCTTGGTCGTCGCGTCGAACTTGGGGCCTTTGTAGGTGATACGATTGGTCCGGCCGACCCGCCGCAGCCGCAGCGCCTCGTCGGTTTGGGCAAAATCGCGGGCCGGATGGTTGAAGTAGAGATCCACCTCGACGCGCACCTCTGAAATCTCGGCGCCCAAGGCCGCCAGCTTGGCCTCGATCGGGGCCAGATCGTCGACCGGGAATTTCTGCTCGACTTCGTAGTTCATCGTCCGTCCGATGGTCCGCCGGTTGCCAGGCCGTGCTCGCTGGCCCTGTCCAGGGCTCCCTTCAGTGTAGCAATCAGCGGGCGACCGTGCCACTGCCGGATCGCGCGCCAGCCGTACAGGCCCGCAATGCCCAACAAGGTGCCGGAGATCACGGCCGCTACCGGCAGAAAATGCGCCGGGCGCAGGATATACCCCGGCGGAACGAACCAGGATGCAAGCCGCGTCAGAGGGAAGGTAAGCGGATACCAGGCGTGGAGCTGATCGCCGGGCGGAGTATGCGGACCGGACACGTATCGGAGCACGTAGAAGCTCGCAAGCAATTCCCACACGCATCCTATCGTGTAGGCCACGCCGAAGAGGTGGCTTGCGGTCGTCCGGCCGACCCTAGGCAACGTCCACAGCAAGACGACCAACGGACTGAAGCCCGCCAGCAGCAGGAGCCCTCGCCACCAGAGCAGTCCGACCGTCTCCCCGCCGAGGTGTATGGAACTATTCAGCCCGAGCACCAGTGCGACGACACCGGTCATCAACAGCAGCGTGCCGAGTGAGAACTGCCCAAACCGTTGTCGGTGGCGCTCGATCGGCAATCCGGTCGCCTGGGACAGGGTATCGAGAAAATCGGCCAGTGCGTCTTCGGAGGCGAACTGGCTATCCGGCAGGCAGAGTCGCCGGCGGCCGTATTCCACGTGGACGACGACCTCACACCCGTGATGCACCAGCCGAATCCGTGATATTTCACCAAGCGGAACCTCGACGGTGTTCAACGACGGGAGCTGTTGCGGTGCCGCGAGGAGCGACGCATCGATCGTGACGGGCTCGAATCCTCTTCGCCATCGCGCGACCAGCCGTGCCGCGTGCCAAAGCTGGACAAGGACGATCGCGCCGGTAGCCATCGCGACCATGAGCATGGCGATCTTCTCGCCGGCTCGCCAGGCCTCCTCGGTCGCAACGATCAGCACGAAGTACCACGGAAGCCCCAGCAGAAGCACGGTCCCGAAAGGAAGTCGCCCGAGAAACTCCCACCACGGGAGCTTATGAGCGAACGGGCGGTGGAAGCAATTATCCCGACGCCCCTGGTCCGCTTCAACGTTCATTGGCTGGGTCCCGCCGCTTGTGCTGATTTACCTGGTCCGAAGAGGCGTTTTCATGCCGCCGTCCGTGCACGCGCAAATATAGTTCATGTTTCCACGCCCCCGGGTAGTAGTGCGTGGCGATTCAGATTATGGGTGCTATGCCCATGCGCTCGCGTGAGGCCGTCCGGGAATTCAAAACCGAGCCCCGACCGTTAGGGAGGGGTCCTGGAGTGACTTACATCCAACCGTGGTGGTTATTGGATGCGAATGGGGGACAACACACCCATGGGAGACCTGTCTCTTGTGGAAAGTCACAAGACCCCTCCCTCACGGTCGGGGCTCGGTTTGTGTTTGGCACGCCACGACTTTTCACGGCTGCAATTCCCGGACACCCTCACGCGAAGCGTGGGCACGGCACCCAAAAAATCAACGCTCATGCGGTCGTCTGATCAGGCGAGATGACGCACGAAGCCCGTCGCCCGCAATGTCTCTGTTCACGACGAAGTTCCCGTGAAACTCGGCCTGTTCTTGACGGCCGGGCACTGCTCATGATAGAGTGCTTGCGTGTGATGGGGAGAACCACGGCGAAGACAGTGCTCGAAAGATGGCCATGATGGACGAATACTTCGACATCCAGGTCAATGGATACGCTGGGACGGACTTCAATGCCGATGCGCTCACGCCAGAAGAGATGCACCGGGCATGTCGGCGGCTGCTCGACGACGGAGTGAGCGGCATTTTGGCAACGGTCATCACCGACGACGTGGACCGCATGGCCGCCCGACTGACCAATATCGCGGCGATCCGCCGGTGCGACCCGTTGGTCGAGCAGATGATCGTCGGCATTCACGTCGAGGGTCCGTTCATCAACCCGGCGCCCGGTTACGTGGGTGCCCATCCACCTGCGGCCGTCAGGGCCGCCGATCCGGACGTCATAAAGCGGCTGCTGGAGGCGGCCGACGGGCTGACGCGGATCGTCACGCTCGCTCCGGAGCAGGACGCGGATCTCCGAGTGACCAAGATGCTCGCCCGGCTCGGCGTAGTCGTCGCGGCCGGCCACTGCAATCCGACCACCGATCAACTCCGGGCGGCGATCGACGCGGGCGTGTCGATGTTCACGCACCTCGGCAATGGGTGTCCCTTAGAATTGCCCCGGCACGATAACATCGTCCAACGGGTGCTCGACTTGGCGGATCGGCTCACGATCAGCTTCATTGCCGATGGCGCCCACGTGGCCTTTGTCGCGCTGCGCAACTATCTGCGGCTCATACCACCGGCTCACGTGATCATCACCTCCGACGCGATCAGTGCGGCCGGTTGTGGGCCGGGGACGTACACGGTCGGCGATCAGACGGTCGAGGTGGGCGACGAACTGGTTCCGCGCTCCAATGAGCATCCCAATTTCGTCGGTTCGGCTTGCACGATGCAGTGCATGGCCGAGAACCTCCGTCGCCACCTGCGCGCCGACGACCAGCAGATTCGCCAATGGATGTTCGAGAACCCCCGTCGGGTCGCAAAAAGGGGACATCACTGATATTGACACATTGGGGAAAAGGGGGACATCACTGATATTGACAAATTGGGCAAACAGTGATAGCGTGCTCGGATGCCGCGAACAGCTCGATCCATCGAAGCGGGGATGGTTTACCACGTTCTCAATCGCGGGAACGGACGGATGCGGTTGTTTCACAAGGCGGGCGACTATGAAGCGTTCGAGCAAGTATTGGCGGAAGGTTTGCAGCGCTACCCGGTGGAATTGTTGACCTACTGCCTGATGCCGAATCACTGGCACCTGGTCGTCCGTCCGGAGACCGACGAATCCTTGGGACGGTGGATGGGCTGGGTGGGGGTGACCCATGTACGTCGCCACCACGAGCACTATCACAGCCGTGGCACGGGACACCTGTATCAAGGGCGGTTCAAGAGTTTTCCCGTCGCCGAGGACGAGTACTTTCTAGCGTTGTGCCGCTACGTCGAGGCCAATCCCCTGCGCGCCGGGCTAGTGGAACGTGCTGAGCAATGGCAGTGGAGCGGGCTCTGGCGACGTAGACACCCTTGCGGCGAATTGTGTTTGAGTCCGTGGCCTGTGGAGCGACCACGAAATTGGACCGCCCGGGTCAACCAAGAATTGAACGACGAACAAATCGAAGGCGTGCGGACCTGTGTCGAGCGAGGCCGGCCCTTTGGCCCCGCAAGCTGGGTGCGGCAGACGGCAAGCCGTTTGGGTCTGGCTTTTACCCTTCGCGGCCCCGGTCGACCACGTAGCATGGCCTAAAATCAGTGACGTCCCCTTTTGTCCCGCCCAAGAGATGAGAAATGTGGTTGCGGAGGGATCCATGGAAGATTGGAATGCGGTTGTCTTCATCGTATTGTTTCCGTTGCTGTGGTGTGGCGTGAGCTTCCTGTTAGCACATCTCGGTGGTTGGTCCAGATTGGCCGCACGATACCGCACGGACGATAAGCCAGAAGGAAAAGCGTTCTACATGCAAGGTGGCAATATAGGCGTGGTCATCTACAGCGCATGCCTGACAATTAATGTTGCCGAAGGTGGCATGTACTTGGCGGTCTTCCCACTCTGGCGTCTCGGTCACCCTCGCCTGTTCATACCCTGGTCGGAATTTGAAAACCTGCGGCAAACAAGGCGCATGTTCTTTGATTTCGTTGAGGCCACGATTGGAAGGCCGCCGATTACCAAGGTCTTGTTGCGACCTGACGTTTTCCCACCCGAGCTTCTGAGAGAATTGAGACGCGACGAGAAAAGAGACGAAAAGGGAGACGAAAAGGTGACAGCCACCAAAGGGAGAAAAAGGGGACATCACTGATTTTGGCAAGGCTGGGAAAGCCACTTCTCGCCAGAACTGCCAAAATCAGTGATGTCCCCTTTTTACGGCAGCCGGTGGCCCATCTTGTCGCGCTTGGTCTGGAGATAGCGCTGGTTGTGCTCGTGGATCGGGCCGACGATCGGCACCTGGTCGACCACTTCCAGGTCGAACCCGCCGTAGATGAACGCGTCGGTCTTCTTGGGATTGTTCGTCAGCAGCCGGACCCTCGAGAGTCCGAGGTCCTTGAGGATTTGGATGCCCACGCCGTAGTCGCGCAGGTCGGACTGGTGGCCGAGCGCGAGGTTGGCCTCGACGGTGTCCATGCCTTGGTCCTGGAGGTGATAGGCCTTGATTTTCTCAACCAGGCCGATGCCGCGGCCTTCCTGCGGTAGGTAGACCAGCACGCCGGCCCCTTCGTCGCCGATCATCTGCATGGCCAGTTGCAGTTGGTCGCCGCAGTCGCAACGGAGCGAGGCCAGCAGGTCGCCGGTGAAGCAGGAGGAATGGAGCCGCACCAGCGGCGCGGCCACCCGCGTCGGATCGCCCCAGACCACTGCCAGAGGCTCCTGTGATTCGTATTTGACGCCGTAGATGTGGATTCGGGCGGCGCCCACCTTCGTCGGCAACTGGGCTTCGGCCGTGCGATAAACCAGTTTTTCGCTCCGGCGGCGATAGCGGATCAACTGGCCGACGGTGATGATCCTCAGGTCGAACCGCGAGGCCAGTTCGTAGAGTTCGTCGCGCGAGGCCCGATCGCCGCCCTCGGCCAGGATTTCGCAGAGCACGCCGGCCGGCTGCAACCCGGCCAGGCGCGTCAGGTCGACCGCGCTTTCGGTGTGGCCCGCCCGGCGCAGCACGCCCCCCTCTTTGGCAACCAGGGGGAAGAGGTGGCCGGGCCGGACGAAATCACCCGGCGTGCTCGCCGGGTCGACGATCGCCCGGATCGTCATTGCCCGTTCCGGCGCCGTAATGCCCGTGCGACAATTGCGATGGTCGACCGGCACCGTGTAGGCCGTGCCCAGCGGAGCCGTGTTTTTCTCGACCATCGGTCGCAATTCGAGCCGTTCGCAGGTCTCGGGCAGGATCGGCATGCAGAGCTGTCCGCGGCCGCGGGTGATCATGAAGTTGACGATCTCGGTGGTTACTTTTTCGGCGGCGCAGATGAAGTCGCCTTCATTCTCGCGCTGCTCATCGTCCATGACGATGACCACTTGGCCCTTGGCCACCGCGTCGATCGCCTGATCCACCGTCGAAAGCCTGTCGGACACGAGCCGTTTTCTCCCGCTGTTGGTGTTCACAAGATCCGTAATCCTATTCTAAGTGGACGAACCCACGGTTTCCAGTGGGCCGTTGCGGCGGCCCAGCGGGTAGACGGCATCGCTAGGCTTTGTTTGAAAACCGGCATAACGAGTTGGGTGCCCGGGTCTGAGTGTAGCGAAGGCCCGGTTCTTCAGGCTCTGGGCCACCGCTGCGCTATGGCCCAGCCACCCGTTGCCATTGCCAGTAGTGGCAAACGTGCGATGGCCGGCGAAGCCACCCTCCGGTAGGTGGGTAACTGCCGCTCGCGAAACCGGCCGTCCACGCGGAAAGCTGAGCGAGCGGGGGTCGGATTTTCGAATATGCCGTTTTTCTCGATTTTTCGGTTCCCGCGGCCGATAACGATCGTGAGTGCCGCCTTCTCCAGGCCGCCGGCTGACGGTTTGCGAGCGGCCAAGCTCGGCCGGTGCTGGGCGGTTTTGAAGAGCACATAGGAAACCTCGGCGCAAAGATTTGGGGAAAACCATGAGACGGGTTCTGCTAGCCAGCCTTGTCATTGTCGTGGCCGTGATGAGTGGTGGCTGTTACGAGTTCAACGCGTTCGTCCACCGCCCCTTCGGCCCCGGCACGCTCTGCGATCCGACCCACTGCGGCAGCTGCGACCCTTGTGGCTATGATCGGTGTGGCCGTGGGCCTTGCGGCGTCGGTCCTTACTTTGGCACTTGGGGCTTCGGCCCGACCTGGGGCTATGGCCCGGCCGCCGGCTGCCGTCCGGGATACGATGCGCAGGCAGGTTGCGGCGATGGCAGCGGGCCAAGTTGTGGCCCGGCCTGTGGCGAGTGTGGCCCGGCGTGTGGTCCCTCTTGTGGCGGCGGTTGCACGTGCGGCTGCTGCGTCGGTGGTTGCACATGCGGCTGTGGCTGCGCCGGTTATGGTCCCGGCCCGATAATGTGCGTGCTGAGTCTCTTCCGGCCGGTCAAGTGGACGGGCTGTCACCATAGCGGTTGCGGCGAGATCTACTGGGGCGACTTCCACGGCGACCCGCCCGACTGCTGCGACCCGTGCGACCGGATGGGCAATTTCACCGGCTGCACCGACAGCCCGTCCTGCGACTGCGCCGGCCGGCCGCCGACCAGCGACGGGACGCCTTCCGTCGCGCCTTCGTCTCCGGAGAGGATCGACCCGGGCCGTGCCCAGCCGACCAAGGCCCCACCGAGAACGCCGCCGGGTTCCTTCCTCAGCCGGCGATACCACAAGACGCCGCGGCAGTGAGTTCGGCCAGAGCCTACTTCACCTCGGGCAGCCGGAAGACGAGGTCGCCCTGGGGCGCTTCCGGGTCGAGATTCCACTCGGATCGGGCCCCATCGTCCTTCCGGTCGGGTCCCACCGAGTAGACGACCGGCCGGCCGTCGACCGTGGTCATCCGAAACGGCCCGTCACCATAGGGATCCTTAGGTACATCCTTCATGCCGGCGGCGCGGCAGACCGTCTCGAGATCCGGCGGCGGCGTGCCCTTGTCCAACTGCCAGCGTCGCAAGGCCACCAGGCATAGGGTGCCGCGCCGAATCGCTTCGGTTCGGGCAATCGCGTGGGCGATTGCCTCATAGGCGGGCAGCATCGTTGCGATCAACCGCCGCTTCCGGACATATCCCTTGAGAATCTGCTCGGCCGTCTCGACTCGTTCCTTCCAGGAGGCGTTGGAGAGCCTGGCGATCGAACGGTACCACTCATTGAGTGTCGATACTTGCGAACGAGCTTTCTGGCGCGGCAGTTTCAAGAGAAAGTCAGTCCATCCCTTCTCGAAGAACCCGTCCAGTATCTGCCGAGTCGAGTCCTCTTTGCGGTCGATCGCTTGGGGATCGAACAGACCGGTGCGATGCTCCAGATCGTGAAGGAATGAGAGTGCGCACACGTATTCTCCGCGCAATGCCTCGAGATAAGCGTCGCCTGCCCGATCCTGTTCGATAAGCATGGTCGTCAGCTGATCGCAATGCGCCGGCGTGAGACGGGCCGAGGCGAGCAGCTCGGGTATCACCTCGCGGGAGACCTGCTGTTCGAGTGCCGCACTGATCAACAGGCAAACGGCCATCCCACGTCGGCGAACGTCGCGGCTGAGACGAAGCAGTGTGGCGAGGTTGTCCAAGGCCTGGTCGACGTTACCCCGCGCCAGATTTCGCGAGGACCGCATGGCGAGCACGTGACAAACAGTCCGGGCGGCCTGCCCGTAGGGCAGCAACGCCGCTATAGTGATGCCCGGTTGAAAGACACACTGCTTGCGCTGTTGGGCGAGGGCCAGTTTCTCGAAGCCCGTGTTGAACTCGCCCAGGATCGCATCGGTCTCGGCCGGGTCGACTGACTTCGGGTCTTTCTCCCACGCCCTGTAGATCCTGTCGAATCGTTTACTGCGCCGTTTGGCGACCGGGCTCCGGCGTGCCCGCTCCTCCTTAGAAAAGCAGTCTTCCATGTCGTCGGTGAATTCGTAGAACGCATCCAGGTACAATGGCGCGGCGTTTTCGTCCGGCGGCGGAGCACGGAAGTAGGCCGCCACGTCAAACGGCGCGTCTTTGACGAGCCACGCGGGCGGCTCGGTCACCGCGTCGGGCAGCGCTGGGTAGTTCTGCTCTTTGCGTTCGCCCGCCGTACTCGCCTCGGAAGACCCACCGGTGCCCGGCTTCGCTGCCGCGGTCCCCGAGTCGGCTACTTGCCCGTCGTCGCCCTCGGGCCATAGCAGGATCACCAGGAGCAACAACACGACGAGACCCACGCCGGCGCCCAGGCCGATAATCAACCCGGTGTTCGTGCCGCGTTTTTTCTTCTTTTTCTTCAGGGGAGCCAGCGGGGAAGTCGGCGGTGCCGGATCAGTCATTTCGGCCGCCAGCAGTTGTTCGAGCTGTGGCTCGGCGGCGGAATGGGCCGCTTCGGGATGCGGGATCGTGATCACCTGGCCACAGGCCGGGCATTTGCGCCGCCGGCCGGCCAGTTCGCGCCGCACCTGGAATTGCTTCTGGCAGCCGCATGTCACGAGGATCGTCGGCCCGGCCTCCACCGCGGCGGCGGCCGGCGAGCTCACGTGGATCACGGCCGAGCACCCGGGGCACTTTACCCGCTGTCCGGCCAACCGATCAGGGGCCTGCAGCCGGCGTCCGCAGCCGGGGCATTCGACGTGGATAGGCATGGCGCGGCTCCTACACTGGGGGTTGTTGATTCGGGCCGAGCAGCCACACGGTCATAATACCTGTTTCTGGCCCCCGTAGCGAGCCCGCGCACCGGGCCCGGGCAACTTTCTTCCCGTTGGGCCAACAAGTCGTGCATCGTCGCTACATTGACAAGACGGCCGCCGTGCCGACACAATGGAGCCATCATGAAGCTACTCGACCGACTCCAGCGCAAGCTGGGCCGCTTTGCGATTCCCCACGTGACCGAGGGGCTTATCTCCGGTCAGGTCGTCTTCTTCCTCATCGGCGCCGCCGAGCGGGCGGGCCTGCTGCAAGCCAGCGTGCTGGACAAGCTGCCGTTCATCCCCAACCGGGTTCTGGCCGGCGAGTTTTGGCGACCTTTCTCGTTCGTGTTTGAGCCGCCCGTGCCCGATCCGATCTTTGCGTTCTTCTTCTGGTATCTCTTCTACCTGATGGGCACGACGTTGGAGCACACGTGGGGAACGTTTCGCTACAACGTGTTTCTTCTGGTCGGCTACGTGGCGACGGTCGGCGCGGCGTTTCTCGTGCCCGATGCGCCGGCTTCGATCGTCTTTTTGGAAGGTTCCGTCTTTCTCGCCTTTGCCTACCTCTATCCCGACTTTCGTCTCTACATCATGTTCGTGCTGCCGGTCCGCATCAAGTGGTTGGCCTTGTTGACGTGGATCGGCTATTTCCTGGTCATTCTCTCCGGCAATCTGATTGCCATCGTGATGATCTTTGCGTCGGTGGCGAATTTCTTCGTCTTCTTCGGCCGGGATATCCTGCGGAGGGCCCGATCGGGCCATCGGCTCATGCGAGACCAGGCGGCGCGCAGCGCCTCACGTGCCAAGCCACGCCACCGCTGTACCATTTGTGGGATCACGAACCAGACCCATCCGGACATGGATTTCCGTTACTGCTCGAAGTGCGCGGGCAGTCCGTGCTATTGCGAGGAGCACCTGCGCAACCACCAGCACGTTGAGCGGGAGAGCCAAGTTGCCGCGGATTGACGGCCACGGACGCCGCCCCAGACCGCGGCTCGGCAGGAGCCTCGCCCTCCCGGACCGGGCCCCTTGCAAAAACGGCCGTTTTGTGTTGAAATGTGCCCTTTCGAGATGCCGCTGCTCGCCCACCGTCTGACCGAGCATTATCACGAGGAGCCGACCCATGATCATCGGGGTTCCCAAGGAAATCAAGAAGGATGAATACCGCGTCGCGCTGCTGCCGGTGGGCGTCGAGGAACTCGTCCGCCGGGGGCACAAGGTCCTGGTCGAGGCCGGCTCCGGGATAGGCTCGGGCCTGGACGACGACACCTATGCCCGGCAGGGTGCCGAGATCGTCGAAGGCCCCGAATCGATCTTCGAGCGGGCCGACCTGATCATCAAGGTCAAGGAACCCCAGCCGGACGAATGCAAGATGCTCGGCAAAAGGCAGATCGTCTTCACCTACTTCCACTTCGCCGCCGACCGCCGGCTCACCGAAGCGGTCCTCAAGTCCGGCTCGACGGCGGTGGCCTATGAGACGCTCAGCGACGAGCAGGGCCGGCTGCCGCTGTTGACCCCGATGAGCGAAGTGGCCGGACGCATGAGCATCCAGGAAGGCGCCAAGTACCTCGAACGACCGCAGATGGGCCGCGGGATCCTGTTGGGCGGCGTGCCGGGTGTCGAGCCGGCGCAGGTCACCATCCTCGGCGGCGGAGTCGTCGGCTCCAACGCGGCCAAAATCGCCGCCGGCATGGGCGCCGACGTCATCATCCTCGATATCAATATGGAGCGGCTCCGGTACCTCGACGACGTCATGCCGTCGAACGTCACCGTGCTGTTCAGCGATCGCCATACGATCCGCGAACAACTCTGCCAGGCCGACCTGTTGATCGGCGCCGTGCTGGTCCCCGGGGCCAAGGCTCCCTATCTGGTCGAGGAAGACGACCTTGCGTTGATGAAGCCGGGCAGCGTCATCGTCGACGTGGCCGTCGACCAGGGCGGATGCGTGGCGACCACCCGGCCCACCACCCACAGCGACCCGACGTATATCGTCCACGACGTGGTTCACTATTGCGTGGCCAACATGCCGGGCGCGGTGGGCCGAACCAGCACGTTCGCCCTGTGCAACGTCACGTTGCCCTGGGCACTGAAGATCGTCGACCACGGCATCGTCGAAGCTGGCCGGCGCTACGGGCCGATCTCTGAGGCGGTCAACATGTTCGAAGGCAAACTGACCAACCAGGCCGTGGCCGACTCGTTCGGCATGAAGTACGACGGCCCGTTCACGACCTGTTGAAAAGCAAGCAACAACCAGGAGAAAAAGGGGGACAGGCCCCATTTGCCGGCAACGGCCCGAAGGGTGCTTCGCACAAATGGGGCCTGTCCCCCTTTTTCCCACCCTAGGAGACTCAATCGTGTCCTCAAGCAACTCTCCGCGAGTCGGCATCGTGATGGGCAGCCAGAGTGATTGGCCGAAGATCAATGCCGTGGCCGCCGCCTTGGACCAGTTCGACGTGCCCTATGAAGTCAACGTGATGAGCGCCCATCGCACGCCCGAGGTAGTCCGGCAGTACGCCGCCTCGGCAAAGGATCGGGGCTTGAAGGTGATCATCGCGGCGGCCGGCGGCGCGGCCCATCTGGCCGGGGTCGTTGCGGGGCATACGACGTTGCCGGTGATCGGCCTTCCGGTGCCGACCTCGCTTGCAGGCGGCCTCGACTCGCTGCTCTCCACGGTTCAGATGCCCGGCGACGTGCCCGTGGCCGCCGTGGGCGTCGGCCCGGGCGGCCCGCGCAACGCCGGACTCCTGGCCGTCCAGATCCTGGCCACTGCCGATGACCGCCTGGCCGAGAAACTCGTCCAGTTCAAGAAAGCACTGGTCGAGAAGATCGCCGACAAGAACCGGGCCCTGCAAGCCACCCTCGGCGAAAAGGCCGATTGAGACGCAAGCCCGGCAGCGGGAACCCTTTCCCCACGCGGGGGCAATGCGGCCGCCGTGCCATTGTACAACCGATCTGAAGCCGATAAAATGAAATGTTTCCCGCAGGGTGGTCGCCCGGCGCGGCCTACATTTCACGGAGACAAGCAGCCATGACCGTGGACAAGAGCCTCAAGGTTCGGGCCGGACTGGTCCGCAACCGTAGCGTGCTGACCCGAGCCGAGCGCATCGAGCGGCTCAAGGCTGCCGACCGCTGGCAGGAAGGCGACAGCCCATTGGGACTGGAGAAAGTGCGCGTTTACAAGCTCACGGTGCGGAAGAAGAAAAAGAAGAAGAAGGAAGACGAGGACGAAGGAGCAGAAGGCGAAGCCAAACAGGAGACAACTTAGTACTACGGCACAGGGTTACATGGTACCGTAACGAGTTGCGATCATTGTGAAGAGTCTTGTTTAGCGGGCGGGCTTGCCCGCCGTTGGTCTGGCAGTGAAACTCCGTTGCTGCAACGGCGGGCAAGCCCGCCCGCTAAACACCGACACTTTGCAGCCCTGCGCTATAGTAGTCGTCTTCCCACATCAACCCAAGGGCAACTCCTCGCTTTGACGCCGCGATGGGATCGCTTTGATGCAGGCGCACCTGGAATATGGCCGCACCGGTTTGACGGTCGATCTGCCCGAGGCAAACGTGGTCAAGTGCCTTGGCTACCAGCCGACCGAGCCGATGGCCGACCCCGAGAAGGCCGTTCGGCGCGTGTTGGCCCGGCCGACGGGCACGGCGCCGCTCGCCGAGCTTGCCCACGGGCGCAACAGTGCTTGTCTGGTCATCTGCGACTTCACCCGGCCGGTACCCAACGAGGTCCTTCTTCGGCCGGCGCTCGAAACGCTCGAGTCGGCCGGCATCCCGCGCGAGGCGATCTTGATCCTCGTGGCCACCGGTCTGCATCGGCCCAGCACGCCGGACGAGTTGCTCCAGATGGTCGGTCGCTCGATCGTCGAGGACTATCGGATCGAGAGCCACCACGGTCAGAATCGTCAGGAGCACGTCTACCTGGGCGACTCGCCGCGAGGCGTGCCCATCTGGATCGACCGGCGCTACAGCCAGTCCGATCTGAAGATCGCGCTGGGCCTCGTCGAGCCGCATTTCATGGCCGGTTTCTCCGGGGGGCGGAAGTTGGTCTGCCCGGGCATCGCGGCCCTGGAGACAATCCGCGCGTGGCACAGTCCCCGGTTCCTCGAACATCCCAATGCGCGCAACGGTTGCCTGGTGGGCAATCCGGTCCACGAGGAAAACACGTGGATCGTGCGGCACGTGGGCTGCGACTTCATCATCAACACCGTCATCGACGAGCAGCGCCGCATCCTCTCGGTGGTGGCCGGCGACATGGAACAGGCGTTTGCCGAAGGGGTCGAGTTCGTTCGCGGCGTCGTCACCGACACGGTGCCCGAGCCGGTTGACGTCGTCGTGACCAGCTCGGCCGGATATCCGCTCGATACGACGTATTACCAGTCGATCAAGGGCATGGTCGGCGCCCTGGAGATCGTCAAGCCGGGCGGTACGATCATCCTGGCCGCCGCGATCAGCGAGGGCATCGGCAGCCCCGAATTCCAAAGTCTCTTCGACGAAACGCCGTCGCTTGAAGTCTTCATGGAACGAATCACTGGCGACGACTACTTCGTCCTGGACCAATGGCTGCTGGAGGAGTTGGCCAAGGTGCGTCGCAAGGCCAAGGTGAAGCTGGTCACCGACGGCCTGGCGCCGGAGGTGGTCGGGCGACTGTTTGTCGAGCCGGCGCCGAGCGTGGAAGCAGCCATCGAAGAGTGCCTGGCCGAATATGGCCCCGACGCGACGATCGCGGTGATGCCCAAGGGGCCGTATGTCTTGGCCGAGGTAGGGTAAGCGTCGGGCAAGCCCGACCGCTAAACTACTGCCTGCTGCCTGCTGCCGAGCCGCCGTAGCGATTGAACCAGGCACGCTTCTCCAGCGGTAGCTTCTCTTTCTGCGCCTTCGGCTCGGCGGCCACACCCAGCGGCAGCAGGATCCGCACGGTGAACGCCTCGGGCACGCCCAACAGCCGGCTGATCCGCGCGGCCACGTCGCCGAAGCGGAGCACGCCGTCGAGCCAAACCGCGGCGTAACCCAATGCTGTAACGGCCAAAAGCATGTTCTCGACCGACGCCGCGCAGTCCTCGACCGGGAAGGCGATGCCCTCGTAAACCGCCCGATTGTCGGTCAGGCAAACGATCATCGCCCGGGCCGTGTTGCACACCTCACGATCGACAACGCGCGCGATTTCGCGGAGTAGTTTCGGATCGTCGACGATGACGAATTGGGCCACCTGCTCATTCATGGCCGTCGGGGCCTGGATGCCCGCCTGGACGATCTTGCGCAGGTCATCACGGGGCACCGGCGCGTCGGTGAACGGGCCCCGGTAACTGTGTCGTTTCGCAATCGCTTCGAAAAGATCCATCATTTGCCTCCTGAATGACGCAGTAGGTCATCTGGATGCTGTCGTTCAGTATACCCACCATAAGAAACTTGGGGCATCAAAGGAAGGGGGGCAGTAGGCAGTAGGCAGAAGGCAGTAGGCAGTGGTCAGGAATCTGTCTTCATAGCTGGGGGCGGGAGCCCCCAGGGGGGCACAACGATTCCCCGACGATCTGGCGGGAGGAAACCACAAAAAGCAGATTGCTCGGCACGAGCAGCCGGCAAAGAAGAAAAAAGACCCAGAGGCTCGTGCTCAATCAGAGCTTTTCGGGGGGATTCTCGAATAGAGATTCAGAATGGAGATGTTGCGGGAAGGACGTATCGCTGGCCGCGGGAGGGCCCGAATACGTCCTGACTTCTTCTACCTTTCCCTCGATCGGCACGAGTTACTCCGGGTCACGCATCAAGTGAGATTCACCTCCTTGTACTGGGACAATCGGGTCCGTGGTCCACCGTTGCCGAGGCCGGCGGGGCCGACGGCGACAACGCCGATGATTCGACACCATCGTCGGGGGGACCGGGCCGCTGGCCCGGTCTCACCAGCGATACGATGGAGAGTCGGTTTCGGTTCGCCAATTCGAGCACTTCGGGCTTTTCGAGCAGAATCGTACGAGCGGCCTCAATGGCCAACACGCGCCCGCCGGCGTCGATCATGGTTTCGAGCGTCTGCCGTCCGACGGTCGGCACGTCGAACCGCATGTCTTGTTGCGGCTTGGCCACCTTGACGACGGTGAACCCCCCGGCCCGACAGAGTGAGCCGCCGCGGCGAATGCACTCGTCGGTTCCTTCGACGGCTTCGACGGCCATGACGGCTTGATCCTTGACGACGACGCTCTGGCCGATGTCGAGCCGGCCCATGTGCCGGGCGATCAGCCAACCGAACTCGATATCGCGCCACTCGGCGACCGACGGTTCTCGCCGAGTCAAGACTCCTTCCGAGGCGAGCAGCTCGGGCGCGTAGTCGGTCGCCGGGACGAAATGAATCCCTTCGGCCGCGAAGGCATCGACAATCGCTCCCAAGAGCGTGTCGTCGCGGCAGTCCTTTCGCCGCGTCCAAAAATGGGGCACAAAGGTGCGTATGGTCGTCCAGTCGGGCAGAAGCTTTAGCCAGCGCCACGGCTGATACAAGACCACCTTGTGGATCTTGCCTACCATGGTTACTTCGGTGATGCCGTTACGCTTGAAGTAACGAATCGCGCTACCGAGCTTGCACAGCCCGATCCACTGGAAATCGTCGCAGACCTTTTCCAATCCCGGCTCGGCGTGGCCGCTGATGCCCAGGCAATAGACCTCAGTCCCTTGCCGGCGAAGGCTTTCGGCGACGATCGCCGGATAGCGTCCCCAGCCGGCCCACAACCCAACTCGGCGCTGAGGCTGGGTGCCGCCGCGGGCATCTTGCCCGTACGCTTGCTCTGCAAGCACTGGCGAGACGCCAGTGGCACCCGCCGGGCTGTGGGCCGCGTCGACACGCGTCGTTCTGTTGGTTTGCTTGTTCATGCGGCTTTTGGGACGTCTTTCTCGTCGGCTTTCTCTTCCGTCTGTTGATCGAGGAGTTTCTCGACCGTGCGCTGAAGGGTTTTCAACTGGCGGCGCATCTCCGGCAGCTTGGTGAAGGCGGCCTGCTTGAGCTTCTGTTCGCGTTCGGGCGTGGCCGGGATGCCGATCATGCGCTTGCCGTCGGGCACATCGTTGATCACCCCGGCCATCGCGCCCAATACGGCGCCGTTGCCGATGTGCACGTGGTCGCGCACCCCCACCTGGCCGGCCATCACCACGTAGTCGCCGGTGGTCGTGCTGCCGGCAATGCCCACCTGCGAGCAGAGCATGTTATGGCGCCCGATGCGGCAGTTGTGCGCGACCATGACCTGATTGTCGATCTTGGTGCCTTCGCCGATGGTGGTCGGGCCGTAGGTTCCCCGGTCGATCGTCGTGCCGGCGCCCACCTCGACGTCGGCCCCGAGGATGACGTTGCCCAACTGGGCCGAAAGCACGTGGCGGCCGTCGACCTGGGTATAGCCGAACCCATACGCGCCGAGCACGGCCCCGGCGTGGATGATGCACCGCGGGCCGACGATCATATCTTCGTAGAGCACCGCGCCCGGAAAGATGGTCACGTCGCGTCCGATCTTCGAGCCGGCCATGATGTGCACGCCTGAATGGATCGTCGAGCCGGCGCCGATGAACACGTCGTCGCCGATCATCGCGTAGGGATGCACGTCGACGTCCTCGTCCAGCTTGGCCGAAGGGCTGACCACCGCCAGCGGGCTTACGCCGGTGCGGCACCGCTCGCGCGGCGGGTTGAAGTGCTTCAAGATGGTCGCGAAGGCCGCGTGGACGTCGTCGACCAGAATCGCCGGGAGTTCTTCCTGCGGCGGGCTGTCGCCAGAGGCCAACACGGCCGACGCCCGGCTCTGGGCCAGGCAGTGATTGCGATCCGCCAGGCCGTCTATCAAGGTGATTTGGCCGGGCACGGCATTACCCAACGGAGCGGCACCGCAGATTACCAGGTCGCCGTCGCCCAGCAGCCGACCGTCGACCAGCGCCGCCAATTCCGCGAGAGTGGTTTGCATGAGATCGGAATCCTTTCCGAGAAGAAGTCGTTTCCTGGGTAACCCTGCGCGGCGGGACCCCCAAGCGAGCGGGGCGGGAATCCAAGGTCCAGTATCCTAGCTCACCTGTCCAAACCGGGCAAGATCAGGTGCGTGACCAGCGTTCTGGGCGGCCTTAAGTCGTGGCGGTGCGGGCGTTTGGCCAGGCTTGAGGCCATTGGCCGTTTCTGTCCAGCGTATCGAGGGCCGCGATGGCCGTGGCGTTGGGCCGGTCCC
>Ga0315543_1002092_pt1 | contig 20091 bp, 16 predicted proteins | sample SalMarSW160210MG_2_FD_203098 | JGI IMG/M metagenome (GOLD analysis project Ga0315543, IMG submission 203098) | Salt marsh sediment microbial communities from the Plum Island Ecosystem LTER, Massachusetts, United States - Salt Marsh Sediment SW1601-210 ...
GGTTCAGCTCGTCGGCCTGAATCACCTTCTCCCAAAGCACTTTGGGCACCAGGCCGAACATTCCACCGCCGTCCACGCGGAACTGGCCATCACTTAGCACAAAGAGTTCAACGTTGCCCAGGCGCATCTTGCTCCTCGCCAAACAGGTAAAAGGATTCACCGCAGAGACGCAGAGAGCGCAGAGCACTGGCAGGATTCATTGCAGGGCCCGATTAGAAACCTGGTTTCTGGGAGAAACCGGGTTTCTGCTTCCTAGTCAGGGATTTCCTGCCCGCTTGCTCTGGCCTTTGCTACGAGCTTCTCCCACTCACGGTCCACGTTCTCCTGAATCGTCTGGATGTCTTCAGGCTTCAGATGGGCAAAACGTCCCTGCAGTCCCAAGTACTCCTCGACCGGGACCCTCTCCTTGGGCCAGACATTGATGGTGTACTTCTCGCCGTTCTCAATCTCATAGAGCGGGAACACACGAGTCTGAACGGCCAGACGCGAGATGCGCACAGAATATGCTGGCTCTGACTTCCAACCAGGTGGGCACGGCGACAACACGTGCAGGAATTTGGAACCGCGAATGTTCTTGGCCTTGCGCACCTTGCGCACAAAATCTTCGGCATAAGCGACAGTAGCCGTGGCAGTGTAGGGTATGCGATGGGCAGCCATGATTGCCATCATGTCCTTCTTCGGCTGCTCCTTGGGATGCCGCACGGGCGTGGTGGTTGTCCACGCGCCCCAAGGCGTCGCCGAACTGCGCTGGATGCCGGTGTTCATGTACGCCTCGTTGTCGTAGCAGACGTAGATAAAGTCTTCGTTGCGCTCCACAGCCGCCGACAGTGACTGCAAGCCTATGTCGAAAGTGCCACCATCACCAGCCCAGGTCATGACCGTTGTGTCTTTGAGGCCACGGGCCTCCAGCCCAGCCTTCACGCCAGCGGCCATGGACCCACCCGTCTCAAAAAGCGTGTGCAGCAAGGGCACCTGCACAGCCGAGTAGGGAAACGGGCCAGCAATGATTGACCAGCAAGAGGCAGGAATGACCACGACCGTGTTTTCCCCCAGAGCCTTCAGCGCGTAACGCATGGCCATAGGTGCGCCACAGCCTGGGCACGCAACGTGGCCTGAATACATCAGTTCCCGTTCTTCAATGTCGTAGCTCACCTCTTCACCTCCATCCAGATGATATCCTCGCCCGGCTTGTCATGCTCCTGTGTGTAGCTCACAATGTTGCGAATGGACTGCGGCGTGACGTCGCGTCCGCCCAAACCAATGATGAAAGGGAAAATGAGCGGATGGTGAGCCCCGCCGTACAGTGCCGACTTGATTTCAGCCGCAAAGATGCCGCCATGGCCGAAGGATATGTTGCGGTCAACCACCGCCACCTTCTTCGCCCCAGCCAGAGCCTCCTGCACAGCGGCAAAGGGGAACGGGCGGAACAAGCGCATCTTCAACAAGCCCACCTTCTCCCCCTTTGTCCTCAACTCGTCCACGACCACGCGGGAGGTACTGGTGATGCTGCTGCAAGTGACCAGCACTATCTCGGCATCGTCCATGCGATACTTTTCCACGACGTCGTAGCTGCGTCCGAAGACCTTCCCGAACTCGGCACCCACCTGGCTCGTGACGGCCACCGCTTCTTCCATGGCCCTCTGCATCTTGTAGCGCATCTCCATGTAGTGGTCAGGAGCCAGGAGACCGCCAAAAGCACGCGGGTCACCCGGTTGCAGCCTGAATTTCGCCTCATAAGGGGGCAGGAAACTGTCCACCGTCGCTTGGTCGGGAATGTCAACTGGTTCCTGTGTATGCGAGAGCACAAAGGCATCCAACACGACCATGATGGGCAGGAAAATCGTCTCTGCAATCTTGAACGCTTGAATGACAGTATCCAGCACTTCCTGGTTGGTCTCGCAGTAAAACTGCAGCCAGCCAGTATCGCGCTGCGCCAGGCTGTCCGTCTGCTCGGTCCACACGGACCAGCCAGGACCCATGGCGCGGTTGACATTGGCCATCACGATGGGCAGCCGCGAACCAGCCGCCCAGTGCAGCACTTCGTGCATCAGTGCCAGGCCGTGCGAGGAGGTAGCAGTACACGCACGAGCCCCGGCGAATGAAGCACCCACAGTGGCAGCCATCGCCGAATGCTCGGACTCAACTTTGATGAACTTGGCATCTAGCAAGCCATCAGCGCAGAACTCGGAAAGCATCTCCACAATCTGCGTCTGCGGCGTGATCGGATAGGCAGCGATGACCTGGGCACGGGCCAACTGTATCCCGTAGGATACAGCGTGGTTGCCCATTATCACTTTCTCCATTTTAGCTCCTCCTCCATTGAGATGGCGTCGCGCGGGCACTCCTCGACACAAACGCCGCAGCCCTTACAGTAGTCATAGTTGACCTCGTATCCCTCATGATCCACCCGAAGGATACACACATCGGGACAGTACAGCCAGCAAGTGTCGCACTGATTGCACGTTCCACAACTGAAGCAGCGCTCAGCCTCACAAAGTGCGTCCTTCTCAGCAAAGCCCAGATTGACCTCGCCAAAGTCCTTGATCCGTTCAGAAACTGCACGCTGCGGCTGTGGGGTGCGCTCCTCCTCAGTGAAATAGGCCAGATTCAGATCCTCGAAATGCACTACAGTGGGGTCAACGTCCCTGGGCGCAGCGTGTACGTGCTCGGTCAGCGGCGGGAAGTCATCCAGCGCCTCGCCTCGCAGGAACTTGTCAATCGCCAGTGCGGCGCGCTTCCCAGAACCAATAGCGTGGGCCACTGTGCCAAAGCCTGTCGCCGCATCTCCGCCGGCAAAAAGTGCCTGGCGTGATGTAGTCCCAGCCTCATTGGTCACGATCATGTCACCCCTGGTGCGCACCCCCTTGTCCAAGAACGAGAGGTCTGCTTCCTGACCCAGAGCAGGGATGACAGTGTCCACGTCTTCTATAGTGTACTCGGAGCCAGCGATGGGTTCGGGACGACGACGCCCGCTCTCATCTGGCTCGCCTAACCGCATGCGCACACATCTGAGGCCAGTGACTTTCTTGCGTGCGGTCAGTATCTCCACCGGTGCACTGAGGTACTCAAGTCTGACACCTTCTTGCTCGGCCTCTTCGATTTCTTCGCTGATGGCCGGCATCTCCTTCCGCGAACGCCTGTAGAGGACGGTTACATCTGCGCCAAGCCGCAGTGCAGAACGGGCCGCATCCATGGCCGTGTTACCGCCACCTATCACTGCAACTTGGGGGCCGACTTTCACTTTCTGACCCAGGTTGACCTGGCGCAAGAAGTCGAGACCTGGCAGCACGCCCTGAGCATCCTCGCCCGGGACGTTCAGCTTCCGGCTGCGATGCTGGCCCACGGCGAGGAATACGGCGCCGTAAGCGTTCAAATGCTCCCAGCTAAAGTTCTCCCCCAGGCGCATGCCAGTCCGGATTTCAACGCCCAGCGCTGCAATGGCAGCAATCTCGGCATCCAACACCTCACGCGGCAGCCTGTAGGAGGGAATGCCCACACGCATCATGCCCCCCGCCACAGGCAATGCTTCGAACACCGTGACGTGGTACCCACGACGGGCCAATTGATAGGCACAGGACAGGCCGGCCGGCCCGGAACCAATCACAGCCACTTTGGCTCCAGCGGGCGCGGTCGGTTCCGGTGTAAGCAGCTTGCGTTCCAGCGGGAGATCCGCCAGAAACCTCTCCATAGCATGGATAGCAATGGCCCCGCCCAACTGCGCCCGGTTGCACTCCGACTCACATGGATGCCCGCAAACCCGACCGCACACTCCGGGGAAGGGATTCTCTTCTAGTATTCTCTGTCTTGCCTGCTCATACTCACCTTTGTCAACCAGCCTCAGGTAAGCCACAATGTCCTCACCAGCGGGACAGGCCTGGTTGCAAGGCGGTGTCTTGTCGCGATAGATAGGCCGAACGTACCTCCACGAGCCCGTCTTGTTATACAGAGTGGTATCCAATGACATGGGCAAGAGCGGCATGTCGGCCTCGGTTTTGAAGACGATTTTCTCAGACATGACGGCACTGTCCTCCTATGACACTTTCACTGCTTCGTATGCCTCACGCGCGGCGCCCACGTTGTCATCGGGTTTGGTCGGCACGGACTCGCGCACGGCCTCCGTCACTGCCTCCAGGCTCACAATGCCTGTGACCTTGGCGAAAGCGCCCAGAATGGCAGTATTGACGATGGGAGCAGTGCGCGGCCCCAGGCGACGCCTGATGGCAATGGCATTGGCATCCACGGTGGCCACCCGGAAGCCGGGCGGCAACTTGAACGCAGCAGGAGACTGCTCACTGTTGATCAGAATCCAACCGCCCTCCTTGAGCCCCGCCGTGACGTCCACCACCTGCATCAGACTCGGGTCGAGTACCATCACGTGATCGGGGTTGTAGATCTGGCAGCGGAGGCGCACAGGCTCATCGTCTATGCGCGTAAAAGCTGCCACGGGAGCACCGCGCCGTTCCACGCCGAAAGCAGGAAAGGACTGCACGTAGCGGCCTTCCTTGAACACAGCGACCGCCAGCACCTTGGAAGCAATCACTGCTCCCTGGCCGCCGCGGCCATGAATCCGTACTTCGATCACCGGCACCCTCCTTTCCGCACTGCTTCGTAGATTGTGTTTTTCATTTCCTTCCAACCTCCTTGTTAAAAGGATTTCATCGCAGAGAGCGCTGAGAACGCGGAGACCTCACTGTTCCCTCGCACTTGCAGTGCGAGGCGGAGTCTCGCCCATTAAACAAGGCAATCGCGGCACTGCAAATGCTTGGTGTGAACTACGCTTTTAATCGCTTCCAGGAAAGGCATCTGCGTCCCCCTCACATTCCTAGCCCAGGGAGCCCGCTTTTCAGATAGGCATTTAGCAATCCCAATCGTTAGAGGTCAAGCTGGAATCCACCATTACGCAAAGCTGGCGAAGCCGGTAGTGTACAAAGCGTGGAGCATGCGCAGCGCCTTCAAAGCGGTGCGGGGGTAAGCGAAATCCGCTGCCTTGACCTGCGTATCCTCCGCCATCTCGCCACTTTCAGTTGTCGGCACGGGCAAAAGTGTCCTCAGGTCCGTAATCAAGGCTAACCATTCCTTCTGGTCCTTCAAGTCTTCCTTCTTCACTTCTGGTGCATTTCGCTTGCGAGCCCAGTTCAGGACGCTTAATAGCGGCTCCTCTAACTTCCCTTTTGGACCATGGAACTTGGGTAATACCTTCATCAGTACGGCTGTGTCGAAGGCATCGTCAAGGTCAGCGAATCCATCAGAGACGGGCGAGCCCTGCACATTGGCAAGGAAGGCGATGATCTCATCGAAGACGCGGTAGGCAAAGTGAAGGTCATAGGGTTGAAGCAGAGCCTTAAGGCGGTCGAGCTGTTCCCCGTACGTTGGATGCCGAGCGGCGAATGCGGCGATGGTTCCCTTGCCCACTATGGCGAACTTGCCACCCCGTGCAAAGTCCTTCAACAACCGCTGACGCAAGTTCTCTAATTCCTCTTGAGATAGCCCCTCACCTTCCTGCAGGGGGTAGTGCTCAAAATCTACCTCGGTGAACTCGATAGTGAAGGCGCGGTCCAGGACTTTGGGGCTGAACATGTAAGTCGTCTCATCCACATTGACCGTGCCCGCGAAGTAGAGGTTGGGTGGAAGCTTAATCTGGGCAGGGATGGGGTTACCGCCAGCGTCCTCGACTGGAGTTCGGAAATCATGGAGAGCGATGTCCTCCTTGGTCCAGCCGTCTTTGGCGCGCCCTGACTCCAATACGCTGAGAAAGTCGGCGAAGTAGTACTCCACGCGGGCCAGGTTCATCTCATCCAGGATAATGAAACGCGCAAACGCTTCCTCACCTCGCTCCTGGTATTCCTCGATGGCGTTCAGAACAAAGCGTAGAAACTCTGTGGATTCAAAGCTTCCTGTCAGGGGGTTGAAGTACCCCAACAGACTCTTGCTATCTCGCCAGTCGGGACGCACGGACACGAACCGACGGTTTTCTTCGCGCGTTGTGACCCGTCTGACTTTGGGCTGTGAGAACCTGAAACCAACAAAGTTGCTCTCTTCATCTACGATCGGCTCCAGCAGCACAATGTCGCCTTGCTGGAAGGAGGAGACGAACCATTTCTTCACCTCTCCCCTGAGATAGAGCGCCAGGTAGTCCGTTCCCGAGTATGCTGCGTGACCGAATTTACACTCCTCTTTTCGTCCGTCAAAGGAGACTTCAACTTCAACTGTTTCCCCTGCTGGAGGGACATCTATCAGTTTCCAGTAGCCTTTGGGGATGATCATCCGTGCATACTTCAGCATGTAAGGCTGTACCCGGACTGGAATGTCGAACTCGCTGATCTCCGGCTCTTCGAGCAATTCGACTTTCGAAGCCATCAACTCTGCGAACAACTGCGCCAGCTTGGTCTTCCCTGTGCCGGAAAGTCCGGAGAGGATGACGAAGCCCTTGGTCTTGAGGGCGGTGTAGAAGGTGGCGAGCTGGTGGGAAGTGAAGTTGAAGCCTTGGGAGATGAAGTACCGACCTAAAATGCCAGTGTTCTCCTCCGTCTTCCCTTCCTCTACCTCAATCTCCTCGGCTATCTTGCGGCCTCTGTCATAAACGCTGGCAAGGTCTGCAGCCATTTCCTCAATCAGATCTTGTTCATCTCGGGAGCGGAGTTCCGAAGGCGAGAGGGATCTCGCAAGATAGCAGTATCGTCCTCCTCCACTAAACAGTAAATTCACGACTGTCCTTGCTTCTTCCCCTTTGGCTTTGTCCCTAATCTTGTTGAAGAGATCTTCCACTCTGGGAGCCACCTCTTGTTTCCCCCACCAACTGGCACCCCAGACCAGCTCATTTTCCAAGTAGTCGCTGACACCAAGGCGGATGCCTACAGCGAAGCCCTTGATCCCTTCGCTCTTGACAGGGATGTCAACTCGACCGTAGTCCCGCGTTTCTACTTTCCTCGGCTTTGGCGGCCGCGGCTTTCTGTATTTGATCTCGAGTGTTGTTTCCAGTTCGTTCGTGACCCTAGTGCGGAATCGCTCCATAACTGCTTCCAAAAAGGGTCGAGTAATAGGGCGAACTTGCTTCTCCCACAAATCGGGATCTGTGAACTCTGCGTCAGTGAGAGACGTGGATGAAAGCAACTTTGCCAATTCAGCGATTTGATCTACCATGTGTTTTCCCTCACGTCTAATCACCAACTACGTCGTTGAGTGAATGATCGTCGCGATTCCCTGGTGCCAGCGGGATGGCTCCCACGCCCTCCCATTGCTTCTCGATCAAGTCCTGGAGGTCAATGGGTTCCTTTTCGCACTTGTTGCGGTCATAGAACTCCCCTGCGCCCTCACTCCCCGGAAACAGAACCACCGCCGCCCGAACGGTCTGCAACGCATCGCGGTAGGTGTGCATCTTGTAGATATCGGCCCGCTTCACAATGCGCTCCACGTCCCCCCTTGCCACATCTCGCTCGTAGGTGTCCTCTTGTTCCTCAGCAGGCGTCGATCTGGGATCGAAGCGGAACTTGGCATCGAAAACGAGTGTCGGCTTCCCATTCTCATGCAGCACAAAATCAGGCCGCAATGGCACGGAGTAGCTCCGGCCCTTGGCCCGCCCAAAGCCCTCGTTATAGACCAGCTCACGCTTAGCGCCGTGAAACCTGGCCTTGACCTTGCCTTCACGGAGTGCCTCCGCTGCGGTAAAGTCCAGTTCCAGCCTGGCCTTGCCCCACATCTCTTCCAAGCGGCGCACTAGCTCGAAGAAGCACCAGTACTCGTACAGCGTTGCTACGTCACGGGAGTCAATAGCCTCCGCTAGACGTTGAAAAAGGGGGCGCCGAGCCAGGTTGAAGAGGCGATAAAGCTCCAACAGCTCGCGGTAGCCATCGCGCTTGAGCAGGACCTGCGAGGAGGCAGGAAAGTAGACCATTTCTCCCACCTCATCGAACAGTGCATCATGCAGAGCCGACTCTAGGAGGCCTCTGACGTCAACGAATTCCCTTCGAGCTTCGTTAGCGATGCTGCCCCACGGCCACTCTCCTCTGGAGATGGCCTCAGTCCAGAAAGCCAATTCCCGCACAAACCATTTCACGAAACGGTTCTCTGGCGTGTCGAAGGTATGCACCTTCAGTCGTTGCCAGACCTTGCTGGGCGCGTAGCGAACGCCCGAGACCTTGAGCCGCTCAGCCACAGCCAGGCCCTGGCCTTCGTATCGTGCCCAGTGTTCCGGGTGGCCCAGAATGCTCAAGAGCACGTCAGCATCCACCTCTGTTACAAGAGGGAGGGGCACGAAATCCTCCTCCTCGCTCAGCAGGCGATGTGGATTGCCCAGGATGGTCTCCAACGCTTCTTGGAGCTGCTCCCGATTGTTCTTGAAAAAGTGGAAGATGAAAAGGGGCGAGGGTGGCTCAGCGCTTTCCTCGACAGTGTGATAGGTAGGAGCAGTGAATGTGAAAGGCAAAGCGGCGCTGTGCTCGACAATCTGGTCTACCAGGGCGCGGTAGAAGTCAGGGTAGTAGAGGCGATCACCTTTTTCGAGACTGAGCTTCTCGGAGATGACTTCAACTTCCAAAGGCGGCAAGGGCTGGTCGTCCACCATGATCCGTATCGTGCTGTGGCCGATTTGGTTCTTGTAGCTGAATTTGCGGTAGTTATCTGGATCCTCTGTGGCCTGCTGGTCTCCGAAGAACACCTTCATATCCACACGCGCTTGGTCAGCGTCCACACGAACGCGGTACTCCGTCCACTCCCAGAGGAAGAATCGCGCAAGACCCAGGTCAGGGGCAAGGTCACGATGTTCCTCGATCTTGCCCTCTGTCTTATCCTCTCTCTTGTGCTCTGTAGTGTAGACGCGTGCTTTGAGCTCACCGACCTGGTATATCAATTTGGGTTTTTCGAATCTCCAACAATCCATCATTGCATACTCTGTCCAAGAGAGCCACTAAGAGTACCGGCGCCCGCCGATGAAGTCGGCGGGCTACAGAGCAGCGCCCCTTGCAAAGGGGCTAAGCTGGGTTCAGCCAGCGCTATCTCGTAGCCCGGACATTCATGTCTGGGCGGGTTCTCTTGCAACCAATCAAATGCGGAATTCACACCAAGCGTTCCAAGCACCGCCGAACTGGAGTACGCACTTTCCAGAAGACCAGGGCCCAGAGCCCGGTGCACGGCAATAGCAGAACCGATAATGCTTTCCGTGATCTTGTTGAGCCTCTCTTCTTCTTCGGTCAAGCGAGTGAATGCCCTCTTTATCTCTGCGTTTTCCGCGATCTCTGCGTTGAAAAGCCTATGAAGCCAGGACAACGCCCAGAGCCATGGAGACCAGCTTGGTCTCATGCGGATCGGAGCGTGAAGCCACGATCAGGGGTGACTTGCCTCCCACGACCACAGCGGCCATTTTGCCCTGCGCGAAATAGGTGATAGCCTTGGCCAGCATGTTCCCCGCCTCTACGTCGGGCGTCACGAGGATGTCAGCATGCCCTGCAACTGCGCCCTTAATGCCTTTGATAGCCGCCGATTCAGGAGAAATGGCGTTGTCCAAGGCCAGAGGCCCATCAATGAGTCCGCCCTGAATCTGTCCCCTATCGGCCATCTTTGACAGGTTCGCTGCATCCAATGTCGTGGGAATCTTGGGATTGACCATCTCCGTCGCCGCCAGCACGGCCACCTTTGGTTCCGCCACCCCGAGGCGCTGCGCAACCATGATCGCATTCTGCACGATTTCGACTTTCTGTTGCATCGTAGGCGCAACTACTACGCCCGAGTCAGTCACGAACAGCAACCGGCCAAAGCCCGGAAGCTCAAAAACGGCAATGTGAGTGAGGAGACGACCGACGCGCAAGCCTGCTTCGCGGTCCAGAGCGGCCCGCAAGAAATCCCCTGTCTCGATCTTGCCCTTCATCGCCAGGTCAGCATGGCCCATGCGCAGCAATTCCATGACTTTGCGTGCCGCAACCTTGGGCTCCGTCTCATGGATAATCATCATTCTATTTATGTCAATGTTATGCTCAGCAGCCAGTTTTTTGATCAGGTCTCGATCGCCGACGAGCGTGCAGTCGGCAATGCCCTCGCGCTCAGCATCCTGAGCAGCCAGCAGTATCTCCTGTTCGTGAGGGGCAACCACGGCCACCATTTTGGGGCCAACCTTTTTTGCCTCGGCCATCAATTGTACAAAGGTTGTGATGGGCATTGCTTCTCCTCCCCAACTCGATTCATCTTCGCTTCTTCTTCTTCTTCCGTGTACGACGCCTGGAACTGCTCGGAGCCTGGGCAGTTGCCGCCTGCGGCTGTGCAACTCCCTCCCCGCCAGCCATGTCCTTGCGCATGCAGCAATTCTTGTACTTGCGCCCGCTGCCGCAAGGGCACGGGTCGTTTCGTCCCACATTGGCCTTCGCCCTGCTGTGGCTTGGCACCGTGCGCTGCCCCGCGCGACCTGGGCGGAAGGCACGCACACCGCGCCGCACCGGCTCCCGCACCACGGTCGCAAAGTATATCTTGTGTGAAATGTCGTGAGCGATGGCAGCTTTCAGTCCCTCAAACATGTCAAACGCTTCGCGCTTGTACTCGACGAGCGGATTCCGCTGCCCAAAAGCTCGCAGGCCGATTCCTTGCCGCAACTCGTCAAGAGCCGTCAGGTGCCTGACCCATCGAGAGTCCACGGAATGCAGCATGAGCAAGCGCTCCAACTGGCGCATCATCTCGGGCCCTAACTGCTGCTCTTTGGCCTCATAGATTCTTTGAGACAAATCCAGCAACTGCTGCTCGATCTGCTCCGAGCTCACGCTGCGCCACTCTGGTTTGAAGGTTGGAGGCAAAGGTAGAATCGAACGTACAGTCATCAACAGCCCAGAGAGATCCCAGTCCACTGGGTCACCCGCCGTGAAGAGACCGACCGCAGCGCTGAGCTCTTCCTGAACCATGTCCAGTATCGTGTCCTTCAGAGTATCCGAAATGAGGATCAGACGCCGCTGGTCGTATATGAGTTGGCGCTGCTGATTGACCACGTCATCATACTCCAGCAGGTGCTTACGGATGTCAAAGTTGTAGCCTTCCACTTTGACCTGCGCGCTTTCGATGGAGCGAGTAATCAAGTTATGCTCGATGGGTATGTCCTCATCCACGCCAAGGCGATCCATCAAGCTAGCGACAGTCGAACCACCAAAGCGCTTCATCAGGTCATCTTCCAGAGACACATAGAACCGCGAAGAGCCAGGGTCTCCCTGCCGGCCAGAACGACCACGCAGCTGATTGTCAATACGACGGGCTTCATGACGCTCAGTGGCGATCACGTGTAATCCACCCAGGACCAACACTTTCTGCTTGTCGGCAGCACAGGTTTCCCGTGCGTGCGCCAACTCTTCGTCCCAGGTTTGAGCATCCACCTCGGTCAGATCCACGCCCTGCCGCCGTAGTTGCTCACGCGCCAGCCCGTCTGGCTTGCCACCCAACAGGATGTCCACGCCGCGCCCAGCCATGTTGGTGGCGATAGTGACCGTACCCGAACGCCCAGCCTGAGCAATCACGAGGGCCTCTTTTTCGTGCTGCTTGGCGTTGAGCACCTGGCGCGGTATGCCCCTGCGCCTCAACATCTCGGCAAGCATCTCCGATTTCTCGACAGAGATCGTGCCCACCAGCACAGGACGACCTTGGGCATGCAACTCTTCTATCTCCCGCACCACAGCGCGGAACTTGGCGCTTTCCGTTTTGTATACCTGGTCAGGATGATCCTGCCGAATCATGGGCTTGTGTGTGGGAATCACCATCACGTCCAGGTCATAGATGCGCCGAAATTCCTCGGATTCTGTAGCGGCTGTACCTGTCATTCCTGCCAGCTTATTGTACATGCGGAAGTAATTCTGGAAGGTAATGGTAGCCATGGTCAGACTCTCACGCTGCACCCGCACCCCTTCTTTGGCCTCGATAGCCTGATGCAGTCCTTCCGAGTAGCGCCGCCCATACATAAGCCGGCCCGTGAACTCGTCAACGATGATCACCTGGCCATCTTTCACGATATAGTCTCGGTCCGCCTTGAACAGCACCTCAGCCTTGAGCGCGTTTTCAAGATAGGGAGTCAAATCATAGTGTTCAGGCGAATAGAGGTTGTCTATGCCCAGCGAACTCTCCACTTTGGCCGTGCCCTCCTCGGTGAGGGTCACTATGCGCATTTTCTCATCTACGGTGTAGTCAGCCTCGGGCTGAAACCCCCGCGCCAGACTAGCAAAGCGGACATAGTTGTCGGTTGGTTCCTCCGCGGGTCCTGAGATGATCAAAGGGGTTCTTGCCTCATCAACGAGGATGTTGTCTACCTCATCCACGATAGCGTAGTGCAATTCGCGCTGCACGCACTGTGACAGGTCCCGGACCATGTTGTCGCGCAGGTAATCAAAGCCAAATTCATTGTTCGTACCGTAGGTAATGTCCGCAAGATAGGCTTCGCGCCTGGGCACGGGGCGCAAATTCTGATAGCGATCGTCAGTGGCGGGATAGTCAGGGTCGAACACGAAGGAGCCCAGAGCAGGGTCCTTGGCCGCAGACTGGATGACACCCACAGTCAAACCCAGCAGCTGGTAGATGGGGCCCATCCACTGCACGCCGAACTTGGAGAGATAGTCGTTGGGTGTTACCAGGTGCGCGCCATGCCCAAGCAAAGCACTGAGATAGAGCGGCATGGTGGCTGCAAGCGTCTTGCCCTCGCCTGTCTTCATCTCGGCGATCTTGGCCTGGTGCAGCACGATAGCCCCGAGGAGCTGGACGTCAAAGTGTCGTTCCCCAATTGTGCGCTTGGCCGCTTCGCGCACCACAGCGAAAGCTCGCGGCAAGAGCACATTCAGGATGTTCTCTTCGGTGTCTCGTAGACATTTCGTGGCAGCTTGCAATTCATTCTCCAACTCAAGCCGCGAATCCGTATCTGAGGCCATTGCCAATTCCTGCCGAAGCTGCGCAACTTCTGTGCGCAGTTCACCGACAGCATCCTCTGCCTCTTGTTTGAAAGCTGCTGTGCAGGCCCGCAACTCATCGTCAGAGAGCCGCTCGTACTCGGGTTCCAGCACGTTTATTTCATCAACAATGGGCTGCAGCCTCTTCAATTCTCTGACGTTGGCGCCGCCCACTATCTTGCCCAACAAGCCTTTGAACATAGAACTAGCTAACCTCTAAGCAACTCTACCTAGATTATACCACAGACGAAGCGCGAATAAAAGGGAAGAGCCCAACGACATCGTAGAGACGTTGCATGCGAAGTCCCTCGTCAAGCGAGGCGAACGGCCGCCATCTATTTGGCGGGGCAACGTCTCTACGCGCCAGCGGGGCGAACGGTTGCCATCCGTTAGGCGGGGTTTCCCGGGCCAAGGTCCCGCCATCTGCTTGGCGGGGCAAGGTCTACGCTTCGCCGAGAACACGCCTTCGGTCGCCAACCAGGTAAGGAGATCGCGGCACTGCGACCGAAGGCGAAGTCCCTCGTCAAGCGAGGTGAAGGGCTGCCGTATGTTTGGCAGGGAAGTCCCCAAAGCGAAGCGGAGACGGGAGTGGCGCAGAGTCCCCGAAGCGCAGCGGAGCGGGACAAGTGCCGCTGAACCGCGTGGCGGGCTACTGAGAAAACAGTCTCTAGCGCCGCACTCAAGGCAAGCTTCACAGACCTTGGAATGGCACGGATCACCACTACTGTCTGCGGTACTGCACCGAAAGCTGCACAAGCAAACATCTGAGAACCGCAAGCCCGGCTATCCTTTTCGGATAGATCTCAAACAACCACGTGAATGCCACATGCCTCCCTATACTTGGCTCTTGCAGCACCCACGGACTGTCCACGATGAATGCTGTCAATCACGTCGCCCAGCAAAGGAGCGATTGAGAGAACTGTAATCTTGTCAAGCTGCCTTTCTGGCGGCAGAGAAATCGTATTGGTGATGACCAGTTCGTGAATGTTGCTCTCGCGGATGCGGTCTACGGCTGGCGGTGACAACACTCCGTGAGTAACGCAGCACCAGATACGCTGGGCACCACGTCGCTCCAGCACATGCATGGCTTCCATCAAAGTGCTCGCCGTGTCCACTTCATCATCAAATATGACTGCGTTCTTCCCGCGCACACGACCAATGAGATTCAAAGCTTTGGTGGCAGGGAAATTACCCATACGACGCTTCTCGATGATCGCCAGAGGTACATCGAGTACCTCTGCGAAATCCCGCGCGCGCTTGGTGGCACCAACGTCTGGAGCCACCACTACCGGATCTTTCAGCCCCTTTTGCAGCATGTACTTCGACAAGATAGGGAAAGCGCTAAAGTCGTCCACGTAAATGCTGAAGAACCCGGAAATCTGCTGGGCATGCGGGTCAATGAGCAGCACGCGATCCGCACCTGCTACGCCAATCATGTCCGCAATCAGGCGAGCCGTAATGGGAACACGGGGCTGATCCTTCTTATCCGTGCGTCCATAGGAATAGTAGGGAATCACTGCAGTGATGCGACCAGCGGACGCTCGGTGCACGGTGTCGATCAATATCAGCAATTCCATAATGTTCCGATTCACCGGCGAGGTTGTTGGCTGAATGATGAACACGTCCTTGGAGCGAATGCTGCGGTGCAAGCGAACGAACACGTTCTCGTTCGGGAAGTCAATGATATCCCGACCCTCAAGAGGGCAATCGAGGTACTCGCTGGTCTCCTGAGCCAAGGGTTCGTTCGCCGAACCACTGATCAGAGCCAGATCACCATAGAGCGTATCTCCCATGTTCTCTCCTCCTCGTATCTAGGGATTGAGGCTGGCACGAGCAGACAAGAACTCATCACGCAGCACGCCCATGATTAGTTCGTCGTGGTACTTTCCATCGTGGAAGCGCGCCTCGCGCATGCAGCCCTCCAGCTTGAACCCGCACTTTTCGTAGCAGTGCAGGGCCCGCTGGTTGTATTCATAGACTGTCAGACTGACGCGGTGCAGGTTCATCTCCGTGAAAACAAAGTTCAGCAAAGTGATAATTGCCTCGCTGCCATAACCCTGTCCCCAGTAATCCTTCTCGCCAATCACAATGCCCAGCACCGCATTGCTGTTCTTCCAGTTTATGCTCTCAAGCCCGATATTGCCGATCAGTTTGCCATCCAGCGCCTCAATGCCAAAGATGTGGCGGCCTTGATCTCCTAGCTGAGCTTCGAACCAGCGTTCCTCCTGTGCCAGCGACATGGGCGTCAGCATCTGTAGATACTTCCTGACTTCAGGGTCATTGAACCAACGCACAAAGGTGGGGATGTCAGTGCGCTCGATGGCCCGTAAGCGAAGCCTCTTTCCCTGGATGGCCATAGCTACGTCCTCCTCTGCAAGTGATTCAGGTGACACGTGTCGTTGAGCAGGGCGATGCGTGGCCGCACGCCACCCAGAACCACGATGCTCAACGACGCATTATCGAATACCCACGGTTGCCGCTTGCGGAAATCAAGTGCCAGTAGACTCGCCAAGTACGCGCCCAGTGTACCTCCGTGAGCAATCACAGCAATTGTATCGTCTCCTTTGTGACGAGCAACGATCTCATCCATGGCCGATACGACCCGGCGCTGAAAAACGTCGGTGTCTTCCATCCCGGGAATGGGCACGTGCCAAACATCTCGTTGCCATCGCTCGACAATCTCAGGGTACTGAGATTCCACCTCCTCGAAACGCAGCCCCGTGATGACGCCAATGTGATGCTCCTTCAACCGCTCGTCCAGGGCCAGGGCCAAGTCCAGGACATCGGCGATGATCTCGGCGGTCTGGCAAGCCCGCAGCAATGGGCTGGAGTAAATGGCGTCAATCCGTTGCTCACTTTGCAAGCGTCGCGTCAAGCCCAGTGCTTGTGCTCGCCCGACCTCGGTCAAAGGCTCGTCATTCCAGCCCTGGATGCGTCTCGCCGCGTTACCAGTAGATTGCCCATGTCGTATCAACAAGAGGCGCATCCAGACTCCTCCAGCCGCCCCTTCTCCACGGTGAGTCCGGTCTCAGCGATCAGCGTCTCGGCAGCGGAATAAGGGTCCTGTTCACGTGCTACAATGCGCTCAACGGTGCTCTGCAGATTCCGGTCCGAAATCTGATTCAGCAGGCGCTCCAGCAAGGTATGGCGCAGTATGCGGCGCAGTTCGGCTGTAGCCCGCTCACGCTCACGACGCTCCTTGAGGCCGCTGTCACTCTGGTATTGCAGGTGCGCCTGAATGGCCGCGATCAACTCCTCTGTGCCCTCACCACGTATCGCGCTCGTCTTCAACACAGGTGGCCGCCAAGCCACCTGCGTACCAGCAGAGTCCGTGACGACGCCCGCCACACGGGCCGATCGCCTGTGGTGCCACTCGGTATGCGCAGAGTCGAGGTCAAGCATAGTCCGGAGTGCTGTCACTGCATTGTCGGCACCAGGCAAGTCAGCCTTGTTCACCACAATAATGTCGGCGATTTCCAAGATTCCAGCCTTGATAGCCTGGATCTCATCACCGGAGGCAGGCATCTGAATCACTACTGTAGTGTGTGCCATGCGGGCGATTTCCACCTCACTCTGTCCCGCCCCCACTGTTTCCACCAGCACAACCTGATAGCCGCCGGCATCCAACACGCGTGCGGCGTCTGCTGTTGCGCGAGCCAAGCCGCCCAGGCTGCCCCTGGTCGCCATGCTGCGAATAAAGATGTCCCGCTCAGTGGCTAGCTCTCTCATGCGGATGCGGTCGCCCAAGAACGCGCCTCCCGAGAATGGGCTCGTAGGGTCCACAGCGATGATGCCCACCGTAAGACCTTGGCGCCGGTAGGCCTTGGCCATCTCGTTCACCAGCGTGCTCTTGCCAGTGCCAGGTGCACCGGTTATGCCCACAATGTGGGCCCGTCCGGTATGAGGGTAGAGTTGGGCCAGAGCCCGCCGCGCTTTGTCACCGCCACGCTCCATCAAACTGATCAATCTGGCGATAGCCCTGCGATCTCCAGACAATGCTTGCCTAACGATTTCCATAAGTCAGCGTGAGCTAGAGGCGGACAAGCGTCTAGACTTCCGAAGTCTGACAGACTTCGGAAGTCTCAAGCCCTCTCTCTCGCTGCGACCTCCTCCCTAATGGCCCGCACAATGTCGTCTATGGACGTGCCGGGTCCGTATATGCCTTTCACTCCAAGTTCACTCAGAGCGGGGACATCCTCATCAGGGATGATGCCCCCCACGAAAACCAGCACGCCGCTCAGGTCGTACTCCTTGAGCAGGCGCATCACGCGGGGGATAAGAGTCATGTGCGCCCCAGAAAGGATGCTGAGCCCCACTACATCCACATCCTCTTCCAGCGCTGCTTCTACAATCATCTCTGGAGTCTGGCGCAGGCCAGCATAGATCACTTCCATGCCTGCATCACGCAGACCCCGAGCCACGACCTTGGCTCCCCGGTCGTGTCCATCCAAACCCGGCTTGGCAATCAGTACCCTGATCTTCTTATCTGCCATGAATCCCCCATGTACCTCTCATCCAGACTTCGGAAGTTTGACAAACTTCCGAAGTCTTCAAGGCCTAAATAATCACGCGCTCCCGGTACTCCCCAAACACCTCGCGCAGCACGTCGCAAATCTCGCCCAGAGTACCGTACGCACGAACCGCGTCCAGGATGTAGGGCATCATGTTCGCAGTGCCCTCCGCTGCGGCGCGCAGCGCTGCCAATCGCCGCTGAAGCAGTTCATTATCCCGCTCACGACGCACCCGTGCCAAACGCTCCCTCTGCCTGCGCTCGCCAGCGGGATCCATCTTGAGAAGGGGCACGGACAGCGGTTCATCGGTCAAGTAATCGTTGACCCCGACAACAATACGTTCGTGCCCGTCGATCTCGCGCTGATAACGATAGGCACTCCTCGCAATCTCGCGTTGGAAGAAGCCCTGCTCGATGGCAGGAATCACACCACCCAGGGCCTCAATCTTGTCAAAGTACTCATAGGCTTCAGCTTCCAACCGCTTGGTCAGGGATTCGACCAGATAGCTACCAGCTAGAGGATCTACCGAGTTGGACACGCCACTCTCGTGGGCAATAATCTGCTGCGTGCGCAAGGCAACGCGCACTGCCAGCTCGGACGGCAAGGCCAGAGCTTCATCCATGGAGTTAGTATGCAGGCTCTGTGTTCCGCCGAGAACGGCAGCAAGCGCCTGGATAGTAGTGCGCACGACATTGTTCTCGGGCTGCTGAGCGGTAAGTGAACATCCCGCTGTCTGTGTGTGGAAGCGCAGCCACCCGGAACGAGGATCCTTGGCCTTGAAACGCTCTTTCATCTCGCGTGCCCAAATGCGGCGAGCTGCGCGGTACTTGGCAATCTCTTCGAAAAGGTCATTGTGGGCATTGAAAAAGAACGAAAGGCGTGGGGCAAAGCTGTCCACGTCAAGCCCCCGTTCAACGGCCGCCTGTACGTAGGCCATACCGTCCGCCAAGGTGAAGGCCAACTCCTGTGCTGCAGTCGCGCCCGCCTCGCGGATATGATAGCCGCTGATAGAAATGGTGTTCCACTTGGGCAAGTACTCCGTGCCAAACTCAAAGGTGTCCACAATCAGCCGCATAGAAGGTTCAGGAGGAAGCAGCCACGACTTTTGCGCGATGTACTCCTTGAGGATATCGTTCTGGATGGTACCGCCCAGGTTCTCGATGGGAATACCGCGCTTCTCGGCAGCGGCAATGTACATTGCCCAGATGACCGCAGCAGGCCCATTGATGGTCATCGAGGTCGTAATCTTGTCCACCGCAATGCCGTCGAAGAGCATTTCCACGTCTGCCAGCGACGAGACAGCTACGCCACATTTGCCGAACTCGCCCTCTGCGAGAGGGTGGTCCGTGTCGTAACCATACAACGTGGGAAAGTCGAAGGCTACTGAGAGGCCCGTTTCACCGTGAGCCAGCAAGTACTTGTAGCGTGCATTCGTCTCCTCAGCACTTCCGAACCCGGCGAACATGCGCATCGTCCACAGCCGGCCGCGATACATGGTGGGATGCACGCCACGGGTAAAGGGATACTGGCCGGGGAAACCCAGGTCACGTTCGTAGTCCAGGTCCGCAACATCGAGCGGCGTGTAGAGTCGCTGCACTGAGTCACCGGATGTCGTGACAAACTCGTCGTGTCTCTCCGGCCGCCTGGATAGTGTGTCGTGCAGCGTCCCGCGTTCCCAACTTTCCCTTGCCTCTCGAACTGACTGAATCTGCTCTTGATCCTGCATCAGGCCCCTCCATCTGATGGATTCGTAGTGGCGACTTTAGTCAGTTTTCCCATTTCATTCGCGACTGAAGTCGCTACTACAAGCCTCTAGTAAGCTTGATGAGCACTAGTACTCAATCCCCTTCCTGCCCTTGACGCCCGTCTGGTACGGATGCTTGACCTCGACCATCTCAGTCACCAGGTCTGCACGCTGCATCACCTGGGGATGAGCACCACGCCCGGTCAGCACCAACTCGACGTGCGGCGGCCTGGCGTCGAGCAGCATCAGCACCTGATCCAGTGAAATCAGCCCATAGTCCAACGCGACGTTGATCTCGTCCAGGATAACTACATCATACTCCCCAGTTGAGAGAACGTCAAGGCTGTGCTGCAGTGCTTCCTGGGCCATGCGCACGTCCTGTGGGTCGGGATTGTCCCGATCAACAAAGTCGGGGCGACCGAACTGCACCAGGGTGACGTTGGGCTGATGCTGCAAAGCCTCCAGTTCGCCGTAGTGGGGCCAGCCCTTCATGAATTGTACGATGTAGACCTGCATTCCATGACCAGCAGCGCGCAAAGCCAGTCCCAGAGCAGCGGTCGTCTTGCCCTTACCGTCCCCTGTATAGACTTCTATCAATCCTCGCTCTAGAGCCACTTTTCCTCCTCGTGCAGCTCGAGTAAAACGCAGCTGCAAAGTACGGTGGTCTACGTATTGTGTGTTGGTGCATTTACTTTAGCGCATAGCACGGAGCCTCTTGGCACCTTGGGTGGCCAAGAGACGCCGAGCGCGCAGAGTCTCTGGAGTTCCCTCAGCGGTCTCTGCGAAGCGTCCCGGCATCTCTTCGACGGGGCTGCGGTCTTTGCGATGAGACAGCGAGTCAGTTTTCATAGCAATGCAATTGGGGGAGACTACCCAAAGTACTTTCAGAGCCTCTGCCAGGCTTCGCACAGCCACCCAGCGTGCTTTCGCTCCTTCCCGCGTT
>Ga0315543_1002095_pt1 | contig 20078 bp, 16 predicted proteins | sample SalMarSW160210MG_2_FD_203098 | JGI IMG/M metagenome (GOLD analysis project Ga0315543, IMG submission 203098) | Salt marsh sediment microbial communities from the Plum Island Ecosystem LTER, Massachusetts, United States - Salt Marsh Sediment SW1601-210 ...
CTCCTACGCGCGGTAACGCCTCTTCGAAATCTCAGTAACAGCACTCACGCAGTTAGGAATGATTCACCGCCGAGAACGCTGAGAGCGCAGAGATAGATATTTAAAGCTCTCTGCGTTCTCTGCGTGCTCTGCGGTAAGATCCGATCAGTAAGCTCGCGATAGCAGATGACGATTGCCTATACGTACGTTGCGTAATCCCGCAGCGTGTGCCGCAGCAGGGGCCTCTTCGGCGTGGCGGCAAGGTGTTTCAGCGTACCGCCCTCATTGTAGCGCAAACCACAATAGCCTGTTTCTCCCTCTGCCATGGAGCACTCGTTGACGCAGAGGTGGCAGCACCTGCCTGGAGTGCTATGCGAAGTCCCGCCATCGGCGGAGTCCGGACGTCCCTGGGGCGGGGTTACGCGGGGCGGTGGGGCCTCTGGCAGGCCAAATTCACGGGGGGAACGATGGTGAACATCTGCCGCCAGGGGCAGGGCCTGGGCAGGATGCCGCCGGATGCATTCCACACACAGGCCCAGCGATGAAGCGATTAGCGGGGACTGTCGCCCACAGATTACGCACTGGGCCATCTCAGTATCCCAACTCGCGGATACGCGCCTCGTCTATGCCAAAGTGATGAGCGATTTCATGCACCACAGTGCGGCGGATTTGCTCGCGCAGCACAGGCAGCGTGCGGCAGGCAGCCTGGAGTGGCCCACGGTAGAGGGTGATACGGTCTGGCGTGACCAAGTTGTAGTGCGCGCCGCGTCGTGTGAGGGGAACGCCTTCATACAGGCCAAGGAGTTGGCCGGGAGGGGTTACCTTGGCCCGTTTCAGCTCGCTGGCGCTGGGCCAATCGGCGATAGTTATCGCTACATTGTCCATGTACGCCAAAATCTCTGCTGGAAGGTCGGCCAACGCGTGCTCAACTAGAGCTTCAAATTGGGACTCGGTCAGATGGGTCATAGCATTGCCGCTATCCGCTGTGCCGCGTACACGGTCTTCAGCGCACGTGCGTGTACTTATCGCCACCAACGATAGTCATGATCCAAAGCTGCCCTGAAATCGTCCTTGATTTCCTGTATGTCTTTGAACGACCACTGGTCGTGCGGCAGCCAACGGTATAGGAGCAGGCAGCGGATCTTCTGGTGAGTAGGATCCTGATTCCATTCGTCAATCTCAGCGTACGCTGCCTGCACCCAGCGGGTGTCGCTGTGAGCCCAGGGATCGTTCTGATCGGTCTCGGTGATATAAACAGGCAGGGCTCTCATGCTGGCTGGGATGGCGTCCATGAACTGGCGGTAGGCACGGAATTCAAAGTTACGATCGGCGAACGGGGCTCCCATCGGGGCAAAGACGGTGATCTTGGCTGGCTCGGGGCCGTGGGTGTAGGTGTGCAAGGCAATGCCATCACACGTGGTTCCCAGAAGCGCCAGGGTGTCGGCCAGGTACTTGATCCAGTCGCCGCGCTCGTTGCCTGGATACTTCGCCTTGTCGGGCCAGGGAGCCACTGCGCCCAGCACCACTTGATCATTCGCATGCCCCGGTCGCCGGTGTATCTCTGTATGGCAGCGCTTGAAGCAATCCGCGTACAACGTCGGCGTGATCATGTGGCCATTTATGCCGCCAGGCCACTCGTTGTGGTGGTTCATCTCATTGCCGATTATCCAGATGTGGCATCCTAGCGAGTGCTCCACAAAGTCACCACAGCGCACGGCGAATTCTTGGTAGTGTTGTTGCTCGGGGATAGTGCCTCGGTAGCTGCCCGAAGCGGGGGTGCTGTAGCCGTTGTTCAGACGCACGATGACGCCATAGCCGCCATTCTCGAGATCTGCATAGCTCTTGCTGCTGTGATCGTAGGGATTGCGGCCGATTTCTTCCGTGATGAGCACCCAGCCTTTCTTGCCCTTCTCGGCCATCAGGTGTTCTCCGCCCTTGTCGTGAATGCCAAAGATGTAGGGAGATTCGCCAGTGGGCAACTTCCCTGAGGTCACGGGCTCTGGGATGACTAGTGGCTGGTGGGGGTGTATGAGGGCCGGATCAGCGATGCCGTTGAAATGTGCTATCACCCAGTACTTGGTGGCGTCATTGTAGAAGCGAAAAGCAATCGCCCTCAGGCTATCGCCAGCTTGCACGGTGTAGCTTATGGTTTTGGTGGGCCAGTTGCCTGTCCACTGCGTTGCAAAGTCATAGAGCCATGCTGTCGTGGTCGTCCCTTCGAAGGCTGCCCTGGCCTTGAATCTGCGGTAGAGTTGTTCATCAATGTGCACGGAGGCTGTGGACTTGGGCACGTTCCAGGGGATGGCCGTGCCGGGGGCCAGGCCAGACGGCGACGTTCCCGGTTCCGGTACCAGAACTTGCTGCCCAGGCTCCACCAGCACTGGATAGCTGATAGCATTGAAATGGGCGATGACCAGGTACAAGTCGGGCTTGCCATAGTACTGGTTGGCGATGCTGCGCAGGTCCTCTCCCGCCTGCACGGTGTGAGACAGGGAGTTGCTGCCCCAGGTGCCAACCCATTGACTCATCAGGTTACCAAGAACGCTGGTCGTCGTAGTGCCTGCGTAGGCTACTCTGGCCTTGAAGCGACGATAAAGGGATTCTTCCAGGTCAACTGAGACTCTCTTGGTAGGCATTGCTTCTTCTCCTTACTGGTCTCCAAACAGATCGCGGATGTCCTTTTCCGCGTCCTGAGGAGTTACAAAGCGGGCTCCCATTGCCCTGTAAAAGGCCTCGTCGTACTGGCGAGTACGCATCACGATGGGCATGGGTACGGCATGGCCCATGATCAGAATTTGCTGACGTGTATCTAGGCTTGCTAGAGCGCCGCGCAGCGCACTGCGCCTGCTCACGCCAGTTAGAACAGCGTCAATGTCTCGTTCCTCAGTGAGCTTGCCAGAGACGCGTGTGCCTAGTTGGGACATTACTTCAGGGTCAATGCTGCTGGGTCGCTGGTCAATGACCATGAGGGTGACATTGTACTTGCGCATTTCGCGTGCGATGGTGCCGAATGTGGTCTGGCGTGCCACAGCGGGGTTCAGAAACTTGTGTGCTTCCTCGATGGTTATCATCAGGGGACGCGGCTGGTCAGCTACTGCTTGGGTCTCTTCGTAGCGGCGCATCTTGTCTTCATAGCGCTGACGCACGCGACGCGTAACCAGGTTAGACACCAGCACATAGTCGAGCACAGTGTTGTGGCGTCCAAACTGCAGAATAACGTGCTTGCCGCGGTCCAATGCCTCCACCATGTCATCAAGTGCGGAGAATGACGCTTCGTTGACGATGTAATCCTTACGCCGCAGCCTCTTCAAGTTGCGCTGCAGGCTGGCCATAGATGCAGGGTGAGCGCCGCTACCCCGGCAGAAGGCTTCTAGTTCTTCGGGGGTCATTTCCAGCAGTTTGAGCAGCCACTGTCCGCGGAAAGCATCACGTAACAGGCCAATGGTGGCCTCCGCCGTCTTGCGCAGGTTCAATTCTTCGCTCAGCAGCACAATGTCTGCTTCCTCCATCTGGTTCAAGCCTATCTTGAGCGTCACGTCTACGTTGCGTCCTGTGCGCCGTCCCATCTTCTCGTCCAGGGAATAGATGAGCACCTTGGAACCAAATATCTGTCGTAGGCCCTTAACCCAATGCCCATCCTCGGTCTGCTTGTCGAAGGAATACTCATCGTGCATGTCAAAGATGAGGTTCACTGCTGCCTTGCTCTTAATCACGCCGCTGATAATCAGACGTGCCAGAAAGCTCTTGCCAGTGCCTGACTGGCCAAAGATGCCGTTGGAGCGTTCTACGAAGCGATCCAGGCTCAAGCAGATGGGGATGTCCATTGTTAGTGGCATGCCCATGGCAAAGTTCAGCTTACCCTCCTTGCCAAAGACTGTAGCAAAATCCAGCTCGTTGGCCTCACGCAGCTCGGCAAAGTGCATGGGGATAGTGCGCACCGGCTGGGGCCCACCGCGCTTCTCTTGGGCTAACAGATCGCGCGATTCCCCCGCTTTCTCCAGCATCAACATGGGTCTAACCTCGACAGTGGCATAGATGCTCGTGCCTGCCAGAGTCTGTGCGATGAATGGTGAGGCGTCCCGTGGTGGACCAGTCAGCAGTCGCGGGTCTGTGGCTTTCAGATGGATGTCCGAGATGAGGCTGAAATAGAGATTGCGCTGGCCCTCCACGACGACGAAATCGCCGATGCGTAGTTGCTCGGTGGTCGTGCCAGAATCCAGCCGTACGGTGAGCCCGCCGTTGTAAGTTCCATCTATGACTGCGCCCAGTCTCTTGCGGTTCATATTTGCTCTCCCCCGCCTAACAGATGCGTAGTCCTGCCATCCTCCAGGCGGGGGCGGGACTCTGCTGGGTCAATAGCGTACAGGACGGTCAGCAGCGCCTGATGGTCGTTTTTGAGCAAGGTCGCGATTTCTCGCGCTGCTGCATCCAGCCAGACGCGATCGTGACCGCGCTGGTGGTACACCTGGCGCACGTTCGCTGCCAACACCTGCAGCGGTGACACCTCGCCGCTGTCCATGAGGAGCAGACGCAAATAGTGCAGACGATGCGTGAAGCGTCGAACCTCTTCAATGGGCGTCTCTTGCACGGAAAAGTGCAGAGGTGGCGGCTGCGAGGGCAAATGCTGCTGCACAAGGCCGTCAGCGGCAAAGCCTACCAGCATTGCCCCGAACTCGGTCCGCAGCGTGCGATTCAACTCCGGATGTTCTTGGTAGATGGCCTGATCGAAGACTGTATCAGTGCTGCGGCGCACTGCACGGCGGCTTGGATCGAGGCCCACAGTCCGGCCATAGGTGACCACAGCGTACAGGTCCATGCTGGCCGATGACTCTGCTGTCTCAGCGGGCAAACGCACGAGGACTAGACTGCCAAGTGGGGGCGGCCTGTTGAGCTTAAAGCTCTGGGCTACGAAACCCGTGCTCATGGTCTCGATGATCTCGCCGATTCTCGTAGTTTTCATACGCCCCGTCTCCTCTTGCTGTCGTCCTTGGCCGAACGGACTACACGTCGTCCAAGCTGCCCCAGAGCTCGCTCCACCATTTCTTCAACCAGGCGCCTTTCGGCAGCAGTAATCACTGCCTGCTCGTGCGCTTCCAGCAGGGCCGGGGGATACGGTGGAAAGCAGGGACTGCGCCGACATTGATCGTATATGGCTGCGTGAAGAAAGTCAAGCAGTTCGGCGTCTGAGCCAACCCACTGCGGCACCTCGATACGGGCGATCTCACCGCCCACGTTCAGGTAAAAGAAATCGGCCCGATGTTCACCATATTCTTCAAGTATTTGCGACGAACTGCTGAATAGCTCGGAGCGCTCCCCTGCAGCGAGAAATGCGAACAAGTCCCGGTCACGGATCTTGGCCAGCGCCAGACAGAGATCGCGGTCATCACTGTCACAGCGCTCGCATTCTTCGTTGGGCCGTGTGTGGCAAAGCCACACGCGCAGAGAGTTCGCCACGTCCCGAGCGTTAGTATAGCTGATGTAGCCGGCCAAAGGCACCCCTGCCTGTCTCAGCAAAGCCATAGCCTCAAGAAAAGCGTGCAGCATCGCCTGTCGCACTTTCTTGGTTTCATTTTGCAGCGTCCACAGGATGAGTGGGCCGTCGCACAGGGCCAGTGTGGGCCTGGATACGGTGCCCACCACCTGCTGCAAAATGCGCAGGGACTCCACTTCCATTCGTGCGCCAAGGCGCACACCTTGGATGGGCACGTCGCGTTTGTCGGAAAAGACGTAGAGGTCCTCGTCGCGAAAACACAACTGACCGGTGGCCTCAAGCAACGCATCCGGGTGGCTGCCATATGTAAGGAGTGCGTAGCCAACGTTGAGCACGTAGTAGCGGATAGAGCTATGCCTGTCTGGCGGGATGGAAGACGCATCGCTGCCTATGACGCAGAAATCCGACGGCGGCGATGGAGCGGGCGTGGTGCCAGACAAAGAGCCGCGTGGAGTTGCAACCAGCCAGGGAATGCGAATTTGCTGCCTGCGTTGCTGTGCCAGCTTTTGTCGCAGAGCATCTGCGCTGACACTGCGCAGACGCGCCCGAGCCTGCTCCAGGAATTGTTCCTGTGCTGGTGACAGGTCAACGATTTCCTGTGCCATGCTGTCCACTTGTCGGCTGATTGGCTCTAGCTTGAGAGGCAAGCCTGCCTCCTTCCCGTCAAGCAGGACGAACGATCCTGTCAAGCAGGATGAACGATCCCGTCAAGCGCCGTTCGTCGCCTCTGTCTTACCTTTGTCTTTACGCCACCTCTGGTCTTTACGCCAGAGGCGTAAAGACCAGAGGTGGCGTAAACGGGGAACGACAGAGACTGAGACGAGCGACGCCGCCGAAGGGCCCCGCAGGGGGGCGAAGACACCCTGACGGGGAAGATGCTACGCGAGGATGAACGGTCAGCGTAAGATACGTTCGTCACCAATGCGCTTGGTGATGCGCTTATCATCCAGATGCTCAAGCAGAGCTTGGGCATACTTACGGCTGGTTGTGAACATGTCGCGAACCTGCGCTAGGGTGATGCCTCCTTCACGCTGGAGATGGCTAACGATAGCCTGCGTCATCTCTTGGTAGGCTTCCTTCGAGAACAGCACAGTGTTACTGACTTTCACTAGTTTGCCCTGCTCGATGAGTGCCGCGAGCACCTGTGCTCCCACGAGGGCTTCGCTCTCAGCCACCGATGGGGGGGAGTAGGGACGCCGTCGGAATGCTTCGAGCAATTGAGTAACTCGCCGTTGTTGCGCGGCATTAAGGATTACGCGATGGTCGGCGAGCGATAGGACTGTCTCAGTCTCTGCCAGGACTCCTTGGGTCGCAGCCCTGGTAACGGCTTCGTTGAAAGCTCGTGATGGGAGGCGTAAGCGGCTCTTCAATTCCTCTCGCGGCATGCCTGCCCGCAGAGGATAACGCCGGTGGTACTCACGCAACAGTGAGGACATCCTCTCCAGCAATGCCTCCCAACTACTCGCTGACATCACGTACTTGGTGCTGGCAGGCACGGTGTCAGGCTCTGTCCTTGCTGTAGTGTCTAGAAGCAGCATCTGACCGTCTCTCAGCAGCGAGCGCAGCGTCTTCGCCGCCTCACCAGGCCTCAGCGTGCTGCGCGCCACCAGGGTCGCCGCCTCACACGGTTGCTCACGTTCTAGTTCCAGCAGCAGCACTTCCTGAGCCGTGCCGTGAGCCAAAAGGTCCAGGTGTTGAAGAACCTCCGGCCGAAAGCGACGATGCCGTCGCTGCGGAAAAGGATCAACTATAGAACCGCCACCGATCGTGAGGCTGGGCGATGGTTGGCGAATGATGAAACGGTCCCCTTTGACTACGGAAATCTGCGCAGATAGTACGAATTGCGCCCAGCTTTCTTGGCCAGGAGCGACCTCTTTGCGATCCAGAATGCGCACCCGCGCCTGACATTGTGTTGTGCCTGTGAAGAAATCAACTGTCGCGTTGTGAACCAATGGCCGGGGAGCATCCTTTAACAGGCGCAGGCGCGCATCGAGCCGGGAAGTGGGGCGCAGCCAGCCAGGCGTGGTGAGGACGTCTCCCCGCTGCAGCTGCTCCTTGCTGACTCCCGTGAGATTCACTGCAACGCGGCTGGGAGGTATGGCTGACTCTATCTTTACTTTGTGTGTTTGCAGACCGCGAATGCGTGCCCCAAGCCCACGCGGCAGAATCTCCACCTCCTGCCCACTGTGCAGGCGACCATCAATCAGTGTCCCTGTAACAACTGTGCCAAAACCCGCAATGGCAAATACGCGGTCAATTGGCAAGCGTGGACGCCCAGCCTCATGCTGAGGGGGGGGAGATTGCAGCAGGCGATCGAGTTCTGCCAGCAATTCGGGCAAGCCATGCCCCGTACGCGCCGACACAGGCACTATCTTTGCATCTTGGAGTACAGAGCCGGCCAGTTCATCACGCACTTCCTCTTGAACCAACTCCAGCCATGCGGGGTCCTCGATTAAGTCGCTTTTTGTCAGCGCCACAACCCCGTCGTGTACCTGCAAGAGGTCCAGGATGGCCAGGTGTTCGCGTGTCTGGGGCATTACACCCTCATCGGCTGCTACGACGAACAGCGCAAAGTCAACGCCCCCAGCTCCAGCGAGCATGTTCTTAATAAAGTCCTCGTGACCAGGAACGTCAACAATGCTCACTTCACGGCCGCTGGGCAGCTTTAACCAGGCGAAGCCCAGATCAATGGTCATCTCCCGCTCTTTTTCTTCTTTGAGGCGATCGGGATCAATGCCCGTAAGCGCATAAACGAGAGCAGACTTGCCGTGGTCTACGTGTCCCGCTGTCCCAATGACTCGCATTAGCGTGTCTCGCGTTGCTCAACAATGTTCTCTATTAGTTTCACATGTCCCTGCATGTACTCAGCCCAGGTCTGCCACAGCTCGTTGGCAAGGGCTTCAAGATCCTGTCTGTTCTGCTCCAGACGTTCCCTCAGGCCCGCGAGGGTCTCTGTGGCTTTTTGCTGCCAGGTCTCCAGTTGCTCCAGGCGAGCTGTCTGCTCCTCGTCCACCCTCGCCTGGTCATCTTGCCACTCACGCAGTTCTGTACGTTGTCTCTCGGCTGCTAAACGTTGCAGCTCAACTAATTCGTTTCCTTGGTGACGCATCTGCCTTTCTAGTTCATGCAGATCGTATAGCGTCTTCCTGTTGCGCTCGAATTGCGCAGTGAATTCTTCCATCTGTTTGGTCCAGCGGGCCATTTGTGTCTGTGCTGCCTTGACTTCTTTGTCCAGTCCTTCCACCAGCCGACCCTGCTCTTGCTGTTTGACCTGAAAACTGCCTAGGTCTGTCTGCTGTCTCTTGCTCACCTCTTCGAGAGTGGACTGTAGTTGTTCAACCTTTGTGTCCAGACGCAGGCCAAAGCCGTCGAGTGCAGCTTTGAGAGCCATGCTCTTGTTGCTCAAATCCTCATATACTAACCTGGCGCTTGCCAGTCCCTCACGTAGGACCTGCGCGTCTTGTGAGAGCGAGGTCACATGTTGATCCTGAGCTTCGAGGCGCTTGGAGGCTTCGGAAAGCTGAGCGAGGGCCTTGGTCAGCTCACCTTGCAACCTGCTGTCCTCATCGCGCAAGACTGCCACAGTGCTGTCTAGGGCGCCGAGGGCGTCCACACGCTCCTGTAGTTCTCGCACGAGCCTGACTATTGTCTCGCTTTCTAGCTTCTCGGCCCGCGTCCGCTGCTCCTCACGAACTTGTTGTTCGGCAGCGTGCTTTTGCAGGAGACCGGTGAATTCAGTACGAATGCTTTGCACAGAATCTTCAAGTTGCGCGAGTTTAGAGAATTGGCTTTCGATGCGGGTCAATGCGCCCTGGATCTCTTGCAACTGGCGAGCCTGCTCCGTAAGCTGTACCTGCCGAGCATCCGCCTGGCTTTGCAGTTTCATCAGCAATGCTTTGTCTTTGCGATGCTCCTCATCAAGCCAGGTGAGCAGTTGAGTCGCTTGGTTAAGGTCCAATGTTGCCTCCTCCTCAGACTGTACGGTCCGGACATAGTTCTTTCTTGCATGAAATGGGACTCAGATGACTGAGGCAATTATACTCTCAAAGGGCATTTTGCACAATCCCTTTTCCACACTATAATCGCCTCGTATGGAGAGGTCGCATAGTCCGGCCTAGTGCGCACGATTGGAAATCGTGTAGGCGATGAGCCTCGCGGGTTCAAATCCCGCCCTCTCCGCTGTTGCTCTGGACTTGACAAACGGAGTGTGCCCAGGTAAGATAGACACGGTCGTGCTAGACGGGGAGCTAGCGGTGCCCTGTACCCGCAATCCGCTATAGCGGGGTCGAATTCCCCCTCAAGGTGCCGCATATCGGGACTGCCTCGGCCAAGTGGCGTTGAGGGTTGGGTCCTACGCGGCAGAGGCCTGCGAATCCCGGCAGGTCCGGAAGGAAGCAACGGTAAGCAGCCCCCTCTGGGTGCCGTAGGGTTGCCTGATCGGAGCAGGCTGTCCGCGGTAAGCCGGCCTGTTGACATCAACAGGGGGTGCACGGCCATCGTAAGGCAGCGGGGGTGGGAACAATACCCACCCTCTTTCAGTTACTGAGATGGAATGAAGGATAGACAGATTATTATCGTGGGCGGGGGTGCCTCGGGCATGATGGCCGCTGGGCGGGCTGCGCAATGCGGTGCTGACGTTCTGCTGCTGGAGAAAACACCGCGCCTGGGCAATAAGCTGCGCTTGACCGGCAAAGGACGATGCAATGTCACGAACGAGGCCGAGCTTTCCGAGTTTGTGGCCCATTTTGGTGAGACAGGTCGTTTTCTTTACAGTGCCTTCTCCCGCTTCTTCGTACAGGATCTGATCTCGTTTCTCAATCAGCGAGGTGTGCCTACCGTACTGGAACGAGGTGGGCGTGTTTTCCCTGTTTCTGACGATGCTCGTCAGGTTGTGGCAGCCTTGCAAGGCTATCTCAAGGGCAACAATGTACAGATACGTGGCAAGTCTCGCGTAGAACATCTCTTGGTCGAGGAAGGCCGAATCTGTGGCGTCCAGGTAGGAGGGCACACCATTCGTGGCGCTTCTGTCATTGTGGCCACTGGAGGGGCATCCTATCCACGGACTGGCTCCAGCGGTGATGGTTACCGTCTCGCTGCAGAAGTTGGGCACCATATCGTGCCTATCCGGCCAGCATTGATACCCCTGGTGACCAAAGAGCGATGGGTGTGTGCACTGAAGGGGCTTACTCTGCGCAATGTGCAGGTCACATTGCTCCTGAATGACCAGCCAATTGGACAGGAATTTGGAGAGATGCTGTTCACGCACTTTGGCGTGTCAGGGCCGGTTGTCCTGGGACTGAGCAGAAGGGCAGTGGATGCACTGGCAAAGGGACGGGTTTCCCTGTCTGTCAATCTGAAACAGGCTCTTACCTCTGAGGAGCTGGATAAACGATTGCAGCGGGAGCTTAGGAATCATGGACGCAGGCAACTGCGCAATATCCTTGCTGAGCTTTTGCCCCACAAGATGATCAATGTATTTGTCGCGCTGCTTGACATTGCCGCTGACAAGCTCGGTCATCAAATTACTGCTGCTGAGCGGAAGCGCATGGTGGCACTCTTGCGAGACCTGCGGATGACGGTAACGGGTTCCCGCCCCATATCTGAAGCAATTGTCACGGCAGGGGGCGTGGACACGTCGGAGGTCAATCCGCGCACCATGGAATCCAGGGTGATCAAGGGCCTCTTCTTCTGTGGAGAGGTGATTGACGTGGATGCGGACACTGGCGGCTACAACTTGCAGGCGGCTTTCTCCACTGGCTACCTGGCTGGTGAATCGGCCGTGCGAGTTGTCAACGACATCGCGCTATCTTGAACCAACTTGGAGAACCGCTACTCTTGTCTGAACAGGTTCTTGTCGAGCCACAAACTGAATCCTTATCGCACTCGTTGCCTAGGGCAGAGATCAAAGGATCGCTAGCTGGGCTCCTCACTTTGGTGCTTGCTGGAGCTCTTGTGGCGATCATGGCCTGGAGTTACGTGCAATCTGGTGAGATGGTAACGCTGGAGGTAAATGGGAGAGTATGGCGGACTCGGACCCACCAGCAGACGGTGGGCGCATTCTTGCGCGAAGTTGGCTTGGACCTACAACGAGCGGACATTGTGCTGCCCCCGATGGGAACTCGACTTGAGGAGCAGCAAACCGTCATTGTACAGAAAGCACTACCTGTGTTAGTTGAGGCCGACGGCCAAGTGGTTGAGCACTACACTCATAGCCATCGGATGATGGATCTGCTACGCGAGACGGGACTGAATCCCAAACCCCATGACATGGTGACGCTGGACGGCGAGCCGGCGGACCTGAATGCGCCACTTCCGCACTATCAGTGGGCGCCAAGCCGCTGGCCGTTGTTTCGGGGTCTGGCGCGCAACTTGGTGGACAATCTGGCAACCTCTTGGTTACGACTCAAGTTACAGCGGGCCGTCCCGCTGTCTATCAACGATAGCGGTACGCACACTATGGTTTACAGTGTGGCACGCACGGTGGGCAAGGCGCTGCTCAGCCAGGACATTGTATTGTACTTGGGTGACCGGGTTCAACCTGTGCTGGGCACTCTGCTCACAACAGGCATGCACGTGGAGATTCGCCGTGCCAAACCGGTGACTATTCAAGTTGATGGAAGAGTAATCAACACCCGTGCGCAGGCACACAATGTAGCCCAACTCTTGAGTGAGGCGGGTATCGGGTTGCTGGGCAAAGACTACACCATTCCCAATCTCGATGCAGAAGTCACTCCAGATATGTCGGTGCGCATGGTGCGCGTGGTCGAAGCCTGGCTATGGGAGACCGAGGACATCCCCTTTGAGACCGTCTGGCGCTCTGACAGCACGCTCGAACTAGACCAGCGCCGCACGGACCAGGCTGGAAGGTTGGGAGTGCGCAAGCGGCGCGTGCGCCTCACATACGAAGACGGTGAAGAGAAGAAGCGAGTGATCGCAGAGGAATGGGTAGAACACCAACCCACTACGCGCATCGTGTCTTACGGCACCAAAATCGTTGTACGAGAATTGGAGACTGCCAGCGGCGTAATCGGTTATTGGCGCAAGGTGCGCATGTTGGCTACTTCCTATACGCCTGCGACTTGCGGCAAAGAGCCTGATCATCCTCAGTATGGGATAACCCGTCTGGGATGGCAAGCAAAGAAGGGTATTGTCGCCGTGGACCCCCGAGTGATTAACCTGCGCACCGACGTATACGTACCAGGCTACGGATTCGGCACTGCAGCGGATACGGGTGGCAAAATCAAGGGACGACGGATTGACCTGTGTTACGACGAAGACAATCTGGTGCTCTGGAACAGGTGGGTGGATGTGTATTTGCTTGAACCGATACCACCGGCCAACGAGATTGACTGGGTGCTGCTGAGCTACCCGAGTGAGCGGCGCTGAGAACTGGTAGCTTCTGGACAAGTATGGAAATCAAAGCCTTGTTGCGGGAACTTGAGCTTCGTCCGCAGAAGGGATTGGGGCAGAACTTTCTCGTCGATCAACGTGTTCTGCAAGATATACTCGCTGCCGCAGAAATAGGGCCGGAAGACACGGTGCTCGAAGTTGGCTCCGGACTGGGAACCCTGACCCAAGCTCTGGCTGAACGAGCGCGACGTGTTGTGGCCGTTGAAGTTGACAAGCGACTCGTGACGGTCCTACACCAGCGATTGGAGGCATTCCCCAACGCGGAAATCATCCTGGGCGACATCCTGGCTCTGGATGTTGCCAGGCTTTTGCAGGAAGAGGACACGCAGAGTGTCCCTCCTTACAAAGTGGTGGCCAATATCCCCTACTATATCACCTCTGCCGTGCTGCGACACCTCCTGGAAACGAGCATCAGGGCCAGGCTCATCGTACTGTTGGTGCAGAGGGAGGTGGCGCAACGCATTGCAGCGGAGCCTGGTCGGATGAGCCTCCTCGCTGTCAGTGTGCAGTTCTACGGGCAGCCGCGTATCATTGCTCGCGTACGCGCTCGCTCCTTTTATCCAGTGCCTAAGGTGGACTCGGCTATCGTCCGTATTGATCCGCACAAACAGCTACCACTCGTTGGTGATGACATAGCGCCATTCTTCAATGTGGTGCGTGCTGGATTCGCGCAGCGGCGGAAGCAACTCCATAACGCCCTTGCTCACGGCCTGGATCTGCCGACTCAACGCATTGCTCAAGCTCTGGCTATTGCCGGCATTGAAGGACAGCGTCGTGCGCAGACATTGAGCATTAGCGAGTGGGTGACACTGTACCGCGTGCTCAGTTCGGCGATTGACTGAAAAACTGAACACGAACGCCGGCGCGATTCACTCCGGCTTCTTGTATGGAGCCAGGTTCGATCACTCGTATCTGGGCCGCGCGATGATAACGACGCGATGATCTGGTTTGATGAAGGGCCAGCAACTAACCAATGTCAGGCGCTCATCAGCCGTGGGCTGGATCCATTTGGCGTTCTGGCGACGAATCTCTTGCGATACGCCCTTCTCCTTGAATAGCAGCCGCTGCGTAACCATATAGTGAAACTCCCACTCGCCCACGTAGAGGTAGATGTCGTCACCCGGTAGCAGATCCAGCAGGTGACGAAAGACACGGCCCCTGATGTTGTTATGCCCGGCGATGACAGTGTTGCCTGGGTGCCCGGGATAGGCAGAGCCACGGTGAAAACCGGCGGCATAATCTGCCACTGCCCAGGCGGCTATAGTCTCCCTATCTTCTTCTGTGATCTTGTATTCCACTTCCACCACGTCAGCATCCACATTGATCTTTGGGATATGAATGCGTGTGGGCGGAGAATATGCGCGTGGACGCGGCGTGACTGCCGGCGTTGGTGTCACTGTAGGAGTAGATGTAACCGTGCCTGTAAGAGTCTGCGCGGGTGTGAGGCTTGCGGACAATCCTGGCGTGGGCAAGCTTGTCGGTGAGGCCGCAATCCGGCTGGGCCGGTGCTCTCCTTGCTCGGCTTCTCGCGGCACAATGCAGACAGCCATGCGCTCGAATAGACTCCAATTAGGGAAAGAGTGCACACGGAAGGTCTGAACGCCATTTTCCCGCGGGTATGGGTCGTTTACCTCAAAAGTCCCGTCCTCGTGGTAGCCTGCTACAACCCAGACGTGCTCGCCAAAGACCAGTTGCACAGGGCCTTCAGGCGTATCAATGCTGGTGGTAGCTGCCTGCTGGCGTTTTGCCACCCAAACAATCACCGGATAGCCATCGAGGACGGCCTTGGCAACCTCCTGGTAGCTGGCACTGCTGACCGCCAGGGCCTCGAACTTCTCACCGCTTGGCTCCAAGACGCACTTGTTAAGAGTTTCGGCCACTGCAGGCGCGTAGGCTCCATAGTTGTCCCAGTTAATGGAGTCATCCGAGAAACGGTTGTATCCCGCAGGATCACCACGGAAGCCCAGATACGGATTGGGGTTCCTGGGCATGCAGGCAAGCAGTTCCTCCTCGCTGGGTGCAGCGCCGAACAGCGCAGCCAGCACCATGCGCATGCCAGCGCATTCACAGGACAGGGGCAATTCCTGCAGAATAACGGGCACGTCAAGGATCCGCGCAGCAGGTCGCGTAGGAGTGGGCGTACGTGTCAGTGTTGGCCTCGCAGTGGGAGATGGTGTTAGCGTCGGCGTTGGCGTCACGGTGGGAGACAGCGTTCGAGTTGGTGTTGGGGATACCGTGGGCGACAGTGTTGGCGTATGCGTTGGACTCGCCGCCAGAAAGGGGAACCCAAACCGAAAGCCGTGCGTGCAACCTGCAAATCGCTGGCATACTGAGACGAAACTCAAAGACAGCAATCCAAGCAGCAGCATCGCTGCTATGATGCTGAGCAGCTTGTTACGTCGCATCCAGTTGAGCATTTAGAGAATCTCGATCTCAAAGTCAACAACGTCAGCGTCCAGGCGGTAAGCAGAGATTGCTTGCACGACTTTGGTGAGCAAGCCATGAGCATAGGCAGAATCAACGGACACACAGGCCACGCCCAGTGTAGCTATCTGCCAGGCATCCTGGTGACCCACTTCCGCGATGGATACGTTAAAGTCCTTGCGCACACGAGCCATAAGGGGCTTGAGTACTCGGCGCTTGCCCTTGAGTGAGCGGTTCGCGGGAATGTTGAGATGGATGGTACAAACTCCGATGACCATTGCCTACTCTGTGTGCCGCGATGACGCGCGGCACTTTGACTTTGTCGGTGGAGTGCAGATGACCTCGGCCCGCAATTCACGGCCTTCTCGTTGGGCAATGGCTGCCGTCTTGCCATGCACAATCACGGGTCACGCCCTGCGATGGCCCTGACCACAACCGTGTTGCTGCCGGCCAGATGCAGTTGGTTGCGCGTTACTTGCAGGAGCAAGGTCTTGCGCCCAATCTGCGCACGGCGTGGTTCGCCGTTGACGTAGAGGTCTGCCGGTTCCGCTGACGTGTTTGTCACCTCTGAGAACTTTCTTTTTCCTTCAGAGCCAGCAGCACATCTTCAGCCTTCACGGGAATCTTGTTGAACCAAATGCCAGTGGCATCGTGAATGGCATCCAGGATAGCGGGAGCCAGCAGCATCATCGTCATCTCCCCCACGCCGCGTGCTCCGTAGGGGCCCAGCGGGTCGGCAACTTCAACTAGACAGGACACGATATCCTTGGGAGCATCCATGGAAGTGGGTATCAGATACTCCGAGAACCTGCGTGTCTTGATGTAGCCATCCTGCTGGATAAAGTCCTCGATCAGTGCCCATCCCTGGGCCATGACCACACCGCCCTCGACCTGTCCTTCCAGTGCTTGAGGATTGATGGTCTTTCCAGTATCGTGCGCTGCGATGACGCGCGTGAGGGCCGCTTCCCCTGTCTCCGTGTCTACTTCCACTTCCGCGATCTGGCTGGCATATCCATAGCTAAAGTTTGGACAACATTCGCCAGTCTCTGGGTCGAACGGTGTTGTCCTGGGAGGAAGGTACTGATAAGTCACGATAGCTGGCCGTTCACCGCGGTTCCAGGCCTCCGAAGCACGCTCACAGGCCCCCTTCACTGCATTGCCCGACATAAAGGTGTGACGGGAGGCTGACGAACTACCGGCGTTGGGTACCGCAGAGGTGTCCAGTTCGTGCATCTCGACAGCTTCATAGGGGATGCACAGTGTCTCTGCCGCAATCTGTGCCAGAATCATTGTCACGCCCTGTCCGACTTCGGCAGCACCGGTTTTTATCACGGCGCGCTCGATGTCCTGATCGCCGTACAACTCGGCAGTGCACGTTGATTGCTCTGGGAAGCCCAAGCTATACCCCACGTTCTTACAGCCGCAAGCAAGGCCAACCCCTATGCGCTTGTTAGGTGCGGAAGCAGGTGGGTGCCGTGGCCCTTTTTCTGACCAGTCTGCGGTCTCGGTGACGTCCAGCAACGTCTGGCGAATGCCCACACCGGCGGGCACAGCCGTGTTTGTAGGGAGTATGGAGCCCTCTCTCCAGAGGTTCTTGAAGCGCAGTAGGGCACGATCCATGCGCAATCTCTCAGCCAATTTAGCCATCTGTAGCTCTACCGCAAAGATGGCTTGGATCGCGCCAAAGCCGCGCATAGCGCCCGCGCGCAGGTTGTTGGTATAAACTGTATAGCCATCCACCTTTACGTTAGGCACCTCATACGGCCCCGTGGAAAACAGCACGGCATTGGCTAGCACTACTGTCGAAGAGGAAGCGTATGCTCCAGCATCAGACACGATTTCCGCTTCCACGGCCGTGACCTTGCCGTCCCTGGTGGCACCAAGCTTGTGGTGGATATGGAACGCGTGGCGCTTGTGATGGCCGCGTATAGACTCCTCACGGCTCCACACAATCTTGACCGGACGCTGTAGCTTCCAGGCGGCCAGAGCGAGGACGAGCTGCACTGATATGTCCTCACGACCGCCGAAAGCGCCGCCGGCCGGTGTATAGATAACCCTCACCTGCTCTTCGGGCAAAGCAAGAGCATGGGCAATCTGGTGTCGGTCATCGTGTGCCCACTGTCCGGCGCTGTGCACTGTGACGCGCCCCTGATCATCAATGTAGGCGATGCCCGCCTCTGGTTGCAGAAAGGCTTGTTCAGTGAGCGGTGTGAAATAATCGTTCTCGACAATGACATCGGCCTCCGCAAATCCCTTCCGCACGTCTCCCTTGCGAATGCGGTAGCTCTTGAGAATGTTTGTGCTCTTCTCTTCGTGGACCAAAGTCGCACCAGGGTTCATCGCTTCGCGTGGATCGGTTACCACGGGCAAGTCGTCGTAGACCACATGGATCAGATCGCGGGCTCGTGATGCAATCTCCTCCGTCTCGGCGACAATCATGACAATGGGATCACCGACGGAACGGACGACATCGTAACTGAACACAGGTTGATCAGGAAAGATCAACCCAAACTCATTGTTGGGCACATCCTTTCCAGTGAAGACGGCCACAACACCCGGCACGGCTTCTGCTTCAGAAGTGTCTATGCGGATGCTTGCGTGTGGGCGCTCGCTCCACAGCATTTTTGCATACACTTGTCCTTCTGTATTGAGGTCGCCGGGGAACTTGAGACGCCCGGTAACCTTGTCCAAGGCATCGTTGCGCACTACAGGTTGACCAATTACTTCATCCACGTCGCGCCTCCTAGATGATGTAGATCCCCAACCACACAGCCAACAGTGCGAAGAGCCCGGCAGTTAACAGCTTTAGCGTGGCCATATTGGCCTCGAGGAACCTATTGAAGCGTCGCCAGGTGGCGCCGGAGAAAGTGAGCGAGAAGATGATTACCAGCGGGCTGACAAACAGGAGGTTGTAGAGCACTAGATAAGCCACGGCATGAGCCTGCAGCTCTGGCACTCCGGTGACGAAAACAATCGTGGGCAGGTATACTTGGCTGGTGCAGGCAAACTCGAACACAGAGACCAAAAGGCCGGTCATAAAGGCTGCCCGTGCGAAGCCTCGCCCCCTGCTGCGCTCACGGATGACCTCGTGCAGACGTGCCTGCAGCGACTTCGGAAGGCGTAGAGCTATGCCCTCTTTGTTTCCACGCCGGATTTGCACATAATCGTACAGGCTGAGCAAAGCGAGCACTGCACAGAGCACCATGGTCACCATGTAGATGATGCGAGAGAAAGCGCGAACGAAACCCAACTGTTTGACAAAGCCAAAGATGCCCAAACCTATCAACAGATGCGATATGAAGACGCCGACAGTGAAGGCAGTGCCAATGATCAGAATCTCCTTGCCCTTCCGCTTGGTCACAGCGAGGTAAGAGATGAAGAATATGATGCTGGCGAAGGCACAGGGATTCAGGCCAGCAATCAACCCCGCCCCGATCACGGTCAGGGCAGTGAATGAACGAAAGCGCTCAACGATGGACTGTGTGGCCTGTTCCGCTGCGACCATCTCCCAGGGGGGTTTAGTTCCTGAGGCGGCGTACTTTCCCACCAGCGCCGTTAGCGTCTCCATGTTAATGTTGGGTGTTACTAAGTAGTCTTCGCCTACGAATACTGAAGGGGCAACCAGTCGCTTCTCGATGGGCACGCGGAAGTGTTCTCCCAGAGCTTCGCTGAGAGTGGCGTCCTTGCTTAGAGCAAAGGAGCAGATGTAGAGATTTGGATACCTGCTGTACAGCAGGTTCAGATCATAAGAAACGCGATCGCAGTCTCGGCAAGCGGCATCGTAGAAGTACGCCATGTACACAATTGGCTTGTCGCCGTACGTTTCGCGGTCACACCACTTGCAGCCCTCTGGAGGAAGCCGCGTATACTCGGTTGGCAAAGTGGCCGTGGGCGTTGGTGTGACTGATTCGGTTGGCAGTAGCTCAGGTGTGGGTGATGCAACTGGAATCAGGTCCAATTCCAGATAGTCTACTCCTCCGGCCTCTAGAGCCTCGACGATGAGGCGATCAAGGTTGTCGCGAATCGCTCCGCCACCAATCATTCGCCGTTTGCCCAGGAAAACCTGCGGAATGCCCTCCGCCTCTAGGTTGTAGCGCTTCTCTAAGTAGAGCAGTGCTTGATAGTTCTCTGGGACGCTGATGTCAAAATAGCGGACTTGAAGTTGTGCTCCGTACTTCTCCAACAGCGGAGGAAGGACTTCCTCCAAGACTATCTCGCAGTGCGGACAGGTCTGCGAGTAGAAGACGAACAGGCGGACGACGGGCTCATCAGCGTACGGGGATAGTGCGCTTAAGCCCAGTAGTGCCATAAGTGTCATCATCAGGATAATACGCCTTGGCATTGAACCCTCCCCATTAACACTGTACAGCTTCACTATTCTAGCATTTTCGGCTGGAATCGGCAAGTAGTGCGACAGCGAAATGTTGATTGTTTCCAGCCCGAAGAAACCGATTCACAGCGCCGTGTAACGGACGCGCAGCCGTGTCAGCACCGCTGCGAGGCAGTGACGCCTACTTCCTGGGGCCCGGGCCACAGCAGTCAGTAACCATAATAGCTCGAAGGCGTTGTAATCGCTTCAAACGATAGTTGCGGTTTCAATCCGTTGTGCCGAGGGTGTTGAGGAACTGCCTACATTGTCATTGCCTTTGGTCCTGGGCCACCTTTGTCCCTGGGGCCAAAGACCCAGGGGAAGACCCAGGGCGAGTGCAGCGAAGCAATCCCCTTCTCACCCACAGGTGGAGATTGCTTCGTCGCTGCGCTCCTCGCAATGACA
>Ga0315543_1002097_pt1 | contig 20074 bp, 10 predicted proteins | sample SalMarSW160210MG_2_FD_203098 | JGI IMG/M metagenome (GOLD analysis project Ga0315543, IMG submission 203098) | Salt marsh sediment microbial communities from the Plum Island Ecosystem LTER, Massachusetts, United States - Salt Marsh Sediment SW1601-210 ...
GAGTCCTGGAAATCCCCAAACAAATCATGCGACCAAAGAAAATCGTCATCACGAATGCCCAAATGTAGTGACTGAAAAATCGGGGTTCTCCTATATTCCTCACTACAAAGTGCGGAAGTTAGGCTAAGACAAACCGCCAAAAATCTATCTCTGCGCGAAACAGAACACAGCCTTCCATGACGCAGAAGGCGGAAAAGGGGTTGTGTCCGATATGCGCCGTCCGAACTGTGAAAGTGCCAACATCAGAAGGTCTCATCGGCGCGATGTGCTTGAACGCGTGCTTCCTATGATTTGCCTTCGTCCATTCCGATGCACGGATTGCTACAAGCGATTCTGGAGGTTTCACCTCCGCAAGGAAGTGTTAAGAAGAAGACCTGAAGAGTGAGAGAACTGGCGGGGATGAGATCCCGGCCGCGAAATGAAAGTACTTCAGAGCCTGGGATGTGCTTTTGACCGCGGTCGGCGTGATCGCTTTCCGAAAAGCCCTCCCTTGAGAGTGCTGGGGTAGGTGCGATTTTACCGTGGAGGACGTTCGCCATACAACACGCTGGAGGTTAATCCCTCGCATCTGTATGGTCGTTCTTCCATAACCCAGCTGATGCCGCGGCGTTTTCGCACAAGCCCCACCGAGTTTTTAACTTAACGTGCGGACTGTCAACGAAAGGCCAAAAACGAAAGATACCGGCGCGACTCTTCGAAAACAAGCCTCTAATGTCCTGCTTCCCTCTAGAATTGCTTCCTCGGGTTTATGGCCTTAGGCCGGTCGCTCGATTTCGATTGCGTAGAACCCGACAGTGGGTGTATTCCGGGGGCGGCTCACGGCTCTGGTGAACCCAACGGCTTGCGGTATGACAGCAGGTAAGCTAACAATCCAAACGGGCCAAAGAGGACTACCACCAGCACCCAGACCGGCCGCATCCCCGCGGAGGCCCGAGTGCCGCGCGCCAGCTTCCAGATCGGAACAACCAAGGATCACCCCACCAAGAATAACCAGCCCCGTGCCACTTTCCAAATCCGATATGCCAGATGCTCGGTTGAAGCCCGCTTCACCGTCTCCTGTGAGAAAAGGTCCCTGAGTCCGGTGGGCGAGGGTGTCTTAGCTAACTCCTCTGCTACATTGAGTGTAACGACCTCATTGAACTGGTGCCAGTAATACAGGTAAATGACGCCATTTCGTAGATCGAAGATATTTGAATAGAGCGTATTTATGGAAGCGCCTTTTTGGCAAACAGCGTCCAGTATGGATCGGAAATAATCTACCGTGAGATCATCTATATCTTCAATCTTCTCCAGCATCGCCGTCGCGGTATCGTATCGCCAACAGGGATACCTGCCAAATCGGTTTTTCGGATTTGCCCGGTTGAAATTGGTTGAAACCAGGTATCCGTCACCTTCCGGCTTTCTGGTGAAAGCGAGCTTCCCATCTGGCCCCACACTGATGACGACCGCATCACCTGTGGAATCTGCCAGAAACCATTGACCGCTGACCGACTCACCCCAACCGGAGTTCCAATTGTAGCTCTTGGCCATGTCGATGGCTTCTCTCACGGTAGCGCATTTCTTCAGAACGACCTTGTTGACGATCGCGTCAGGAGGATTGGGGAGTTCGGGATGGGGGTTCAAAGCCGTCCCTGGTAGGGCGTTGGCGTCAAAGGCGAGGCCTTTCTCATTGATCCCCCCTTGAGGAAAAAGGTTGTCATACCCAAAATACACCACACCGTAATCCCCTTCACTGGAGGGACTGACCCAGTAATACGCTTTCGGGTTGTTCCAATCTTCGTTATTACCAAAGAGAACCGTGTTGCCGTAAGAAGCGGTGAAGATCGTGCAGGATCCAGGAACGGCGTCTGAGATGGCTACTTCATCCGAGTGCCCCCCGCCAGCAGCATACGCCGAAGACAGAGGCCGGGAGGGAAGTGGAGCGCAGGTGGTCCGACCGGTTGTTGAAAGCAGTATCCCGGTGAGCACAGCTATGAGCGCAACTGCAGCTATGCATAGGTTGTCTGGCTCCCCGCTCTTTGCAATTCTGCCTCGTATAATGAATTTCCACTACGATGGTTGTTTAGTTCATCGTTTCCTTTGCCCCAGAGGAGGCCGCTGTGCCTAACCCAGGGACAGGCGAGAATAGGCCTTCGGACGAGGGAGGCCATAACGCGCCCCACGATCTCAACGCAACGACAGATTTCGAAAACGGGGAAAGCAGGCGCCCCCTTCGAGAGCACGCAACCTCTTCAGCTCGAGCGAGAAGCAAAGCGGCGAAAGTGAGGATGCGGGATGTAAGATGTGTTAATGCCCCAATCGCGCGCTTTCGCTTTTAAACGTGCGAACTATGAACCATTGTGGAAGAACCGCGGCGGAGGGCGCCAACGTTTCACAATGACGAGAAAGCGAAGCAGGTACGCTCCCCCATAACAGCTCGTTCAGAGTTTTGCATCAAGAATTGCCTGAGCCAGCTTTCGGCGGGCTTCGTCCCATTCGGCGGGATCATGAGAGCGGCTGTCTCGCTCCCTGGGCTTCCAATAATCCTGCCCTGGCTTCAATCCCTCATGCATCGCTCGAAACAGAATTCTATCGACGATCTTGCCGGGAGCCTTTTTGTGCCCGGCTATCTGAGAGAGCAACCACATGTATTCAAAATCCTGGCTCCCTCTACGTAATACCTTAAGGCGGATAGAAGGAGCAGGTCCGTCAAGACCGATAAAATCTCCGGGATAAATCAAAACCGCATCGCCGTTCAGCACCTGATTTCCTCCCAGAGCGGCAGCTATGGTAGGCTCACGCCACCGTTTGCCTTTCGCGTGAAAGAACGTGCCCCACTCACACATGGTTGTGACGGTCTCCCGGTATTTCCACGGAATCCAACCCCATGTCCGGAGGGCCAATGCTTCGGTATCAATGTAGGGGGCGCCGATGCAGGGCTCTCTGGCGCTGTTGCTCGAATAAATCCATATCTGACCGCCGTGCCCTATGATCTCTCGCTGTTCACGGGGATGCAGGTAGCGGACATTTCCGTTGACGCACCAGATGCCCACATTTTCAAGCCCCACCCCGCGCACTACCTCAGGAGGCCCTCCATCCACGCGATAGAGAAAGCGGCGCGATTCTTTTAGGTTGGCTTCCCTGAGGAGCCGGGCAAAGTAGGCTATCTCTTTGACGCGGGCCGATTCGTCATAGCGGTTATAGAACATCATCAACTTCGTGCGAGTCCATCCCTTTTCCAGGAAATGTCTTTCAAACTCCTGCAAAGCCTTCTTTATAGCCCCTTCGTAATCCTCCGTCCACATCTCATCCGGTGGGCGAGGCCAAGCCCAGCTCGGGCTGGTTTCAAACGGAAGGTAGAATCGTTTGACCGGGACAGCCATCCCAGGACCATGGTAACCATATTCTTCGGTGAATGCTGATCCGTCAAAAAGAGGAGCGAAATTCGCATCATACTCGCTCCAATCCAACTCCAGTTTGTTTCCTCTGCCCCACGCCTTGGGGGCATTGTAGAGAACGTCAAGCACACACCTGTGGCGTTGGCACATCTGATAGAAGGCCCACAGTTTCTCTTTCGGCATTCGCCAGGGACTGATGGAACCGTAGTCGTTGAGGCTAATCCCCAAATGATTCTCGTCAGGCAGTGAGAAAGGGAAGACGTGAAGTTTCAATTCCAGGGAAGTTCTCACGACTTCTTGTCCCTTATGAGCCAATAAACTGATGATACCCTCATAATCTCCCGGCCTTTGATGGCGCGGTATATAAACGTCGATCCAGATACCCTGGACCCTTTGGCCTGGCACGCCGTTCGCCTTGTCCGGAAGATCAAATGGCATGGAGTAATCACCTTTGATTGGTTGATCGAGTGGAATTAAGGAGTCGGGATACCAGCCAGGTCCCAGACAGTCGAAGCCGACCGGTGAAGAGCCTCCGTGCGACGGCTCCTTGACCTCAATGTACCATTCCTTAAACAATCGTATATTGCTCTTGGCAGCGAGAAGGTCGGCGCCTTGCAGGTCGGAGATCTTTATGGTCATTTCTTCGAGCGGCTTCGCCGACTCAATCTGGAGCTGAAAGCCAAGAACTTCATTTCTCGCTCCCGCCAGGCAAACACTCTGGGTTGCACTGTCGAAAATCCAGTTTTTGTGTTGATACCCAGGCTTGATACGCAACGCCGAGGGATAGATCTCATTATCCTCGAACGCCATGCCGGTCTGCGGATTAACTCTTATGCAATCATCCACTGCCCAAATATGGATGGCCCCGCAATCGGTCTTCCACGAGACCAGGAACAAGACTGAAGATAGCGCGAGAAGACGAGCGTGGAAACGCATCCTTCGATTTTCTCCTCCGTAGATTCATGTTTGAGAGAAGTGTTGTCTGCTAAGCTGTGGTCGGCATTGAAACAACCTTTCACATCCGGAATGATCTGCCTGTAAATGTAAGACAATTCCCGCACGGCTTAAACCAAAATTTTCCGCCTCCCGCCCCGAAAGAGCGCTGGCATCCACCACCGGTCACCTCAGAAAGGAAAGATAGCGTGCGGAGTCCTGCGGTTTCAATCTTGCGGCGGATCTCTACGGCGCTCATGCTCACAAGGAGGGCTAATCCATCCTGGCAAAGCTGGATGGCGAACAGAACTCGATGACCCGGTCCCCCGCTACATGACCTCCCGGAGAGTGCCGTCGAAGTCCTGAATGAGCTGTTTGCGAATCGGAGAAATCGGACACCCGGGAGGCGTCCCAATATGACCGGCCGCACTTTCCATTGCTTCTGAGAAGCGATGGCCCGCCGCTGCGAGGCCCATTACGCTTGTGGCAATAAACCGCCTTCTCGAGATTGTTTTCATTTCGGCTCTCTTGGCTTGGTTTAAAGACTGCAACTCCACAAACGAATCGTTCTTCCAACGGGTCTACTACTTGGAACCGGTGAAGACGCGGTCCCAAATGACTTCTCACAGCTCCCAGCCTTGCCGGTACTCGCGATAGAGGTACTTTTCCGCCTCAGGGGCGTTGGTGATCTTCATGTTCTCACTGTCAAACAGCACCTTCGTCCCCACCCGCAGGGCGACGGTCCCCAGGTTGACGGTGTCTGTAATGGCCGCCGCGTTCAGGAAACTGCCCGGTGAGGGCTCGCCCCCTTGACAGGCACGGAGCCAGGGGCTGTGGCGCTCTCCGCGTCCAGGATCTCGCGACGGGGTCTCGTCCAACGGTAGCGGTTTATTCTGACCTTTGGCCAACAGTCGTGGATCCTCTCCGTGGAACCCGGCCATGATCGCGCCTTCGTCGCCGATGAACAGGATGCCCTCTCTACCCATCTCGACGTTGTGCGCTTCGATCTCTCGGGGCAGGCGAGGTTTCATGCCGCCGTCGTACCAGAACAGGTCCAGGGCCGGCATGTCCCCGCGGGCTGCGAACTGGAAGCGGAGGGTGCAGGCCGTTGGATACGAGAAATCGTTCTTCACCACCCGGCTGACGTGATCCTCGATGAAGCAAGTATGGGTCGCCCAAGCCTCGGCGCTCACGGGAACGTCGAGGTTCAGGTTGGTGAACACTGGCCAGAGGCTGTAGATGCCCATGTCCGCCATGGAGCCACCGCCAAAATCGTACCAGCCGCGAAAGACGGTATGCGTGTAATGCGGGTGATAGGGACGGTACTGCGCGGGGCCAAGCCACAAGTCCCAGTCGAACCCCGTGGGGACGGGCGGCCTGTCCCTGGGGATCTCCGTGTATTGAGGCCATACGGGCCGATTGGTCCAGTTATGCACTTCTCGCAGCGGGCCGATGACTCCCTCGTTGATCCGCTTCGCGATCCTTCCGTTGCCGGCTCCGCTGCCATAGGCGAGCAGGTGAGTGGCCGCCTTCGTTTGGCGGGCGGTCCTTAGAACCAGACGGCCCTCATACAACCGGTTGGCGATGGGCTTGTGCATCAGGACATGCTTCCCCTTCCTCATGGCCGCGATGGAGATGGTCGCGTGCAGATGATCCGGCGTCATGATCTTGACCGCATCCAGATCCTTCTCCTTTTCCAGTAGCTCACGGAAGTCAGCGTAGGCAGCGCAGCTTTTGAAGTTCTCTGCGCTCCTCTGGTTCGCGTAGTACGTGTCCACGACTTGTCGGCCCACCTCACGGCCGCCGGGACAACCGTTCTCCCCCTCCCTCCAGGAGGGGTTGCCCAGATACCCTCGTATCCGGTTGCGCACGCTATTCTTGCTCCACTCCACGTAGCCGTTGCTGTCCGTATTCGGGTCGCACACCGCAACGATTTGGATCTGCGGGTCGGCGAGCAGGCCGCCGAGCTCCCTGAACCCTTGTGTACCCATGCCAATATGGGCCAGGGTGATCCTATTGCTCGGAGAAACGTATCCGCTTCCCCCCAGCACATGTCGCGGCACAACGGTGAACACACAGGAGGCAAGGGCGGAACCCAGAAATCGACGGCGATTGATGTTCGTAGTCATTGGAATACTCCTCAATCAGGTGAAACGCCGGGTCGGCGAGGACTTCTATTTCAACTCCTTGATGAATATACTCTTAAACTGCACCAGACTGGGTGGACTGTTCCACTGGCCATCGCGTTTGCCGCCATGGTGTTGCAGGGCGATGGGGCCGCTTTCGGCAATGCCGGGCAACTGCGCGTTGTCGATGACCCTGATCCCATTGAGCACAACGGTGACGCGGTCGCCCTTGAGCGTGATCTCGAAGCGGTTCCACTGCCCTACGGGCTTGTCCGCCTGGTGACGGGGCGTCACGCCCGCCCGAATCTCAGGCGGCATCGTTTTGTCCATGCGGTAGCCGTAAAACTCGCCCGAGCCGATCGGCCAGCACCAGATATTGACCTGGTTCTTGCCGGCCCCGCGCAGAAAGACCCCGCTATCGGAGTCGGGTAGCGCGAGGTGCATCTCTTTGCCATATATGTCGCGAGCATGCGTGCCGTCCGGTAGGACGTAAGGAATGCGCGGGTTGACGTAAGGAGTCTCCTTGATCCGCCAGTCCACGCGGAGCACGAAGTCCTTGAACTCCTCGGTATGCCACAGGCTTTTGTCACCCTTGGCCTCGCTCTCCCCGTCGTAGTCGATGACGCCGTCAATCACTTTCCAGTGTCCGCCGTCTCCTTCGGGCACCTTCCAGCCGGTGAAGTCCTGCCCGTTGAACAGGGCTTCGAATCCAGGCGGTGGAACGTTGTCTTTCTCCTGCGCCGCCGCATCCGCCGGACTGCGGACTCCGAAGGGAGAGACCATTCCCAGCAGTGCCGCTGTCACTATGATTCGTCTCACTGTCATCCTGAAACCTGCCTTTCTCCTCAAGGTTCTTGTGTGGAGCGTCACAGATGTTGCTCCGTGCCTCATAACATGCCGTTGCCCAGGAAATCCTCTGCATATTAACCCGACATTTTTAATTTGTCTTTAGAGAGTCCGCATAATCCCGGAAAGAAGAGAAACGCTCGTAAACTCGACAACTCTCCCGGAACGCCGAGAAACGCGTTTTACGCTGCGCACTCTTTCGAAAACCCCAGAAACGCTACTATCCGGCGCTTACGGCCGCCAAGCACTAACCTCGGCCACTGCGAGAAAGGCGTCATTGAGGGTCGCGGAGACACATGGCGAAATCGCCTCTGCTGTTTTTTGGCGATCATTACCGTGAGCCTATGTTGGGCGGATGGTGTTTGTTCGAGGGCATTCAATCCCCTATAGCATCCGACGGTACGTCCTTGCCTCGAGCGACGCTGCGCACTGCTCCCTGCAAGCCGGTGCGGTCTATTGAGATGCGAGCGGTTCTTCTCCCGCTTAGCCCGAGAAATACCGGTGTGGCAGGCCCGGCTATACAGTCGGTCACCAAGGTGTTTCGGCAATTATGAAGGGCCACGACGGGCGCCACCCCTCCCTTCCCTGAAGGCTCACGGAAGACGTTACGGATCACACAGTTCTCCATTTCGTTTCCATGAAATGCGGAACGTTCGTACTTGCGGAAATCACCCTCTGATATATGCACTTTCAGGTCCTTTACCGTGAGACCTTTGACATGGGCTAACGTCACGTAAGACGGTTTCCTTGCGTAGAGAGTGTCACGTTCATCGCTTGTGGTGCGTCGTCCACCGACATGCTTCCTCCTGTTGCTGTAATCCCCAGGGTCGTACACCCGAAATGCGACATCCTCAAGGGTCAGGTTCTCGATTGGACTTTCCGGCATTCCCTGGATGAGCACTCCGACGCCGCTGTAAATCTGAATGTCATCGAAAGTGATATCCCTGATCTTGCCTATGAGCGAATCTGGATGCCGCTTTTCAATGTCCACAAAGATGGGGCAGATTCTCCTTCCCTGGCTTGCAGCAGCAGAGGCCGAATGGTTTTCGATGCTGATGTTCGAGAAAGTGACACGTTCCACGGTGGCGCCATCCTTCACGTAGATCCCAATGCCCACCGTTGAATTTCGAATCGCGCAATTGGAGAAGTGAATATTGCGGAAATCCCGCGGCGTTTCGGTGCCTATCTTCACTGCTGTAGCGATACTCTCCAGGGTGCAATTGGATACAACAACATTTTCGCACGGACCGTTCTCCGTGGTTTTCAGCACGATGCAGTCATCGCCCGCAACGATATGGCAATTGGATATACGGACGTTCTTGCATGAAACCGGATCAATCCCATCGGAGTTTGCGCGGAAATAGTTGTTCAGAATGGTTACGCCGTCGACAAGAACGTTCTCACTGTCGCGCAGGTGGATTGTCCAGGTGTCGCTGAAAAGAACCCTGATACCGCGTATGACCACACCCCTGCAATCGGAGAACCTTATCATGCCCGCACGGAAGGAAGGCCGATTCTCCGGGGAGGTGGCGCCGCCGCGAACATCTCTGTCTTTCGGCCGCCTGCCCCAATCAGCCTCTCCTATGCCGTGAAGCGTGCCCAACCCTTCAACGGATATGTTTTGTGCGTCCTCAGCGACAATCAATGCACGGCTGCCTTCATAGTCGCTCGGTTCCCGGCTGGCCCAGATAGTGGCGCCAGCGCCAACATGCAGATTCACGTTGCTGAGCAGTCGAATCTTGCCGGACAGATAGTCACCGGCAGGGAAGTGGACGGTACCGCCGCCTGCCTTGCTGCAGGCATTGACAGCGGCTTGAATGGCCGCCGTGTCCTTCGATATCTTGTCCCCCTTGGCCCCATATTCCTTGACGTTGTACTCAGAAGCATGTGTCTGAACCGTGACTAAAACCAAAAAAGCAATTACAGCAGCAGATTTCCTACTTCTGCCCATAATGAGTCTCCTCAAATCCATTGAGTTAGAGTCCTTTCCAACAGCACTCACCTTTGCAGTTCATACGATACTCCTGTCGCTCAACTTGGTGGAACGTTTCTCACGTGGATTACATGGGGTCATGTCCCCGGACGTTCACCGGGCACAGATATCAAGCAACCGACATCTTCTTGCCAAGCCAGGAACCCGAAACATGACGCCCGGGCTGCGACAAAATGAGGGCTGGAACGCTGTCGTAGTCAGGACCTCGTGTAGGTTATCACAGCGGCTCCGGGCCTGTCGGATATCGTTACGGACAAGCCCTTTTCCATCAGTTCCCGTCCGCTCAACTTCTGCGGCTTCTTGACATCCAGGTCGGTTACCGTATACCTGGCTCCAGGATCAAGGCTTCGCAGCTTCAAACATCGTGTGTCCTGGAGACTGTCCTGCCGACGGAACGCTTGCACTACGCCCTTGCCGAGCTCCGGCCGGTCGAACTGCCACGCGATCCACGCACTGCCTTCCTGGCTGTACGGAGTGAGCGGGTAGTAGTCCCCGTAGTAGTTCGGGGCAACCTGCACCCGCCACTGCTCTATCAGGCGTGCGAGGGCCGCGTAGTCTATGTTCTTTTCCCGCATGTCAATTCCGCAACCAATTGCTGGGGTGGCATTGCTCCAAAAGGCGTATGGCTCCACCGGAGTCTTTCCCGACCCGTAGTAAGGCGCCCCGGTAAAGGCGATCGTGCCCGTTCCGTGGAAGGGTATCCACAAGGAAATCCCGTAAGTGTGACACTGTGTTCCTATAGGCTCGTACGCGTAGTCGCTTCGCCACAGCGGCACGGCTCGCCTCATGGTCTCTACGTCATTGCGCCTGCCGCCCGAGGCGCAGGAATCTATCAGCATATTGGGATGGCGGCGGCGAAGCTCGTCCCAGTATGCCAGGTAACCCATCACGTGATAGATTTCCGTAATGCCCTGCCGGTCCTCCGCATCGTTGCCTCGCCATAAGCCGAGCGGGTCCATATTGAAATCCTGCCGATAGAGGTCAATGCCCTGTTCCGTGAGAAGCTTGTCGGTGTGGTTCACGAGCCAGTTCCACGCCTGGCGGTTGCCCAGGTTGAGCAGCCCGCCGTTTTTTCCTCCCAGCACCCACTCCGGGTGATTCTCCGCCAGCCAACTGCCTGCCGTCACCCTCTCCGGCTCAAACCAGACGATGATCTCGATGCCTTTGGAGTGTGCGTAGTCGCTCACGGCACGCAGACCGCGAGGAAATCGCTTCGTGTCCACCTCCCAGGTTCCCGTGTTCGGCCATCCGGTCTTGTTGACATACCAGCCTGCGTCCATCCACCAGTAGTCGAGCCTTATCGCCTCCTCCAGATAACGGTCTATGAACATCTTCTGATTTTCTTCGTTGGCGTTGATCATCTCGCCGTACTGCCTCGAACTGGATGCCGCCACCTGAGGAGGTGGAAGCCTACCGCCCGGTCTGGGCACGTTATGGGCAATCATCCACCGCCGCCAGAGGTTCTGGGCTCGAATCCAATCCCCGTTGTAGAATTGCATCACGATCAAGGGGCTTCTGACTTCCTCGCCGGGATGGAGCTTGAAGTGGGTCAACTCCTGACCGGCCCGGATCCGAAGGGCCTTCCCTTCGTCTCTGGCGAACTCGGCAGCCCACTGACCCGGCCACCCCACCACAACGATCAGCCCTTTCCCGCACCACTCCAGGTTGAAGTAAGACCAATTGCCGTTCGTGGGGCGACCTCCAGCGGAAGAAATCCGCTTGCTGGCTCTCGGTTTCAACACGGTTTCAAGAGGTTCATAGTCACCCTTTCCTGCCACGCTGCCCCGGTTATGGTGTAGCAGGAACTCGCCTCTATCGCCGCGTTCCAAGCGTGTGTCCAGGGCTTGAATGTTCTCCAGAATAGGGGTGTCGGCCGATCCAAGGTTTTTGAAGTACAAAGTCCACTCGACGGTGGGAAAATCTTCGTACTGGACCGCCACGCACCGCAGCACCAATCCCGTGCGTTCGTCGGTGTGGATTAGCGTTCGTTCGGTGCGCTTGCCATCAAGCTTCCTTGTCCTCGCTTCAATCCCGCACTTCTTCAGCAAGTCGCTGGACGGCTCTCCGTTGTACAGGAAAGAAAACGGCGGCACGGCCTGTGGATCGCCCCCAAATTGGGACGCAAACCATTGCTGCGCTTCTCCTATCTCCGCGGCGGTTGGCGTCACACTCCACGCCGGCACAATCAGGAAACAAACCGCCAGGATTGCCAGGTACAGTTCCAATTGAAATCGCATCATCAACCTCCCGTTTTTTCAGCCTGCCGAAAAAGTGAGCATACTTAACCTCTCTCCAGCCAATACCCGACGCGAATTCTCGTCTTGTCTGCTTGTCTGTGTCAAGAGGTTTGAGTCCTGGCAGGAAGCACGAGAGAGGCGGATGTCTCAAATCGCAAATCTTCCCCAATGACCTTCGGATAGTGGCGAAGCGCGCATTTTCGCAATTATGCCTGCGTACGCGCTACGATCGCTCAGATAGTTCACTGTACGGCGCTATAGACGAACATGCCGTGGCATTTCCCGTTCAGATGAGCTTGCTGGCATAATTGCCTCCATTCTCCGTCGAGCTCAAAGGCAGATGTGGAAGGATCAGATAGCATAGGCTGTGTGTTCGGTGTACAATACTTGGAATCTGCGACAGGCCGCTTGGTGTCCTTCAAGCTTCTTCTTCGTCTTGAAGAGACTTGTTAGGGGGGTCAGGCTTTACTTGAATAAGTGGAACAGGCTGTTTCCAATCAGGGAACAGCATCCTCAAACACCCGGTGGAGGCCACTATGAGAAGGACAACTGCTTGCCAACAACGTACGAAACCAAACGACAGAAAAAGCTCCGTGTTCATTTCCCTCCTTCTTGCAGTTCTGGTGTGCCCCTCGTTCGCGGAAGGCAGGGACGGCACTTGGGCTTTCAATCCCGCTGAAGACGCCTTCACTGACAACGCAATGTTGGACCTTCGCTATCTCAACGAAAAGCAATCTGGCGCGACGGGGTTCGTCCGGCTGTCAGAAAACGGCAACGACTTCGTCAAAGGCAACGGCGAGCCGATTCGCTTCTGGGCCATCGGGAGCGGCATCTACAGGAGAACGCCGGAGGAGATGGAGCGGCACTGCCGTTTCCTAGCCAAGCTCGGGGTGAATATGGTGCGACTTCATACCACGGTCGCGGATCCCAAGGAGGGCGCCGCCATCACGGATGTCAATGAAAAGGAGATTAGCGGCATCTTCCGTTTCATCAAGGCCGCCAAGCGGAACGGCATCTACGTGACCGTCTCGCCCTACTACGGCCATCACAAGACGCCGAAGAGTTGGGGGCTGGAGGGCTACGGCCCCGATCAAATGCCGTGGGCAGCCATCTTCATTGATCCGAAGATGCAGGAAGGTTACAAGGCCTGGACGCGGGCGCTCTACACTCGCAACAACCCTTACACGGGCCTGGCCATCAAAGACGATCCAACAGTCGCCATCCTCCAGATCCACAACGAAGACAGCATGTTCTTCTGGACAATGCAGAGGCTCCCGGCACCTCAAGCGAAACGCCTGGGCAAGCTATTCGGTGTTTGGCTCGTACGGAAATACCGTTCCCTCGACAGAGCGAAAGCGGCGTGGGATGGACACGGCGAGAAAGCGGACGATTTTGTCAAAGGGATCGTCGCCTTGATGAGCACCTGGCACATGACGCAGGAATGGAACGGCGGGCCAGCAAAGCGGCTGCGTGATCAGGTGCAGTTCATGGCCGAGCATCAACGAAACTTCTATGCCGAAATGGGCCGGTATCTACGCGAAGAGCTGGGCTGCAAACAACTTCTCAATGCCACAAACTGGCGCACCGCGAACGACCTGAAGCTGAAAGAGATCGAGCGCTGGACGTATGCCGCTCTCGACGTGGACGCCGAGAACGAGTACTACGGCAGCGATTATCAGCACATCGGCAAGAACAACGGTTACCGCATCGACCCCGACCATTACATCGTTAACGAATCGTGCCTACACAAGCCGCTCGAGCTAACCACAAACTTCAAGATGCAGGTCGGCCATCCATTCATCGTAACCGAGACGAGCTGGAAAACCCCTAATCTTTATCAGACAGAGGGGCCTTTCCTCGTCGCGGCTTACCAGTCGCTCAACGGCGTGGACATCGTCTTCTGGTTCACGGCTACCGAACCGTCCTGGTGTCTTGACCCTCGCAGCAGGTGGTGGTGGGTACGAGGAATGAATCCGCTCAACAAATGGACCTGCTCAATTCCCACCCTGGCAGGTATGTTCCCCGCCAACGCCCTGATCTATCGCAGGGGCTATCTGAAACAGGGTGCCGTCGCCGTGCACGAGGTCCGAAACCTTGATTCCCTCTGGGACCGCAAGCCGCCCCTCATTGACGATAACGAAATCTACGGCGTCAGTCGTGAAACGGAGGAATGCAGGTCGGTGCGGCGGCCAGATGGCCGCCTGAGCCGTGCCGCCTTCCTTGTTGGCCAAGTTCAGACCGTGTTAGGTGGCGATCCCGCAAAGACTCGGATATCAGAGATCTCAAGCTCCCTTGACCCGGAGAAGCAATTGATCCGAAGCAACACTGGCCAGCTCGTGTTGGATTACGGCGTCGGGCTTTGCCGTATGGACGCTCCCAAGGCCCAGGGCGTCACCGGTTTCCTGAAAGCGGCTGGCGGCCGATTCAGACTGACGGACGTCACGGTCGCTTCCGAAAACGAATACGCTACCGTCAGTGTTGTCTCCATGGACGATGAGCCGTTAGCCCGCTCACGGCGCATACTCGTACAAGTCGGCACAACGGCACGTCTAACGGGATGGGAGGTAAAAGACGCCGAGTTCGCTTTCCAGAAGCAAACGATCCGTGGCAGACAAATCGTCAACACCGGCAAACCGCCGTGGCGGATCGAGAATACGCAGGCCAGCATTGCGATCAACAATCCCACTTTGAGCAGGGCCACGCGCCTCGACGTAAGCGGCTATCCGGCCGCGGGAGTTCCGGTTAACCGGACCGAGAAGACTTTCACTGTCGTCCTGCCCGCCAACACAATGTACCTGGTCCTGGAGTGAAGGTCCCTGACAGCTTCATCGTCTTGTGTTCGTCAAGGACTTGAGTCGAATAATCGAGTATTGGGTGTTTGTGAACTGTTCTAATTAACACGCGCACAGTTCTAAAAGAGTCAAAAAAGCAATTATTCGGCGACTGAATTCGAAAAGTGGGAGGCAGCCGGTCCGAACCAGAGGCCAGGGGGTAAGTTACAAGACTGTGGCGGAGTTACCTAAAAATGCGATCATTCGATCTCGATTCTGTGGAATTTGCAGATACAACTGGTCTCCGTATCCGTCCAGGTGGCCGATTCGCTGTCGCCCATCTAAATTCTTGTAATTTCCCTCGACCATGTCATCAAACTTGAGGATTATCTATGGAGCAGCAGAACGGGGAACAGGTCGCTTCGCCTCCTCAGCGTCAGGCTCAACGTTCCATGTTGCGCCCGGTCTGGCATACCAGAAAGTGGTCGGGGCGTAACTCATCGTTGTTCGGGCCCAATGCCACAGTTCCATATCGAACTTGATGGATTTGTTGAACGGAATGGCATCCAGAGCGCGGTAGCGGCAATTGACCGTAAAACCGGGCACGAGGTTGCCATCGCCACTTGGCTGGGCGTGAAATGCAGACTCGAAGAAGTTGGGCTTGCACCACGCATAGCCGTAGTAGTCTTCCGTACCTGTACCAATTTGAGATGGAAAAGCCTCGCCGTCCACATAGATTTTCTCGTCACCCTCTCCCCACCAAGCCTTCGCTGTGTTGAACAGTGTCAGAACATCGCCGACGTAGGTCCCCTGCCCCTCGACGGTAATCCAGTTCAAATCAAACGCACCATGGTCTTTGGCCTTTTCATTGGATTGTGTTTTGACTTTGGGCCACTGCTTCCAGGCCGCATGGAAATGGCATGAACGATTCTCCCAATCCCAGGCACCGCTGAGAATTCGCCCGCGGGTCAGCTTAACCGGCTCTGATCCAAGATTCAGAATGCTGATCTTCGCCTGTTTGGCGAATGGCATCACCCAATAGCATGATAGCGTGTTGTCATCCACAACGCCGGTGTACCACGTTGAATGAGGGCGCACGTGGTAACCGGTGCCGAAGAAATCGCCAATCGGGCACCAGACGGTCTGAGCCCCGTCGAATTCGATCCTGAGAATCGTCGATCGCAGTGCTTGGGACAGGTCATTGGCTCGCATTTGAAAACTCAGGCGCCGAATGGCTCTTTGTCCGTTGATCGTTACAGACTTCTCCTTGCCGGGAAGAATGCTCCCTTCCAACCTGCCCTCCATCAAGCGGCCCAGCCCGGGACGTTCATTTTGGGCGAGCCTTCGTTGGACCCTGGCCACGGTCCGGCGGGCCCGCTGCAGAGTGTTCTTCTTCAAAGATTCAACTTCGGTCCCCGATTCATAGGTGCGATAATTGATCTGGTAATAAAGCGCTTCTCCCTTGTGTGCCCCCTCATCGATGAACGCCTTCGTTTCGTAGGTGATCTTACACTGCCTGGCGTAGGGAATGGGTAGATACAGATTGTGACCCCGGTGCTTATAGGCGGTCTCCGGCGATACCCCTTGCGACAAGGGTTCGCCGACCAGCAATCCGCCACTGATAAGATCGGCCATAGGCCCTTCGATGACAGGCTCTGCCTTCCCATCAAGATAGACACGCATCGTACCGTTGCTGAATTCACCCCCGCCCGGCCCGTGCCACGTAGCCCAGAAGCGCACAACGGCACCGGGTCCTTCAGCATCCATTAAGACATGCTCTTTTCTCCCATTGTTATCTTCGACCCGGACGAAATAGCTTCGATCCCAATTGGCCCACCAAGTCGGAGAACCCGGCTCGGTCGAATTGCGATCATAGCTGCTGAACTGCTTGCACGTATATGCCGGCTTGGGCAGCCGTGCTATAGTGTCCCGACTGACCATTTCTTCCAGAAGCGATTCCAGTGTGATATCGCCGGATTCTGCGCCCCGAACAGAACCTGCAATCGCAAGGCCTGCGTACAAAACGGCAACGACCACCGACGATCTCAAGACAGTTCTGTTCCGATCCATTGCATTACTCCTTCGATTGATGACTTTGGGCACTTAATTCTACCGACATTTCCCATTTGCCTTCATAGACGTTGTGAAGAGCGGTAGGAAACTATGGCGGGTGGCGGACCAAAACCGCGGCACCTCGGGTGTAGTTACCCTATATGAGATACGGTGTCAACGTATTTCGACTTACTCCCCACTCCGATTGTGTTGGTTCTGTCTGCTTACTCTTTTCGGGATGGGAGAGGGTTCGCTGTAGTCTGCGTTTCGACTCCCGAAGTCGGTAGCTGAACCCATTAGCCTCGATGATATGCACCCGTTGAGTCAGCCGATGGCCGACGTTGCGCACAGGTCTTCAGCACTCCCTAATATCTGGCGGCGACCCCTGGTACGCGCCCTGACCTCCAAACTAAGGTCTTCTGTACGGCTGGGGCGCCGCCATCGGCACGATGCTGTGAGGCCAAGGACCTCGAATAGACGGGTGGAGGGACCTGGAAGATGCACCGGCCAGGCGGCTCATCCTTACACAGATTGCCCGTAGGAATGGAGAGGAAGCATATAATGAATGAAGTCTGAAAAAAGCGATTGACACCCGCTTTCATAGACGCGACTCTCACCAATGGCCTCGGATAGGTCTCCATCGGATGGTCGGTTGGAGACCTTGTGCGCTTCCGATGACTTTTCCCATCATGTGCCAAAGGCTCATCGTGCCGTGCGGATGCCGGATGCCTCAAGAGGACCTTGCCTGAATTGGGGGTGTTGGAGAAGAGCTTCTGCTCACGATTTAAGGTATAATGTCGGAAGATCGATCGGATACTGTATATGATCAGAGGGCTCGCAAGGCATGGCTCTGCGAAGGTTACCCGGGAGATCTTGTATGAAAGGAGTTGATCGTGAAAAGACGTGAGTTCTTGAAAACCATGGGCATGGGCGCGGCAGCGCTCGCCATGCCGGAACCGATCTCAGCAGTCGGGAGGTCCAACAGAAAACCCAATTTCATCGTTATTCTGGCAGATGACATGGGCTTTTCGGACGCGGGATGTTTCGGTGGTGAGATTGGGACACCGAACCTCGATCAATTGGCGGCAAACGGCTTGCGTTTCACTCAGTTCTACAATTGTGCAAGATGTTGTCCCACCCGCGCCAGCTTGCTCACGGGACAATATCCTCACACGGTAGGATTGGCACGAAACGGTAGAAGTTTAACCCGCAACGGCCTCACGATCGCCGAAGGCTTGAAAGAGGCGGATTACAACACCGCGATGGCGGGCAAGTGGCACCTATCCAGAACCGCTACGCTCAGGACAAAGGAAGCCCATCAGACGTGGCTGGATCATCGATACGATCCTGAGCTTCCTTTTGCGCCGCTCGATACGTACCCTGTCCAGCGCGGTTTTGACAGACATTACGGTGTGATCTGGGGTGTGATCAATCACTTCGATCCGTTCTCGCTTGTCGACGCTGTTACGCCGGTCACAACCTTGCCGCGGGATTATTATTTCACGGACGCCATCACGGACAAGTCGGTAGAGTATCTCAACGACTTCGGCAACTCCGAAAAGCCATTTTTCTTGTATGTCGCACACTGCGCCCCGCATTGGCCCCTGCACGCCCGACCGGAGGACATCGCCAAATACAAAGGTGTGTACACAGGAGGATGGGAGCTGTTGCGCAAAGACCGTTTCCGACGGCAATTGAAGATGGGTTTGTTCAGAAAGGAAAACACTCCCCTTCCTCCCGTGCAGGACGAGGGCACGAAGTGGGATCGGTTGTCGGAGACGGAAAAGGCCTATCAGGCAAGGAAGATGGCGGTCCACGCCGCAATGATCGATCGCATTGACCAGAGTACTGGAAGGATCGTTAGAGCACTTGAAAAAACGGGGCGATTGGACAACACTCTCATCTTCTTTTTGTCTGACAACGGCGCCTCTCCGGAGGTGCCGCGTGGCCCCGGCTACGACCGGTCCTCCCGGACGCGGGATGGTCGTGCAATGAAGTACCAGAACATCGAAGTGGAGGAGCTTGGCTCTGAAACAAGTTATACCGGCGTCGGCCTCCCCTGGGCCAGCGCGTCGAACACACCATATCGATATTGGAAGCAGGAATCCTTCGAAGGTGGCTGCCATACCCCGCTGATTGTGCACTGGCCGAAAGGGCTGGAGGCCAGTCCTGGCTCAATTACGGATCAGGCCGGTCACGTCATGGATATCATGCCGACCTGCTTGGAGCTGGGAGGCATATCCTATCCAGATTCATTCCATGGCCGTACGCTCACACCCATGGAAGGCAAGAGCTTGCTGCCTATCCTTCAAGGAAAGAGGCGAGAGGGCCATGACAGACTCTTTTTCGAGCATGTGGAAGGGCGAGCCGCTCGAATAGGGGACTGGAAGCTGGTTGCTCACAGTAGAACGAAAAACAAGTGGGAACTGTACAACATGGCAGAGGACCGAACCGAAACCAAGGACTTGGCCGACAAGTATCCGCAGCGAGTCAGGGCGATGGCGGCGGAGTGGAAGGAGTGGGCACGCCGGGTCGGCTTGGAGAGGCCATGACCGTAGTACGCGAGCAGAGGTGTGAAGAGCGATAGGAAACTGTGGCGGGTGACGGACTAAAACCGTGGCGCCTCGGGTCTACTTACCCTATGTGACATAGGGTGTCAACGTATTTCTATTCACTCCCCACTATGATTGTCTTGGTTGTGTCTGCCTACTCTCTTGGGGCTGGGAACGGGGTCGCAGCAGTCTGCGTTTCGACTCTCGAAGTCGGTAGCTCTCCCCATTGGCCTCGATGATGTGCATTCGGTGGGTCAACCGATCCAACAAGGCTCCGGTCAGTCGCTCACACCCAAAGACCTCCGTCCAAGACTCAAAGGGCAGGTTTGTGGTCACAATGAGGCTGCGGCGCTGATGCAATTCAGAAGTGCCGGACGGCTATGCCCGGGGTCAGACGCTATCCGGTTCGGGATGAACCCAGGGCCGGCGGTACGGCCGACGCAGCAGCCGGTTCGCCTCCTTGTTGCCCACAACCCGCCCTTTCCTGGGGTCATAGGTGAGCGTCCTCCCGAGCTGCATCGCCATATTCGCCAGGATGCAGCATGCCGCCGAGATGTAGCCCTCCTCAATGTTGGACACCGGTTTCCCTCGTGTGGCAATCGCCGCCAGGAAATTCAGCCAGTGTCGCCGCAGCGCCGCGGCGACATGACGTTCCAGATCCTTTTCCGTTCTGTCCTCGGGGTACTTCTCGTATTCGTACAGGACGTCAACGTGAATCGGTTTTCCCCTGCCGCCTCGCGGAACGAAGTCGTAGCCGTGTACGTTGAGCCACAACGTGCCTTTGTCGCCGTAATAGGTCGCGCCCCAGGGATGGTACTTCGAATTGGGCGGATCGCCCCAGGAGCGGTGTTGCCAGATGATGGGCAGGTCCTCATAGTCGAAGGTAACGGTCTGGGTATCAGTAATGTTGGCCTTGCTATTCTTGTCCACGAGAATCCCACCCGAGGATGAAATGCGCTTGGGCCAGCCCAGATCGAGCGTGTAGCGAACCATGTCAAGCATGTGGACGCACATGTCGCCCAGGATTCCGTTGCTGTACTCCATGAAGGCCCGCCAACTCCTCGGATGCACCAACGAGTTGTATGGCCGCATGGGCGCCGGCCCCGTCCACATGTCGTAATTGAAGTGGTCGGGCGGCTCCGTGTCGGGGGGATTTCCGCGAGCGCGCATGTGGTAATAGCAGTACA
>Ga0315543_1002099_pt1 | contig 20066 bp, 17 predicted proteins | sample SalMarSW160210MG_2_FD_203098 | JGI IMG/M metagenome (GOLD analysis project Ga0315543, IMG submission 203098) | Salt marsh sediment microbial communities from the Plum Island Ecosystem LTER, Massachusetts, United States - Salt Marsh Sediment SW1601-210 ...
GGGGCTGGGAGGTTAGGCATCTTTTCTCTCGTTAATCTGGCTCGAGAAACATGCCGTTATGGGAAGCCCGTCTGGGAAGATGCATCTTTCAGACACAAGATAGTCCAGATAGCTATAGAACAGGAGGCTATGCGGTGTAGTGGGGGTCGTATGGTAGCCAGGATGCGCAAGGGTATCATGCCTACTAATGAAGCCTCCATGATAAAGAACTTCCAGGCTGAGATGAGAAGACGGCATGGTGACCTGGCAATGGAAATCATAGGTGCCTATTCTCAGCTAATGAGCGACTCGAAACGAGCCATAGATGAAGGCCAATGGGTCTATCAGATGCTAAGAGCTAGGGGTGCCACTATAGAGATGGGCACTTCGGAAGTCAATCGGAACATCATTGCTGAAAGGATACTTGGCTTACCGAGAGCATAAACCGTTAAATCAAACCTGACACGAAAGGAGAAGATAAATGGAATTCGGACTGACTGAAGAACAAGAAATGTTGAAGACCTCAGCTCGCGACTTTTTGGAAACAGAGTGTACTAGAAATCACGTAAGAGCGATGATGAAGGATGAGATAGGCTACTCTCCAGAACTCTGGAAAAAGATGGCTGAACTCGGCTGGCTTGGTTGGTCTTTCCCCTCTCAATATGGAGGGGGGGATGGCACCTTCAGAGACCTGACCATTCTGTGTGAAGAGATGGGACGGGCTCTGCTACCGAGCCCCTTCATTTCTACAGTGGTTTTTGGCAGCATGCCCATCATTTTTGCCGGCACAGACAAGCAAAAAGAAAAACTTCTGCCCAAGATAATCGCGGGTGACATGACCATCGCTCTTGCTGTGCTGGAAGAGGACGGCGATTTCTGGCCGGGCGGCATTAATATCAGAGCTGATAAACGAGGCAATGAGTACCTCCTCAACGGCACAAAATTATTCGTCTGCGACGCCAAAGACGTCGATTATTTGTTGTGTGCAGCCCGCACCAAGCGTAGTCCCAATCCGGAAGAGGGAATCACTCTTTTTCTTGTGGACGCCAAAGAATGGGGCGTATATATGACGCCGCTTGATAATATCGACGTACTAAGGAGGCAATATGAGGTCGTTTTAACCAATGTGCCTGTCTCCGTTGATAATATCATCGGCGAACTAGACAATGGTTGGCCAGTCCTGCAAAAGATGTCGCTTTACGCCATCGCTGCCCTATGCGCCGAGATGGTAGGTGGCTGTGAGAAAGTGCTCGAGATGACCGTCAGCTATGCCAAGGAAAGGATAGCCTACGGTGTACCTATCGGCAGTTTCCAGGTAGTAAAGCATAAATGTGCCGATATGCTCAGTGGTAATGAATATGCCCGTTCTTTGATGGAGTCGGCTGCTTTAGCTCTAAGCGAGGACGCGCCTGAGGCTCCCGTGGCTGTCTCTATGGCAAAAATTTATTGTGGCAACGTTGGCAAGATGGTGTGCGACGAGGGTGTCCAGATCCATGGTGGTCTTGGCTATACCTGGGACCATGATATGCACCTTTATTTCAAACGCATCAGAGCTTCCGACACAGCTTTTGGCGACGGCAACTACCACAGCGAGCTGGTAGCCCAACATCTGGAGCAGATTTAAAATTTGACTGAAGCTTGAAGCATTTGAAATAAAGCCTAAGATAAAAGTGGCGCAGTATCTTTATCACCTACGCAAAGGATAACCTGCGCCACTGCCTTAGATTTCAAACCGGTTAAACCTCTAGATATCATTCAATGCTTGCGGCAGGAGGTTTGGGTGGAATGATAAATGAGGCGAGCACACCGGAGACGGCCAACAGAACAGCAATGATAGTGAAGGCAAAAATATAACTACCACTGGTATCATATATCCAGCCACACCAGATAGGAGCCAGTATCCCTACTGGCACGGCAACAGCACGCGCCGTGCCCATGATAGAGCCAAGCGATTTTCTGCCAAAGTAGCGCACCCTCATCGGTAGCATCAAGGCAAAGCCGGTACCCATGCCGAACCCATAAACAGCAAACCAAGCGTAAATCATCGCTTCAGTCTGATAAAGAAGGAAAAGACCGAACCCCAAGGCCTCCAGAAGGTAGGCACCTGCCATTACAAATCGCATATGCTCCTTGTTCACACGGTCAATCAGAAGGCCACCGGCAAGTCTGGCGGGTATGCTCACCCCTACCATAAGCGCCACTATGCTTGATGCTTTCAGAGGGTCGAAGCCAAAATCGGTCAGAAAGTTTACACCATGTAGACTGATTGCTGGCGCAGCCAGAAAATGACAAGACTGCGTGATGACCAACAGCCAGAAGGCACGTGTCCTGATAGCCTGGCGAAGAGTGAAATCGAATTCCTTCACCTCTTCCGCATACCTCATCCCCTTCGCTGTCATATCCTCTTCCTCGTTCCCCGAAGTGCTAGCGCCATCTGGCAGCATCCCATAGTATTCCGGTCGCCGCTGCCTGACGAAAAACCACACCAGAGGCACCCCAACAATGAACATCACGATACCGCCGATCAAACAGGTCGTTCTCCAGTCCACGACAGTTAACAGCCAGGCGATAAGCGGCAATACCACCACACCGGACAGCCCAGAAAATGTCCATTGAATCCCATTGGCTAAGCCCCGCTTCTTAACAAACCAGTTACCTATTGCCGCTTGCAACGGGATCGCAAGCGCCAGATCTATGCCAATCGCCAGCATAACTCCCCAGACCAGAATGAAAGCCCCGAAGGACTGCACCAGGCTCATCAAACAGAAGGCGGCGCTGATGAGCAAGACACCAGTAAAGATCAACCACCTGGGACCAAATTTATCCGTGAGCCAGCCCGCCAGCGGCGACATGACTCCACCTTCTAGCCTGCCGATACTTGCTGGGACTGAAGTGGCTGTCCGGCTGAGATTCAGTTCTTCAGCTATTGGTTTGAACAGCGCCGAAAATCCGTAAGCATGATAGCCAAAACCCCAGAAAGCTAAAAAACCTCCAGTAACAACCAGCCACCAACCAGGGAATACGCGGCGCAGACTAGATGGTTTCAGCACTGCTAACTTCTTGCGCGAATTGAGAATCGCCTGACTAAAGGCAGATTTATATGACACCTTTTCTTAGTCCTGTCGAATCGTCGTCGAGTGATTTACTCACGCAACCTATTTCATCGAGACTTCACCAGCTTATCAGGATGACGCAAGTCTGGTATTCTACACCCCCACCACTTTTTCTTCAAGCATCAACAAATCTGGTAATGCAGCATTCTGATCGGTCGTGGTTGAAAATGTAAGAGAGCCCTCATACAGTTGACAGGCAGAAAAGGCAGTGGTAAACTTCCTACAATCAGTTTCGGGTTGAAGTTTAGAGCGGGTTCCAATTTGTATCTGAGCTGTTTTCTGGGTCGGGTGGCGAGTTGTTGAATAACTTCATAATCTATGCCCTGGAACTAGATGGAGTGACGAAGTGCTCAGCTAGAAGCGAAAACTAAATTCAATAAGAGGAGGATAGGCAAGATGGAAGTCAGGACATATCCAGAGTACAGTACACAATATCCCTTGTTGTTAACGCACTTCATGAAAAGACCCATTAGCTTGTACCCGGATGACATCGGGATTGTTTATCGTAATGATGCTGGAGAGTATTATCGTTTTACCTGGCGTCAGTGGTATAGGCGCACCTGTCAGCTGGCTCATGCCCTTGAGGAGCTAGGTGTGAAGCCAGGGAAACCAGGAGAGCCTGGTGACCGTGTTGCTGCTATGGCTCTTAACCATCACCGCCATCTGGAGCTGTGCTACGCCCCGACCTGCATTGGAGCTATTTCACACCCCATCAATGTAGTGCTGGCACGCGACCACATGGCGCACACAATAAACCATGCCGAGGATAAGATCATATTCGTGGACGATGCCATCATGCCCTTACTTGAGCTCATATATGACCAGATAAAGTCTACGGTCAAGGCATTTGTTTACATGTCAGATCGTCCTGGTAAGCCTCAGACGAAAATAGAGCCTCTTTATGAATATGAAGAACTGATAAAGGGGCAGCCTGAAGAATATGATTGGCCACTTTTGGATGAGGACACTTATGCTGTGCTCTATTACACCACGGGGACAACTGGGCTGCCCAAGGGAATTATGTTTACTCATAGACAACTCTATCTTCAGACAATTCATCTAATCACTGCCTCGAGGGATCTGGCTGTCAGAACGCAGGATATGCCCAGGGAGGTACCTCCAGTCTTTGTGCCGCTGATGAATATTCCTCTTTTTCATATCCATGCTTGGGGTTCACCGTGGCAATCAGTTTGCATGGCGAGCAAGATAGTGTTTCCGAGCAGGTTCACTCCCCAGAGCTTTTGCGAGACCGTCCAGACGGAAAGGGTTAACATGGCAGGACTCATTCCCACCATGCTAGCCATGCTTATCGAATACGAGGATGTTGAAAAGTATGACTTAAGCAGCATCATAACCATCGGTATAGGAGGTGCCGCTTTGCCTCCGGGACTAAAGGCTAAGGCGGAGAAGCTGTTCCCCAACCTAACTGCCGGCTCCGGCTATGGCATGACTGAGACCGCAGCTGCAAGTATTATGGCAACTCCCAAGCGGTACATGGTTAATTGGTCCAAAGAACAGCTCGATCAGGTTAGGGTCAAAACTGGCTTGCCGGCGCTGGGAATTGAAGCACAGGTTATCGGTGAGGATGGCAAACCGGTGCCCAACGATAATGCCACCTTGGGAGAGATAGTGCTGAGAGGGCCATGGATTATGGAGCAGTATTTCAAGGATCCAGAGAAAACAGCTGCTGCTTGGCGGGATGGCTGGTTCCATACCGGGGACATAGCTAAAGTCGATGAGGATGGCTACATCATCATAGCGGACAGGATAACCGACGTGATAAGAAGCGGCGCGGAGATGGTTCCGACTGTGTTGCTTGAAAACCTGACAGCAAGTTCGGAGCAAGTCTTAGAGGCAACCTTTGTGGGGGTGCCAGATGAAAAATGGGGTGAGCGTCCGATGGCTATCGTTAAGCCGGCCCCCGGCGTTACTGTGACAGAAGAAGATATCTACAAGTACCTTAATGATGAGGGGATTGCCAAGGGAAAGATAACGAAGTGGATGCTGCCTGAATACATAGTCCTTTCCGACAATATACCCAAGACCAGCGTCGGCAAATTTGACAAGATAACTATCCGTAAGGTGTTGGATGAGTTTCTTGCTAAAGCGAAAAGGACGCGAGATTTTCAGAAATAAACGCGACACGTTAGGGACTTAACATCCTGTCAAAGGGCAAAGGTAAACACCAGCGTAGGCGCTGGGATTAAGGCATTCCGGGTAGATATCGCCGAGATGCATCATTATTATTCCTGACATCAGTTGATGAGTGGTGCAGTACCTCATAGCTGAGGCAGGCTAGTCTTGAGGCGAGGTGTCTGCCCCTGAGACTATTGCCGACTATAATGACATCGCAAAGCATGCCAGGTGCTTATTATCTGCCAGCTACTGCTCCTCGTTCCGGTACTCGCTGTACTGAGCCAGTCTGGCAAAGACCGCTGCTGCTTGGTGCGGCATTTCGTAGCACACCGTATTCCGGTCGGCTATGGCGTGGGCGATTTTTCTGGCGAATTGAGAGCCGAAGGCCATAGGCTCAGAGGCAACGATTAGAGGCTTGTTATAGCAGTCAGATAGGTTGTTCAACTGGTCGAAGAGAACACCTGTTGCCTCCGCTATCTCTCCTCTTACCATGTCCCTTCCTCTTTGCATAGCGCTGAAAGCACGATCCATCTGGGCAGGACCCAGGACAGGCATCAATCCCAGCATGATTACGCCGTCCACCACGGGACACCCCATCAGTATCTCTATAGCTCTAAGTATAGTGTCTCCTCCGCCACCAGCGACCAGGTCTACCGGGTTGCCCCGGTTCCACCACGCCGGCATGAAGCTGTCCAGTTCAGCTATGATCTCAGGTGGGAGAGTAACGACGTCGAGACCAAGGCGGGCGCAGGCATCCGCCACCAGGACTCCCCAGCCACCACCAGCCGTGACTATGCCCACCCTCCGCCCTCGGGGCAAGGGCTGTCGTAAGAAGGCAATAGCTGTATCTACCAGATCGTCAAGTGTCTTCACCCTAACCACACCAGCCTGCCGGCACATGGCATCCAGTATGGCATCCGACCCTGCCAGTGAAGCTGTGTGAGATTTAGCCGCCCTGGCTCCGGCTGGTGTTTCACCAGCCTTGAGCAATATTATAGGCTTCTTCTTGCTCGTCTCTTTGGCCAAATTCAAGAAGCGAGTTCCATCTTTGAAGCCTTCGATGTAGCATAAGATAACTTTGATTTGAGTGTCTTGAGAGAAGAACTCTAGGTAATCCTCAGCACAGAGGTCTGCCTGGTTCCCAATGCTAACGCATTTTGAGCAGCCATAGGCTCTCTCTATGAGCAAGCGGGATATCGTCCCTATTATGTTGCCGCTCTGCGATATGACGCCAAAGGGACCTGGCGGTGGAAAAAGGGGTGGCATCTGGGAGTAAAGTTTGTGGTGGGGGTTGAGGATGCCAAACGAGTTAGGTCCAACGAACCTGATGCCGGCGCTACGGGCTATATCGTCTACCTCCTGCTGGAGCCTTTCGCCTCCACTGCCCACCTCGGCGAAGCCGGCGGTTATCACCACTGCCACTTTTACTCCTTTGGCTGCACAATCCCGCATCACCTGGGGTACAGCAGGTGGTGGCACAACTACAACTGCAATGTCAGGAACCTCGGGAAGTTCTTCCATCCTTCTATATACCTTTAGCTTAAGTATCTCCGGGCTATCGGGATTGATATTGACCGGGTAGACCCTTCCCTGAAAACCGCCACCTACTATGTTGCTCAGAATGCGAAAACCCCATTTAGCCGGGTTATTAGAGGCACCGATCATAGCTAGAGATTTGGGCTCAAATAGTGTCCGTAACCTTGACATTAATTCCTTGCTTTGGGTGCTCATCGTCGCCTTCGCTTTCTTACTAGGAATATAAGTTGAAAGTAACCCATATTGTAGCAGCAAAGCAGAAAGCGCGGCAAACTTGGAGTCAGTAAGGAGGATACTATGGCCAGATAGAGATGTCGGTGCCCAGTGGCCTTCAAACCACTCCCCTGCGGTCAGATGGGAGACCTCTTTTGGATCTCTTCCGGCAAGCGGCGGGGGCGATTTGTATCATTTAAAACCTAACCAAAGAGAAACTTATTAAATCACAAAAAGACCTAACCGGAGATTTTTAGATTATATCCTGGTTGTCACTATCCTGAAGGAGGTTAAACCAGACCATGGAAAGGTAACCTGAAAACATAATGCGCCTCTCGAAGTGAGACATAATAGAACTAAAACAAAGGGGAGGCCATTATGCACTAATACCTACATTCTTTGCCTAGAAAGGTGGCAATGCTATAATAAGCATAACGAAAAATGTCTAAAAAGATTAGATACATCTTGGCCTCATCTTAATAGGACTTTGACATTCAGATGTTGTCATCATGCAAAAAATGCCTAATAAGATCAAATACATTCTAGCTGTCCTAATACCGCTAACACTAGCGTTAAGTATCGGAACTTGCTCTCTGTCTCATCCCCCAACATCTAACCCACCCCAATCGGATGGTTTAACTCAATACACTGATCCCGATTGGACATTCCCATTAGAGAGCGAGCCAGCTATTCCCTTGCCTGATTTCCGCCCAGTAATTGCTGAGGTAATGCCTTCGGTGGTTTCCGTAACCACAGAGATGGACGTTGCTGATTTCCTCGGTCGTCAGTATACGGAATATGTTGCTGGGTCTGGGATATTTATCGATGGCAAAGGATATATTGTCACCAATAACCATGTAGTTGAAAATGCTCAGAGCATCTACGTGGAGTTGGCCGATGGTAAGACTTTCCCTGCAAATATAGTAGGCACTGACCCCTTATCCGACCTTGCCGTGATAAAGATAGATGCCACGGATTTGCCTTATGCCTATTGGGGCGACTCAAGCTCACTATCTCTTGGCGAGTGGGTGCTAGCTATTGGCAATGCTCTGGGAGAAGGAATAATAGCAACCCAGGGCATAGTCAGCCGCTTAAATGTATCCGTGAACGTTGAGGGAAATACCCTTTACGGTTTAATTCAAACCACGACGGCTATCAATCCCGGCAACAGCGGTGGCCCACTGGTGAACATGTCTGGCGAGGTGATAGGCATTACCAGCGTTAAGATAGTTGCGTCCGAGGTGGAAGGTATGGGCTTTGCCATAAGCAGCGATGAGGCTGAGCCTATCATCCTGGATTTAATTCGTTATGGTCGCGTGACCTATCCCTGGCTGGGAGTAGGATTATCTACCGTGAACCCTGCGCTAGCTGCAGCAATGAACCTTTCTGTGGACAGGGGAGCGCTTATTGTGACAGTAGTTGCTAATAGTCCTGCAGATACTGCAGGGTTAAGAGAAGATGACATCATCATCCGCTTTGGGGGCCAGGAAATAAGCAATTTTGCCGACCTCGTCCGAGCTATTCGAGCCCGTGAAATTGGCCAAGAGGTAGAAATAGTCTTCGTTAGAGGCGAAGATATTAAAACAACCTCAGCCCGACTGGTAGAACGCCCGACTTCCTAGAACAAGCTTCCTTCGTTCAAATCTTGAGCTCAGTAACCAGGACCCTCCTGTTTTGGATTTGGAAATTTGAATTTTGGAATTTGTTTAGCGTTTAGAAATTAGGATTTGGGATTTGCCTTTTTGATTGCCAAAGACACCTCGCTGTTCGAGATACGGTGTTTCTCACCATAAGCTCCATCAGGAGGCGAACCATCGATAAGCTCCTGAGATAAGGTCTCCTGTTTAATGTAGTCGGCAAAGGTATTTATTACTTGCTTGATGAGTGGTTCTTTTGTCTGATAATAGGTAATGATGTGGTCTGTGATATCAAACTTGGCATTACGACGCATATTTTGAAGATGACGCACAAGCTCTCTACTTACTCCCTCGGCAATTAGCTCAGGGGTCAATTCGGTACTCATGGCTACCCAATATCTGGCGTCGTTGGCCACGCTGTAATCCGGCGTGTCCCGATGGCATCGGGATTCCTCTCGTTCCTTTGCTTCACTCAATACGACGAGTTGCTTAACATTTATCTCTTCCATTACCTCGGTAGTCAAGTTCTCTAAAGCTTTTTTCTCCCTTTCTGTCTCTACCCCGACCACGGCTTTACCCAATGGCTGGCGTACTTTAATTCCCGCCTTAGCTCGTGCCGCCCTACCCAAGCTGGATATTTTCATGGCTAGCTCAACATCACCATTTAGCTTGTCATTGATTTTACTCTCATCCGCTATGGGGAAATCAGTTAGATGAACGCTTTCTCTAGCTTCAGGATTAACAGAGCGAAACAAATTCTGATAAAGCTTTTCGGCAATAAATGGCACAAAGGGAGCCAACAATTGAGATAAAGTCACCAGGCATTGATGTAGTGTAGTATATGCGGCTAATTTATCGGCATCGTTCTCGCTTTTCCAGAACCGGCGGCGGTTTCTTCTCACATACCAGTTAGAGAGATTATCTACAAATCCCTCAATCTTACGTGTCGCAGAAGTGGGATTGTAGTTATCCATCAATTTGGAAACCTCGCTTATGAGCCGATTAAGTTCTGAACTAATCCAATTATCCAGTTCCGTGAAAGCTTTTGGCTGATCGCTGTCAGCTGCCAAGGGCTGAGGAACAAAGTGGTCGATATTGGCATAAAGGGTGAAAAAGGAATACGTATTCCACAAGGTAAGGAAAAATTTACGTATCGTCTCTTCAAGTATCTTATTGGAGAAACGATGGTTATCTTCTGCTGTAGTAGAAACCAGCATATACCACCTTAGAGCATCTGCCCCATAGTTATTAATCACAGCCCAAGGATCGATTATATTGCCCTTGGACTTGCTCATTTTCTCACCCTGAGCATCGACAACGTGCCCATGGCAGATGACATTCTTAAAACAAGGACGATTGAAAAGTAGAGTAGATATAGCGTGTAAGCTGTAAAACCAGCCCCTGGTCTGGTCTACAGCCTCGCAAATAAAATCGGCAGGAAAATTCTGCTTAAACTTATCTTCATCCTCGAAGGGATAATGCCACTGAGCTACGAACATAGCTCCGGAGTCAAACCAACTATCAATTACCTCGGGAACACGCTGCATCCTGCTACCACATTTAGGACAAGCAAATGTTATTTCATCTACATAAGGACGATGTAAATCCAAAGGTGTGGTTAAGCCACTGAGACTTGACTGCGCTCTTAATTCATCCAGACCGCCAATACACTGATAAGTAGGAAGCTCAGGGGTGCTACAAACTTCACATCGCCAAATATTGAGCGGAGTCCCCCAATATCTCTCCCGGGAAAAAGCCCAATCAACATTGTTCTCTAGCCAGTCGCCAAAGCGACCATGCTTAATATAATCAGGGTACCAGTTTATTTCGGCATTGCCATTGATAAGCCTCTCTTTTATTGCAGTCGTCCTGATGTACCAGGTTTGCTTAGCATAATAAAGAAGAGGTGATTCACACCTCCAGCAGAAAGGGTAGGTATGGCTAATTCTCTCACTGCGAAAGAGCAGTCCACGAGAGTTTAAGTCATCAAGAATGTCTTTATCGGCATCTTTGACAAACTTGCCTGCACCTGGTAAATCCAGCTTCTCTCGTGTTGGCCCAAGAATCACTGGAGCTTCACTTTTCTGAATATTTTCCCGTGCCTTTGGTGTAAAACCTGTAACTAGATCAGTCGTTACCATCCCATTCAACTCCACCGTGTGAACGAGTGGTAAACCCTCTCTCTCGCCTACTTCAAAATCAATCTCACCATAAGCCGGGGCTATATGTACAATCCCCGTCCCCTCATCCATGGAGACAAAATTACCCTCGATAATACGATAAGCTCTCTTATCTTCCTTGACGTAACGAATGTCAATATTGTTATATAAGGGTTCATAATGCACTCCAACTAAATCTTTCCCGATTACCTTCTCCACCACCCTACGGCCACTCAACCCTGCCTGGTCAAGCAGAGCATCGGCCAGAATGAGATATCCATTATTTACTTCGACCACAGCGTATTCAGCCTCAGGAGCCACCGCTAAAGCTGTATTGCCTGGCAGCGTCCAGGGTGTGGTAGTCCAGGCAAGAAGATAAGTAGGCGCAGTTGAGGAGAGAAAGGAGCGAGCAGTTTCGCTACCCCCAGGCTGTGCTAGGTCGAGCTTGAACTTTACCCAGACCGACGGGTCATCCGCTTCATCATAGCCCAAAGCTACCTCATGAGAGCTGAGGGATGTGCCACATCTAGGGCAATGCGGTGTTACCTTATAACCCTGATAAATCAAGCCTTTGTCCCATAGCTGTTTAAGTATCCACCAGCAGGACTCAATATAGCTATTGTCTAATGTTACATAAGGATGCTCCATGTCTAGCCAGTAGCCAATGCGCTCAGTCATATCTTCCCATTGTTTAATATATTTGAAAGCGCTCTGGCGGCAATGGTCATTGAATCGAGCCACTCCGTATTCCTCAATTTGAACCTTACTGGTAAGGGCAAGAGAGCTTTCCACCTCCAACTCAACGGGTAAGCCATGAGTATCCCACCCTGCTTTTCGTGGCACATGATAACCCTTCATCGTCTTGTAACGGCAAACGACGTCCTTATATAGGCGAGAGAGTACATGATGGACTCCCGGGCTGCCATTAGTTGTGGGTGGGCCTTCATAAAAGGCATAATGTGGCCCCCCTTTTCTCATCTCGATGCTTTTACTAAAAACTTCGTATTCTTTCCAGAAGCGAAGGATATCTTCTTCCAATTGAAGAAAGTTGATTTTAGTGCTTACTTCCCGGAACATGACTAACTCTGTCTCAGTAAAATAACCACCTTCCTATTCTCACCCTCACCTATGCTCTGAGTTGTTACATCGGGATTATCAGCCAAAGTCAAATGAATAATACGGCGTTCGTCAGCGGGCATTGGCTCCATAGTTATAGGACGGCTTGTTGATTTCACCTGCTCGGCTAGATATAAGGCCAATCTTTGCAAGGAATCACGACGGCGTTCTTTATATCCGGCAACGTCAACTGTTAAGGGTAGCCAGGTCTTTAACCGTCCAGCTACTATGAGCTTGGTAATATATTCCAAGCAAGCTAGGGTCTGACCTCGCCGCCCAATCAAGATACCCAAATCGTCACCCTCGATATCCAAAGCTAAAGGTATCTCATCGGATAGCATTTCAACCTTGCCTGTTACACCCAGCAATCCAAGCAAGGTCTCCAAAATTTCTGCGACTATCTGAGCCGCGTCTCTTTCTGACAGGGTTACTGGAGTCACCCTGATTAAAGCCTCTTTGTCTCCTATTCCTAAAATCCCCGACTTCCCCTCTCTAACAACCTCTACCTCAAATTGGTCTCGGCTCAGCCCTAGTTGTGCCTCTGCCTTCTCTATTGCCTGTTCTACTGTCGCAGCTACTATATCAATCCTTTCCATAGTCCGATTTCCCTTTAGCAATTTGCTTTATTACCAGCACAATTTGCGATCACCTCTACAATGTTAGTTCATTTTCCTTTCGTTGGCGTTGACTGAAATGGAGAACCAAATTTGAGATAGCCCCAGCCACCAGTGAAGAAATATTGAGTAATAATACCAATTATAGTGGAAACTGCCCAGTAAAGAGCCAGACCACTAGGCATAATCAGAGTCAAAAAACCAAACATGAGGGGCATCATCAGCGTCATCATCCTCTGCGTGGACTCTTGCCTAGGGTCAACCGCTGGTGCCTGGGTCATCTTCTGCTGTACCCACATTGTGCCACCAACTATGATGGCTAGAATAAAGTCGCCACTGCTTCCTAAATCGAGCCATAAAAACTTACTGCTTAACGGAATCGCTTGATTCACTATGTCCCAGGAGTAAAGACGCTGAGCTAAACCAAGTAAGCTCTCAGGCGTGGTAGCTAGAGCGCTCATGATGGCTTGATAGAGGGCAATCCAGATAGGAAATTGAACCAACATAGGCCATAAACAGCCCAGAGGGTTCACACCGGCTTCTTTATAAAGCTTCATCATTTCTTGCTGAAGCTTTCGCTGATTTTTGCCATATTTCTTCTGCAATTCTTGAATCTTTGGCTGCATATCCTGCAAAGCTTTAGTGGAATTGAGCTGGCGCTTGGTAAGAGGCCAGGAGATTAAACGAACGATAACGGTAAGGACAATGATTGCTAACCCAAAACTACCACCTAAAATATGACTCAAGGCAATCAGCACATTAAGTACCGGGTTACCTATAATTAAATTCCATACTTCTATGAAACCCATTGGGCGCGACCCTCATTCTTCAATAGTCAAGGAAACCTTCCAACTCACTCCCTCCCTATCAACATCCACAACATATATCCAGTTATCTTCACCTCGAATATAAACCAGACCTTCTTGAGCACAAAAGGAACTTCTAACATCAGCATCAATTGAGATAGCCTTCAACGGCACTGCTTCATCCTCAAGCTCGGCGCTGAGGTCAAAAACATATACAGTGCCTGATTCATTAATTACTATTAGTAGATTATCCATTAAAATAGGTGAGGAAACTATAGGATTTCCAGCATCAAATTCCCATATCTTTTCCCCTGTTTTTGCCTCAATGGCATAAAGTTTACCATCGAGGCAGCCAGCATAAACAATGCCTTCATTGACTACAGGAGACGCCCAGAACCAATTGCCAGCTGGTTTTTCCTGGGGAAATTTCCACATTGGCACATTACTACCTTTTTCTATGGCATAAAGATAGCGGTCAAACGAGCCCAAAAATATAGTATCTTCATAAATAACTGGTGAAGAAGCAAAGCCCGCCTCTGATTCAAAAGACCAGTCCAATAATTCCCCCATTTCTAGAGATAAAGCATAGATATGACCATCGAAAGTACTGACATAGAGAGTATCACCCATAACCGTGGGACTTGTCCACAGCTTGTCAGCTAAGGGCTCAGATTTCCACTTAAAGTCGCCATATCTTATATCCAAAGCATAAACCATGCCATCTGAGCTGCTAATATAGATAGTTTCATCAGCTATAACTGGGCTACCCACAATAGCTCCTATTGAACCAGTTCTGGGGTAAACCCACCTATCGGTGCCTTGGGCTATGGTTAGGGCATATACGTTCCCGCTATAGGTACCAATGTAAACTAAGTCACCAACCGCTATCGGCGTTCCATACATAGGAGCGTAAACAGACGATTGGCCGCATGACATGCCACCAGAGGGCTCAGTAACAATGGGACGAGACCATTGCAGGTCTTGGCTCGATGAATTTATCGCCACCACCCTGCCATCCTTAGTGCCAGCATAAATGACACCGTCGTGAAATGCAGTTCCTGACCATCCCCCCGCTGCCTGAGTTCCCCACGTAGCGCAAGAAACCAGGACCAAGGGCAAAAGAGCAATTATAATGAGGAATAATATCTTTGCTTGCTTCATTCTATAACTAAGGTACTGGGTCGTAGCCACCTTCAGAGAAGGGATTACATCGAGCTATCCTCTTGGCTGCCAGCCAGCTACCTCGGGCAAACCCATGTCTTTTAATTGCCTCAAAAGCATACTGAGAGCATGTAGGCTGGAAACGACAAACACTAGGGAGAACCTTTGACACTGTATTCTGGTACAATTTAATTAAACCCAGAGCTAATTGAGTCATTCGTTGCTCTCCAACAATTGCGCCCGAGCTAAAAGCTTGGTTACTGCTCTCTCTAGCTTGTGATAGTCAGTATTGACTGCTACAGGCCGAGCAATGAAGACAATGTCCCATCCAGGCCTTAGCGATTGCAGTTTTATTATTTCCCTGAGTAACCTCTTCAAGCGATTACGCTGCACTGCCTTACCTACTTTTTTGGTCACGGAAAAACCGTGTCGGCTTAGACTTAAACCATTGGGCATCGCCTTCATCACTAGCAAGCTATCTGCCCATACTTTGCCTTGTCGATAAACCAAAGTATATTGCGCTCTATTAGTTAAAAAACGAGGCTCCTTCACAGGATAGAGTTAAACTGGAGTTAGCCTATACCTCCCCTTAAGGCGCCTTGCTTTAAGCACTCGTCTTCCAGCTCGAGTGGCCATTCTAGCACGAAAACCTAAGCTGCGCCTTCGGGGAATTTTCTTCGGTTGATAAGTCCGCTTTGGCATTCTTCAAACTGTCGAACGGGATAGGCCGACGCCCCCTGTTTTCCAAATATGGCTTGGTGCGTAAGGTAACATAGCGAGATAGCGAGCCCTCTTTATAGCTTGTGCTAAGCATCTTTGATGTTTAGCACAGCTTCTGCTCCTCCGCCGTGACACAATCTTACCCTGACTGGAAATATAGCGAGATAACACAGAAACATCTTTATAGTCGATTTTCATATTCCCTTTGCAAAAGGGACAGAATGCTGGCCTGGTGATGAAGTTCCTCGTACCTCTTACTCTTCCAGTATTAGCTACTCTTCGAGTATTAGCCAAATCTTCTTCTCCTTTATTTTAGTCAAAGGGTAAATCTTCAGGCTCAAGCTCCCCTTCCTCAGCTAGGGAAACCGGAGCCGCTCTGTCGAGGAAAATTACTCGGTTTGCTGACACTTCAAGGCTGGTACGCATCTGCCCATCTTGCCCTTCCCAATTGCGAGAGTGTAACCTCCCTTCAACATAAACTCGTCTCCCTTTGGATAAGAATTGATTACAGCTTTCAGCTTGCTTGCCCCAGACACTCACCCTAAACCACTCTGTTTCTTCCCTCCGTTCCCCGTCAGGACCACTATAACGATAATTGGTAGCCATGCGAAAAGAGGTAACTGCTTTTCCATTGGGCGTGTACCTCATCTCAGGGTCACTACCTACGTTGCCAATTAGCATTATTTTGTTTAAGCTTGCCATATCAATCCTCAACTTTTACCACAAGATATCGCAGAATGTCCCCCGAAGCACTAATTTCTCCTTCAAGTTCCTTAATCGATTTTGGCATTAACTTAAAGCGAGCTAGAACATAATCAGCCTCCATAAATTTCCTTATAGGGTAAGCCAGCTTTCTTTTCCCCCATTTTTTTATCTCTTCCACTGCCCCACCACGGCTATTAATGGACTGAGTCACCTTGTCTACAATTTTAGACACCCCTTCTTCATCAACTTCGGGACTAATTATAGCTACTAGCTCGTAATCACGCATGTCTAGATTTTATACCACAGGGGATAAAATGGCAACAAGACCTACGTTTTAGCCACCTATTATATCTACCAGCTAGAATGTTAAACAAAGCCAGTGTTATAATTCCACCAATGAAACTATCTGAGCTGGGAGAATTTGGCCTAATTAACCTCATACGCAGCAGCGCTAGATACGAAGATTCTGGACGCACTCCGTGGCAAGAAATCTTAGTAGGCATTGGTGATGATGCTGCTGCTTGGCAAAGTGACAATCGCATCCAGTTAGCTACTACAGATACTCTAGTCCAGGATGTACACTTTGACCTAGGCGTCATTAACTGGGAAGAATTGGGCTGGAAAGCACTGGCTGTAAATCTAAGCGATATAGCTGCCATGGGTGGTATTCCCAAGTACGCCTTGCTTTCTCTGGCGCTGCCCGGCGAACTGGAGACGGAAGACATCTCCAAATTTATTAAGAGCATGATGCATCTGGCCAAAGAATTTGGAGTGGCCATAATTGGAGGTAATGTAGCTACCGCTCCCAATGTAGTTATCACTGTGACAATCATAGGCTGCTCCAAAAGTAAAGCGATACTCAAGAGGTCAACAGCTTCTTCTGGTGAGCAAATAGCTGTCACCGGATACCTGGGATTATCGGCAGCCGGTCTAGAAATGTTCAAGGGAAAACCCATCCCAGATCCTGAAATAAGCAATATCTTGAGACGAGCTCACTTTAAGCCCGTGCCAAAAGTAAAAGAAGGGCAAATCTTAATCGAACAAGGAGTTAAAACCGCTATAGATATAAGCGATGGGCTTGTTGCTGACCTGGACCATATATGTGAATCCAGCAAAGTCAACGCTAAGATAAAGATAGAACAAGTGCCAGTGCACCCTGTAGTCATAGCAAATTTCCCTAACCATCAGGAGCTGGCTTTATGTGGTGGAGAGGATTATGAGCTTATTTTTACCGCTGATGAGGCTACTGTTGCCCGGGCTAAGCAAGCCCTAAACTGCCCAGTGACTGTAATCGGTGCCATAACAGACGAAAAGTTACCAACACGAGTGACTGTAGTGGATAGCAAGGGAAATATCATCCCTTACAAAAAAGGGGGCTGGGAACACTTTAAGGATGGAGTCCCTGAAGTTAAATTCGCATAGCCCTGAACAAACTCAGCTTTTGGGAAGCTATCTGGGGGAACTAGCTCAAAAGGCTGATATTTTCCTCCTCACAGGTGAGTTGGGAACGGGCAAGACTTGTCTTGTCCAAGGCATCGCTCGCGGGCTAGATGTAAAAGAGTATGCCTTCAGCCCCTCTTTTGTCATCCTTAGAGAGTATCGTGGCCGACTTCCCTTATACCACATTGATTTCTATCGTTTGGATCACATTGAGGAAATTACTGACTTGGGGCTGGAGGAGCATTTTTACGGCGACGGAGTCTGTGTGGTTGAATGGGCAGAGAAAGGGCTACAGGTAGTACCCCGGGATAATTTGCTTGTCACCATACACTATATTCCGGCCTCCCAGACAGGACGGTCTATTTGCCTGGAACCTCAAGGCGAGCGCTACTATGAACTAATAGAACAACTAAAAAAAGAGAGGGAATTGTGGCCCTGAATACGAAATGCTAAACTTTTTTAACTTTTACTCTGTCACTTTGCATTTCAAAGGGATTTGTCTGGACTTTAGAAATTAGATTTTTGCTATGGAATTAGTTATAGATACTTCGTCCAGTATCGTCAGCGTTGCCTTATCTCATAAAGGTGAGATACTGGCTTCGCTAACCTGGCAAACAATACGAAACCATACAATAGAACTGTTGCCGAATTTAGTTTGCTTGTTACAACAAACTAAGGTAGAGCTAAGCTCTATAGAAGCAATCATTGTAGCTAGAGGTCCAGGAAGCTTTAATGGACTCCGAGTAGGCATAAGCACAGCCAAAGGGCTAGCTTCTGCCTTGAATATTCCTTTGCTTGGTGTAAACACATTAGAAGCTGAAGCCTATCCCTTTGCCTTTACTGAGTTGCCCCTGTGCCCCATTCACAAGGCTGGTCGCGAGGAAATAGCCACTGCCCTTTACCGGCAAAAAGATAATGAATGGCAATGCCTGGAGGCAGAAAATCTAACCACAGTTAAAACTTTATGCCGTCGAATTAAGCAAAAAACGCTTTTTTGTGGTGAAATCCCTGCTGACATAATAAGAGAAATACAGCAAAACCTGGGCAGACGAGCTATAATGTCCCAAAGTAATAGCCCATCTCGAGCTAGCTCTTTGGTTATATTAGGTTGGCGAAAATTGAGCAGAGGAGAACAAGATGACATGGTCACCCTACAGCCATTATACCTTCGCCCCCCTCATATAACCAAGCCCAGAGATAAAACACCCCTTTTATCACTGCGAGTGGAGCAAGGGAGACCAGAAAATGGAAATTCCCAGATTAGACGCTGAATACACAGCAAGGCTTTGTTTTGCCTGTAGCCAGGAAAACCCTATAGGGCTAAAGTTGAAACCTGTTCACGATGGAGAAAAAGTCACCGCGGAGTTCACTGCCGGGAAGTTTCATCAAGGCTGGAATGATGTGGTCCACGGCGGTATTCTCTACACCCTCCTAGATGAGGTAACTGCTTACGCCGCGCTTTGTCATGGGATTGAGTTTGGCGTTACTGCCAAGAGCCAGATAAGATTTAAACAGGTAGCACCCATCAATGAGCCAATCCAAGCCTCTGCCTGGGTCACTAAACTGACAAGACGGCTAGTAGAAACTAAGGGAATGCTTACCCTCAAGGATAATACAGTCATAGTCGATGGCGATTTCTTGTTTTACGTCTGGAGACAGTCAAAAAAGACAATCCTTTGGGACATGGACGGAGTTATTGCCGATTCCAGTTCTTTCCACTTTGCTGCCTGGCAAGAGACCTTTGCTAAAAGGGGGATAAAATTCACCAAAGAAGACCTTACCAAGCTCTTTGGCACCAGAAATGACTTCATAATCAGCAGCATTATGGGCAGGGAACTCCCAGAAGGAGATGTCAAAATCTTGATCCAGGAAAAAGAAGAAAATTTTCGACGACGGGCAACGGGAAGCATCAAGCCATTTCCCGGGGCAGTAAGGCTGCTGAATGCCATAAAGAAGGGGAATTTCAAACTGGGCTTGGTTTCTTCAGCGCCCAAGGAGAATATCGACTTGGTCCTTAGTGAGCTTAATTTGGAGGGTATATTTGATTGTATTGTTTTTGGTCAAGAAGTACCCGAAAGCAAACCCAGTCCCCAGATACATTTTTTAGCCGCCAAGAAACTGAAGGTGACACCCATCGATTGCGTGGTAATTGAAGATTCCCCCCTGGGAATCAAAGCAGCCAAAACCGCGGGGATGAAATGCCTGGCCATAGCCAATACACACCCCCGACAAAAGCTCGAGGAGGCTGATAGAGTAGCTGACTCTTTGGAAAACGTGGATTTGATCACCCTGCTCACGAGGGTTTAGAAAGGGGCCAGGATAAGGAAGAAGGAGATTTAAATCATGGAGAGAAGTTTAGTCCTTATCAAACCTGATGCCATACAACGAGGATTAGCTGGGGAAATCATTTTCCGCCTGGAAAAGAAGGGGCTTAAAATCGTGGCTATGAAGATGTTGCATATGGATAAAAATTTGGCCCAACGCCACTATGCCATCCATAAAGGGAAAGCTTTCTTCGATGATTTGGTAAATTTCATTACATCTAGCCCAGTCATTGCCATCGTCTTCCAAGGTAAAAATGCCGTTGAAATAATACGACAAATGATGGGAGAAACTGACCCTGCCAAGGCCTATAGCGGCACCATCAGAGGCGATTTTGGCATTGATATTGGACATAACTTGGTACATGGCTCTGATTCACTGGAAAATGCCTCGAAGGAAATAGACTTAT
>Ga0315543_1002102_pt1 | contig 20030 bp, 16 predicted proteins | sample SalMarSW160210MG_2_FD_203098 | JGI IMG/M metagenome (GOLD analysis project Ga0315543, IMG submission 203098) | Salt marsh sediment microbial communities from the Plum Island Ecosystem LTER, Massachusetts, United States - Salt Marsh Sediment SW1601-210 ...
ATACCGTTCAGACCAGCCTTGCGCAGCCCATTCCGTCCGCCACTATTTTAGTTCTTCGTGAGAGTGGACTTGTATGAATATGCTGGTTTTCAAGTCATGGGCGGCGGTTAATATGTTGGTGTAATTCTAAGTGCGCAGGTTGATATGTATATTGCATGTCAACAGTTGAATTGTAGTAATTATTATATAGAAATTGGAGAAGGGAACAACTCCATTAATAGTGATGAGCGGGCTTAAGGATGAGGAGAAAAGGAGGGCCATTAAGAATAAGAAATAGATAGGAGGGGTATTAAAAAGTGAACTTCGTAAAGTGCAGATTTATTTATGGGAGCGTTTTAAAAACTAAAATCTTCTTTATTTCCTTTCTTGCAGCATTATTATCGGTCTATTCGGCTGGATGCAGCGATAAAGTGCAGCTTCCATCTACGGAAGAGTTAGTTGCATTTGAGGCTGCTGGCCCTGCGGGCCCTACTGTTGATATGCAGCGCATAGTAAGGGCCAAAATGGAGGTGGGAGCCTACCGCATTGTGCCGGGCGATGTTCTGGAACTGAACATGCCCATAATCCTGCAGGTCCTTGTCACTGAGGCACCGGATTTTCCGGATAAAATTGCTCCTTATCTATGCAGGATCCGCGATAACGGTACTATTGTGCTCCCAATGGCCGGTGAAATCAAGGCGGCTGGAAAGACCCTGGCCGAGATAGAATTAGCCATCATTGACGCTTACTACCCTACATATACCAAAACACGGCCCTCTGTAATTGCTCGTGTAGCGGAGTACAAAACGCACAAGATATCAATTACAGGTGCAGTTCAAAACCCTGGTATATACGAACTTCGCAGCGACCAATTGTCTTTGGTGGCACTTCTTATGCAGGCCGGCGGTATAATCGACGAAGGAGCAACTCGTATCCGAATAACACATGCTGGCCTGACTCAAGCCATGAGCAACAAAAGTACAGATTACGAATTTTATAGTCATGCCGAAAATATAGCTCAACCAAACCTCGCCGAAGGGCCGATGCCTCGCCCAGTTAATCTCGGCTCAAACCAAAACAATGGAACCGACGTACAAATGACATTTCAGCAAGTCTCTCGCTCAAGCACAATCGGTCAGCTAATTATAAAACACGAGCAAACAATCTTGCTCAGCGAGCAGATTGATATTACTAATGAGAACCAAAGGTGGAGTATCCTGGACAAATTAGCAGAGACCCAGCCGCGTATTGCAACTGAAGAAGTGGGAAGGATTTGGGTAAGGCTCTGTGAATTGGCGGAGCTGCTTAATAATCCCGGCTCCTCTGTAAGCAACAGCAATGAATCAATCCAAGCAGCATCTTTAGTAACAGACCGGGACATTTATACAGGTGATTCAAGGCAAACTTACAAGCCAAATAACCAGAGAATACTTAGTGGTGGCCTTGAAATAATGGAATCTGGCGTACCAAGCGGTGACGAAACCATTGTTCTGCCGGTACGAGGATTGAATATTCCCTTCGCAGATGTCGCGCTACATGATGGTGACACTGTAATAGTTGAAGGATTGGAGACGCAGTTATTTACAATGATAGGTCTCGTTAATAAGCCCGGCAATTTCCCATACCCACCGGATGTTCAATATAACCTTATGCAAGCAATAGCATTTGCAGGTGGATTGGACCGTGGCGCCGCTCCTCGCTATGCCACCGTCTATCGTCTGAAGCAAGACGGCAGCATTGTTAGAGCACCTTTTCATCTCATAACCTCCAAAAAAGGCACCCAGCTAACTGAGGCGTTGAACATCCCCATCAAGCCGGGTGACATTGTAGCTATAGAAGATACGCCACGGACACGCACAAATGAATTTTTGCAGAGGATATTCAACGTTCATATCGGTGCTTATGTTCCTGTAACAGAATGGATAAGATAAGCAAAATACATTTAATAAAATAAAAGCTTTGGATAAAGACATGATAGACCAGAGTGAAAATAACAAGCCGGTTCAAGACAATGCCTGGAGCGGGCAACCACTTCCTCTTGTTGGGCACATGCCCGAAAGCCTGATTGCGATTATGTGGCGAGGGCGGTGGCTGATTCTGCTGGCTGTGGTTGCTGCTTTGACGGCTGGTTTTATTTATATTAGCAAAGCCACATCTATTTATACGAGCACATCAAGGCTCTATGTTGAGCAGAGCGGCCCAAAGATTATGAGCGAGACGGAAGAAGGTGTAATGACCCGCTCCAAAAACTACTTGTACACACAGGCGGAGCTGCTCAAATCCACATCGATTTTAGCTGCTGCCCTTGAGGCTGCTGGCATAAGACAGATGAAAACCTTTGCCGGCCTTGACAACGCAATTGCATACCTGAAAAAGAATTTAAATGCCGAGGTCGGCAAAAAGGATGATCTTATCAATGTATCATTTGATTCGCCTTATCCTGCCGAAGCGGCTCAATTGGTAAATCAGGTGGTGGATGCCTACATTACTTATCATGCCACTCAAAAGCGAAGCACTGCAACTGAGGTTCTAAAAATAATCCAGAGTGAGAAAACAAAACGAGATAAGGAACTTGCCGAGAAACGCAAGGCATTATTGGATTTCAAGCTCGCCAATGAGTCTCTCGCTCTTGAAAGCAACAAAGGTAACATCATTGTTGAACGGCTGGCGCGCTTGTCCGACGCTCTCACACAAGCCCAATTTAACACCATTGACACTCAAGCTAACTATGAGACTGTCAAGGCAATGCTGACCGACCAAGAAAAGATAGAACAATTTATCAATGTTCAAAGGGCTAAAGGGACATTCGCTACTTTCAGCAATCAGGAAACGCAGCTTAAATCCGAAATTAATCAATTAGAGGTTCAACTGAATAATCTCAAGCTGACACTCACGGATGAGGCAACTGCTGTCAAGGTGATAAAAGATAGACTTGCTGCAAAGAAAGCCCGCCTATCGGAACTGGAAAACGAACTCCAAAATCAACTTGTACAATTACAGCTTGATACAGCCTATCAAGAGTATATAGCAGCCCAGCAAAAAGAGCAGCAGATTCGCGAATTTTATGAAGAGCAACGGGCGGAAACTATCGACCTTAACGCCCAGCTTGCCAAGTACGAAATGCTTGCATCCGACTTTGAGCAGACCAAGAAGCTGGTTGACATATTGGATGATCGCATTAAGGAAATCAATATCACGGAGGATGTCGGCGCACTCAATATAAGCATATTGGAGGTTGCCCGCGCTGCCGATAAACCTTCCAAACCTCAAAAGGCGCGAATCATGGCAATTACACTGGTGTTAGGCCTTATGCTCGGTGGAGGGCTGGCACTTCTTCGCGACTGGCTCGACCAGACGCTGCGGTCTGCCGAGGAGATATCGGCTATGCTTGGCATGCCGGTTCTGGGCGTTGTGCCGTCCATGTCCAGAGGGCAGAACGTTGTACAACGAGGCCAGAGAGTTCATCTGGACTCCCATTCCATAGCAGCTGAAGCCTATCGCACCATACGAACAGCCGTGTTTTTTGGTGCGCCCAAAGATGAGGCAAAGACTATTCTTGTCACTTCCCCCGGGCCCGTCGATGGCAAAACAACCTTAGTCAGCAACCTAGCTATCGCCATGGCGCAGGCGGGACAAAAAATCCTCGTCCTTGATGCCGATTTCAGAAGACCCATGCAGCACGTTATCTTTGAAACTAATCATCAAGATAAGGGTCTTAGCAGCTTGCTCGCAGGGACTACTACGCTACAAGAAACAATCCAGGCCACAAAGGTTGATGGCCTTGAACTATTGCCATGTGGACCTAACGTGCCTAATCCATCCGAGCTTCTCAATAGTGAGACCTTTGCCAGAATTCTTGAGCAGCTCTCTAACAAATATGACCGTGTAATTATCGATTCGCCGCCTGTTATCCCGGTCACCGATTCCCAGATTCTGGCTGCAATTTGTGATGTGACCCTTCTGGTATTGAGAGCAGAAAAATCCACCAGAAAGGTTAGCCAGCGTGCGAGAGATGGGCTCTTAAGTGTCGGCGCACGTATCATTGGCGTTGTTGTAAACGATGTCCCCCGAAAGAGCGGACGTTACGGCTATTACTATGGCGGCTACGGATACTACTATGGCTATTACGGCGATGGCCGAAGAAAAAAGAAAAAGCACCGCGAAAGAGAAACAGTACCTGTTACAGACAGAATAGATGACGACCTCACCTTAGATCGAAGATAGCAGATGAGATATTCAATCAAAGATAAGGCAATTGATACTAAAAACAAGGACGGCAGACAGAAACTGTTTACCGATATACACTGTCACTGTCTGCCCGGCCTTGATGATGGGCCTGGTACGATGGATGAAGCCCTTGCTCTGTGCCGGCGGCTTGTCGCCGAAGGTATAGCAACTGTGGTGGCAACGCCACATCAGCTTGGCCGATTCAATGGCCGTAATGACGCTAAAAGAGTTCGTGATGTAACCTCACGGCTGAACGCACAACTGCAAAAAGCGGGCATCCGGCTTGACGTTCTGCCCGGCGGCGATGTCAGAGTGGACGAGCGTGTTTGCCGGCTGCTCCAGGATGATCAGGTTCTGACGTTGGCCGATGCGGGAAAATACATCCTTTTGGAGTTACCCTATGAGATATTCATAGACATTGAGCCGCTTTTGACTGAGCTTGCAGCTCTGAAGGTCAAGTCTATCATCTCGCATCCCGAGCGACATAGTGCACTCCGTTGGGAGCCGAAAGTCGCTTTGAGATGGCTGGAAATCGGAACTTATTTTCAAATAAATGCTGGTAGTCTCTTAGGTAACTTCGGTCCTGAGGCCTACGAAGCTGCGTGGCGTTTTTTAAGCTCAGGCTGGGCGCCATTCGTGGCGACAGATGCACATAATACGAACGAGCGCAGACCCTGTATGAGTGATGCTTTTAAACGTATTCGCAACAGACTCGGCGAAGACCTCGCCAGTCTGGTCTGTATTGAGAATCCGGCAAGGATTGTAAATGGCCGAGATATAGTTAGAGTGAAGGGGAAGGAGGAGGAAAGATAAAATGAACAGGCTGGAGAACGCAGAGGCAGCCGTAGACAGATTCGATGTAGCCATCGAATGTCTGTTGATAGCACTGCTGGCGTTTATGCCGTTTGCCTTTGGCGCGGTAGAGGTCTGGAGCGAAGAGGTAGTTATTGCCCTTGCAGCGGCTATCTCAATAGCCTTTTTGATTAAGCTTGCCGTTGTCGGAAAGACTCGTTGTATCTGGTCCTGGTCTTATGTCCCTGTTGTGTTATTTATTCTTGTTGCAGTTTTTCAGTTGATACATCTGCCTGCTGGTTTTGTGGAGCTTATCGCGCCCAGTACAGCAACTATTAAGCGCGAGCTGCTGGGAGACCTGCCAAACGCCGATACGGCTCTGTCATCGATGACCGTTAGCTTTTATCCTCAAGCAACAAGGCATGATTTGAGGTTGGTCTTAGCGGTGACGGCGGTTTTTATAGTTGTGCTCAATGTTTACCGCCGGAGTGAAAGGATAAAACGGCTTTTAGCCGCTATAGCAATTATAGGTGGAGCAGTAGCTGTCTTGGCCTTAGCCCAGGACATCTTTGGAAATGGAAAGATTTATTGGTTCGTGCCTACCGGTCATGGTCTGGCTGAATCCGGCCCTTTTATTAACCACAGTCATTTTGGCCAATTTATGAATCTATCTATAGGAGCAGCCCTGGGCCTTATTATGGTGAAGCTGCACGAGGCCTTTACCGGAAAGAGGGTGACACCTTCGTTGGTGGCCGACTTCTTCGGCTCTTCGCAGGCCAAGGTTATATGGGCATTGCTAATAATGATAGTGTTGGGAGTTACGGCGGTGTTTGTATCGCTTACACGCGGCGGGATAGTCAGTATGCTGATTGCCGCTGCTTTTACTACATTAGTTCTAAGCTCTCGAAAGTCCCTCAAAGGCCGTGGTTGGATTATGGCCCTTATGGCCTTGTGTGCGTTTATCTGTGTATTATATATAGGTTTTGACGCAGTATATGACAGATTAGCAACGCTCGGAAAGCTGCATGAAGCACAGGGTGGTCGTTGGCAGATAGTTAAAGACATAGCTATTGCCTGGACCAGATTTCCGATTTTCGGCACCGGCCTAGGTACCCACGAAGTAGTCTATCCCATGTTCGACCGCTCCACAATTCCTTCTTTAGCCAGCCATGCGGAGAACGAGTATGCCCAGGCTGCCGAGGAAACCGGACTTGCAGGTCTGACAATTCTTGTAATCTTTGCAATCATAGTATGGGTAAATTATGTTCGCAATGTCACGACCGGTTCCGTTCCCATTCGCTCAGCAGCCTACGGCCTTGGCTTTGGCCTGGTAGCGATAATGGTTCACAGCCTAAGCGACTTCGGCCAACATCTTCCGGCTAATGCTTTTCTTTCGGCAGTATCGTGTGCGCTGATGTTGGCCCTTGCCCGGATGGGACGAGAAACCGATGCAGATTCATCAAATGTTGCTAAAGCGTATCAAAGGCGCAGAGTCCTACAGGTATGTGCGACTCTTTGCGTGTTGGCAGTCTGGGTCTGGGCCTTGCTGGGCGCTAATAATGCCCGCCTTGCTGAGGCTCACTGGAAAAGAGCGCTTGCCGCCGAGCAGACCATTGCAGGTAAAGATTGGCAGGGACGTGATGAGGAATATATAGACCTAATTTCTCATGCTGCCGCTGCGGCTGATCGCCAGCCTGATGATGTCAAGTATCTGCACTGGCTTAATGTCTATCGCTGGCGTTCTTTGAGCCGTGTTACCGACCCTAATACCGGCGCGGTTGTTATCCCTGAGCAGGCGATGCAGTTTGTGCATCGAATCGTTGATGAGCTAAATAAAGCACGGCTGTTATGTCCCACGTATGGCGTTACATATTGCGTCCTCGGCCAGCTTGAAAAATTTATTTTGGATGATCCCAGCGGTGCTGAGCGCATCCGAAAAGGTTTTCGTCTGGCACCGTGCGATCCGACAGCCTGCTTTTTAGCTGGTCTTGTTGATATTGAACAACAGCAAATTGATGCCTCGTTTGAAAAATTCACAAGGGCTGTCCAGCTTGATGGAACACTCTTTAGAGAGGCAGCAGGTTTATATATCAACCACGCTGAACGTCCCGACCTTGCCTTGACTCTCGCGGGTGATAGTACAAGCCGATTAAGCCAGGTAGCCAATATTCTTGCTGATACGCGGGAACACAAAGACATCGTAGAGCAAACGCGCCAGAAAGTCATTGATTTATTGAAAGAGCGCTGCCAGCAGCCTGATGCTCCAGCTTCGGCTCTGGCATCTTTAGCGAACGTCTATAGGAGGGAGAATGATAACGACAAGGCGATCGAATGCTACCGCCGAGCTTTGGCACTTGATTACGGCCAGGTCTATTGGCGGTTTACATTAGCTCGGTTGCTGGCGGACGAAGGTTACGTACGCGAGGCTATCCACGAGGCGAGGATTTGCTTGCGTCTTCGTCCACAATTCAAGGCAGCGGAAAAACTAATTGCCGATCTATCTGTCTTGCCGGGTGCGGTGGCTGAAGAAAATAGGCAGCCTTAGGAGGCCTTAGATAGTAGAACCCCATAATAGGGCACCAGACAGATAGCGGGTGGCCAGCTAAAAATCTCGTTGGTGCACCAACGGGAACGGAGTCTAAGTTAAAGTTGGCTGCGTGCAATATTAACGTCTGATACTAATGTGCCAAAATGCTCAAGCTATCTGAAAATCCATCTATTTTATCACCAGAAGTTGAATCGCTGACTGAGCTTACCGGCACATGGTGGGTGGCCTATACAAAACCGCGATTTGAGAAGGCCTTCGCCTGGAATATGCTCAGACGCAGCATAGGCTACTTTCTGCCTATGCGGGAAAAGATTATCTTCTCCGGCGGCCGCAAACGTCACGTTATGGTACCGCTATTTACCTCGTATGTATTCATCTGTGGGAGTGAAAAGGACCGCTATACTGCTCTGGCAACCAACCGGCTCTGCCAGACCATTGAGGTATTTGACCAGGAAAGCCTAATCTACGAACTTGCGGCTATTGAAAAGGCCCTTTTAAACAAAGTTGACCTCGACTTATATCCACACCTTCCCATCGGCGCGCGCTGCCGAATTATCTCCGGCCCTATGATGGGCATCGAAGGAGTAGTTATTGAAAGAAAAGATTCACAGGCCCGTATGGTCCTCGAGGTCACGATCCTCGGCCAGGGAGCAATAATGGAAGTTGATGCTGACCTGTTGGAGCAAATCAGCTAAATCCGGAATTTCAGAAGCTAATTCCTCCAGCTTAATCCCTGAAAAATGAAAACTTATCTATGCGTATATCTTGGTTCAGCCTGTTTGGCATTAGTTATTACGCCGGCTATTATCTGCCTTGGGCGCCGAATAAAAGCTATTGATATTCCGGGGCTGCGTAACGTACATACAAAGTCTATCCCACGAATAGGTGGTGTAGCGATCTTTGTGTCGGCAATGGCTCTTATATTATGTGTGCTGCTGCTGCCGAATGTCGTAGGCCAGCGCTTTAGGATTATTAAGCCACAGCTTGTTGTCTTACTATCTGCTGCGACTTTCATTTTTGCCGTTGGCCTCATCGACGATCTTAAAGGACTGCGGGCACGTACAAAGTTTCTTGCTGAGTTAGCTGCTGCTCTAATTATATATGCTATCGGCATCCGGATAAAGTCGGTAGCTGTTGCAGATTGGCTCACTATTGATTTTGGCTGGTTTTCCTTACCTTTGACCTTGCTCTGGATTGTCGGCATTACCAATGCAGTGAATCTAAGTGACGGCCTCGACGGCCTGGCGGCAGGTATCTCGGCCATCGCATGCGGCGTAATCGCTATTCTTGCTATTCAGGGTGGCCAGGCCGTTATGGCTGTTCTGATGCTGGCGCTGCTTGGGAGCTTAAGCGGCTTTTTGTTTTTTAACTTCAATCCAGCAAAGATTTTTATGGGTGACTGCGGCAGCTTGTTTTTAGGCTTTACAATTGCCTCTGCCAGCGTGTTATCCTCGATGAAATCTTCCGCTCTTGTCGGTCTCGCTTTGCCGATGCTGGCTTTAGGAATACCGATTTTTGATACGCTGTTTTCGATGCTGCGACGGTTTCTTGAGCGAAGAAGTATATTTTCGCCCGACCGCAGCCATTTTCACCATCACTTACTGGCATTGGGCTTGAATCAGCGGCACGTGGTAATATTAGCTTATGCCGTGACGGGTCTATTTGCAGGGCTGGGCCTATTTATGATGGTGACACATAGCATTAATACTCTGGTAGTATTTCTTTGCATTTTGTTGTTGCTTCTGTTGGTTTTTCGTGTTGTCGGCTCGGTGCGTTTGCGGCAGACCATTGCCGGCCTGCAAAAGAAGTATGAATTTTCCAGCCATCGCAGGCGTGAGCAAATGAACTTTGAGCAAGCTCAGCTTTATTTTCGTAATGCTCGAACTTTTAGCGACTGGTGGCAGGCGGTTTGCGAAGCTGCAAAACGAATGGATTTTGCGTGGATTTCACTGAAGACCAAAGATGAAGATGGAGCAGAGCGGACCGAGGTTTGGCGGCTGGCCGAATCCGAGCCGTCGGCTAAATCCGAAGTGATTGTTATGAATATGCCGGTGCGGAATCACGGCTTAGCCCGGGTGATGGAATTTGAGATTGCGATTTTAGTCAATGGCTCTCTCGAATCCGCCGGCCACCGAGCAACGCTGTTTAGTCGGCTAATTGATGAGCACAAAGTAATAAGCAGCGGTTAGCAGGTAGCCATGAAAAAGATGTCTCTCTTGTCTTTGGTACTCGATCAGAGACATAAAACCAATGAGATTTTTCCAGTTGAGAACGATGTATTCACAAAAAGGAATGAGGCATTGCTAAGAGGAAATAAGGTAATCCCTGTTGAGTATAAAGCACACCCAAGAGTAAATAAGGCATTTTAAGTTCAAAATGAGGTATTTCTAAGTGGAAATAAGGCAGTTGCTGTTGAAAACAAGGCATTCTCAATTGGAAAAGAGGAATCTCAAGCGTGAAATAGAGCGTTTTAATGGTGTGATGATATAACAGTTTCTCAATATGACGGTTTTTAGAGAAGAAAAACTAAAATAGGAGGATTGTACAATGGCCACTTTCCGGATCGAGAAGCCCAGATCAAAGCATTGGCACAGAATATTGTAACAGGTCTTGCCGCTAATGCGGCGGATTTCCCATCGCCGCCGGTTCCTTCAGCGGACTTACAGGCCCTGTTGACCTCGTTCATTACCCTGTGCGATGAACAGGTTGCCGCGCAGGCAGCCGCCGAACAGACTACACAGACCAAGAAAGCGGGACTGGAAGAATTGGTTACCGCGATGAAGGCCGACTTGCGGTACGCCGAGGATGCCGTCAACTACGATGATGCGAAACTGACCGCACTTGGCTGGGGCGGCCGCGCAGAAGCCACAGCGCTGGAGATTCCCGGCCAGGCCCGAGCGCTGGAGGCCCCCCAACAGGGCGAGGGCTGGGTTTTCTTAGACTGGAAGCAGCCGGCGGATGGCGGTGCAGTGGCCGCTTACAAAATCGAACGTCGCGAACGGCCCGCAGGCGACTGGACACTGGTCAGCATGGCGATAGAGTCCGAAGCCACGCTGAACAATCAGGAGCGAGGCAAGGACTGGGAATACCGCGTCATCGCTACGAACAAGGCGGGCGAAAGCGCCCCCAGCAACACCGTCGCCGCGGTTCTTTAAGGATTGGGAACCACGAATTAACACGAACAAACACGAAATTGAAACCACGGATTAACGCAGATTTACACTGTTTATAATTGATTTCTCTGTGTTCTCTGTGTCCTCTGTGGCTAAAAAATGAAAATCACTCCAACACAAATCACTCATTCCGGTCCCGGTATCGACCTGTCGAACCTTCCGGCGGGCTTATCGGTCAAGATGTCCGATCCGGTCAAGGACTTCGCCTACTCCCGCAATGCCGTGACACTCAACTACGACCTGTCGAGCTACGTCAATGTGCGACTGACATTCGCGGCGATGGAATTCGGCGATGAACCACATTCGTCGCCGCCGAGTCCGTTCGGCGACGATGCGGATTTCGACGGAGTCGCGATCAACGCCGATGGTGTCGCATGGTACGAGGTTCAGGACCTTAGGCACTTGCGCTCCGGCCGGTTCACGGACTACCAGATCGACTTGGACGCTGCGATTGCGGCGTTGGGCCTGTCTTTCGGCAGTGAGTTTCGGATCCGCTTCTGCCAATACGACAACAATCCCGCACCAATGGACGGGATTTTTCTGCACGGAATAGAATTGACCGGTGAATTCCCAGGTCTTTTGATTAACTTAACTATGGACGACAACGCCGACGATCCGATAGTCCATGACTCTACAGGGCAATACGACCAGACCTTTCTCGATCCGGGCGGCAATCCGAACACCGCCGCGCACAGCGTGCCAGGCCCGAACGGCCAGACGGCATTAGCCTTCGACGGTGTGGACGACCGAATCGACTTCGGCCCAATCCTGTTGGGCGATATCGTCGGAGCAGGCCGCGATTTCTCCCTGGCCTTCTGGTACAAGACGGCCGACCCCGGCGCGGTTTCAAAATACTTCTTCCGCCGGGCGGCTTCGAACTCCGAGCCTTATTTAAAGAACTATACCCGCTCGAACCAGTTCTACTGGTCCATAGGTCTGGGTAGTACATCTGTATATCTCGGTTCTGCGGCAGGTGTACTGGACGATCAGTGGCATCATTTCGTTTGCCGCCGCCGGGGCGAAACGTTGTCTTTGTGGATTGACGGAACAGTACAAGACACCAAGAGCGATCCTAACTACGCAATGAACCTTTTCCCCGGTGCTTGGAGTTCCAGAGCTATCGGCCAAGTTTACGCGACCAGCTCATCCGACCGGCCGTTCGCCATGGACGATTTTCGTGCCTACGACCGGGCGCTAAGTGATGAAGAGATTGTGGCAATAAGCCAGCAGTAAAAGCATAACTTCACACTGATAATAACCACGGAGGGCACGAAGAATACTGGAGAATGCTTAATATCGGCATTAAAAAAACTATTTATATTTGCTGTCCGAATTCTCTGCATCCTTTTCTAGATAGCATCGGAGCCTCGGAGATTGGTTATCGCCTGGCCAAGGGTACTTTCTGGTCTATGGCTGGTGCAGTTATCTCTCGCGGTCTAATGCTTGGAGCCTCGGTTTTAGTTGCCCGAATGCTCGGCAAGACGGTTTATGGTGAGTTGGGCATGATCCGTTCGACCGTTGGAATGTTTGGAATTTTTGCCGGATTTGGCCTTGGTCTGACCGCCACTAAGCATGTTGCCGAATTTCGTCAAAGCGATCCCGGCCGAGCCGGGCGGATCATTAGCCTTTCGTGGCTGGTTGCCATGGTAACCGGAGGTTTAATGGCATTGGGATTACTAATCTTTGCCCCATGGCTGGCCTCTCGTACTATTAACGCCCCACATCTTAGCGGCGCATTGCGAATTGGTGCTTTGATACTTGTTATTAGCGCCCTTAACGGAGCGCAAACCGGAGTGCTATCCGGTTTCGAGGCCTTCAAGACCATCGCCTATGTGAACCTTTTCGTCGGTCTGATCTCATTTCCTATCCTTGTTGCAGGGGCATATTTCGGCGGTCTGACAGGCGCAGTTTGGGCATTAGTAATTAATCTTGGAGTCAACTGGTTGCTCAATCATATAGCTCTTCGTAAGGAAGTGAGCCGATATAAAGTTCCATTCGTTTTCAGAGATTGCAGCCGTGAATTTTCTATTCTGTGGAAGTTCAGTCTGCCTGCTGTTCTCAGCAGCTCAATGGTTGGTCCCGTTAATTGGATGTGCGGCGCATTATTGGTTAACCAACTGGGCGGCTATGAAGAGATGGGAATATTCAGTGCTGGAAATCAATGGTTTAATATACTCTTGTTTCTCCCAGAAATGTTGGGGCAGGTAGTATTGCCGGTACTTTCGGAACGAATTGGACAAAACAAGCCTAAACAATCATCGAAAACAATGAGTCTTGCTATAAAGGTGAATGCGATACTCGTTCTGCCACTCGTTCTGCTGACCAGCATCGCTAGTCCTTATATAATGAGTCTTTATGGCGAGGGTTTCAAGAACGGCTGGCCAACTCTGGTTGTTGTTTTAATAACCGCAGGTCTGCTTGCTGTTCAAGCGCCCATTAGGCAAATTATTGCTGCTTCAGGGAAAATGTGGATTGGATTCGCTATGAATTTTGGCTGGGCTATTACTTTTATAGTGAGTACAAAATTATTGCTTGATTATGGTTCATTGGGATTAGCAAGTGCAAGGGGAATTGCTTATATATTGCATTCTATATGTATATTTGGGTTTGCTTTTTGGCTATTACATAGAGCGAAAAAAAATTGAACAATCTATGAACAGACAACATGTTCTGCAGATGGGATTTGGCTGCCTTCCTCAGATTTGTATTAAACCAGTCTGAAAAACACCTCGTGTTTGCATCACAAAATAAAAGCATTATCAGGTTTTTACTTACAACAAAATCAATTATCAATAGGTTTCTGGAAAAGTGGAATCAAGCATTTTGAAATAAGGAATTTATAGTAATGGAGCTTGACCTAAATAATCTCTACAGACACATATCAGCATATGATGTTCTCGAAGTAAGGACAAACAAAAAGAAATTGGTTAACTTCAAGTACGGTTCTAAACTTGTCGATGACAAGTGTGGCTGTGAAGCTGAAAGTAAAATAATGCTTTATTGTATTCGAGGAGACGTTAACGCTGCAGGAAACAAAGGGGGACAAATTTTTTTGACCAGAAACTTACCCTTAATTCCGAATCCAAGGGCTCTTATAGATATCAGCGATGTAAAAAAACTAACGCTATTTGTGAATAAATCCTATGAATTCTGGTCGAACCTGAGGGGAACATCCTCGTTCGAAACACCTGAGGATATTTTGTCAAATCTGGCCACCGTCCAATTGCTATCAAACAGGCTTGCACCGGTACACTGTGCCTGTGTAGATTACAACGGCACGGGTATATTGATCATAGCACCTTCAAATACTGGTAAAACATTTACGACATTTAAGCTGGTCAAAGAATTTGATTTCAACTTCGTGGCAGAAGACATAGCCATTTCCGACGGCAAGAATATATTTGGATGCCCATTCACCGCCACAGGAGTACCTTTTCATCCCAAAAACAATTCCCTCCGAAACAACAGATTAAAGGAGATTTTCTTCCCGTCACAAATCGAAAAAAGAAAACTTGTTGATTGCTTTCACGAAAGCAAAATTGTCACCACAACCTGTATCTCACATGTTATTTTTCTGAAGGCAGGTAGCAGCAGCATACATAGTCTGCCAAAAGCAACTGCAAAAAATTGGATGATCAGAAACAATATGCTTGAGTTCAAATATATCACAAATAGAGACCTGCTGGCTCTATGGAACCAATTTGATTATCCAGATTTAATGCAGCTATATCAAACGGAAAGAACATTGTTGACAAAGATAATTGATAACGCAAATGAGGTGCTATATATTACCTCACCACAGGTTGAGGGATTTGCCGAACAAATTAAATTATTGGTATGAAAATCCTATGCCAACTACAAATATGACAACTATAGACATTTTCGCTGCCCGGTCGAATATTCTCAATAGCAGGTTAAAAAAATTCCACCCAAAACCATATAAGGCATACTGGTTGCTTCTGTCTATATTCTTCGTAGGATACCTTCTGACCTACTCGAAGCTAAGCGGTTTCTGGATGCAATATCTGCTGCTAACAATTGTTTCCGCATTCTGTGCGTGCGTAATGCTGACTTGTCTAAATCGGCTCTTGGTTGGCAGGCTGGTGGTATGGATATTGTTTCTTGTCTGGGTAGTGACATATTACATCCAGTGGTACTTGATAGCATGCTATCCGGAAATGGCAGGCGATCACTATTTGAAGCCATTGCGTTGGCTGGCGTACTCGCCAGAAGTACTCATGAAAACGTTTTCTACAATAACCTATGGTTTTGGTGCATTCTGTCTGGCCGTATGGCTGCTGGTTGCAAAGATGAAGGCACATTCGTGGTATCTGCCCAGGGGAGTAATTGATTATAATAACGTCTGCAACATCCTACTCTGGTTAATTCCATGCCTTATGGGTGTCACTTTTATAATAGCAAATGTGACCGGGATAAACAGGATGGGTGAGGAGAGTGTTTATCTACCACTACATTTAGCAGGTTTGATTTACTACTGTAGGGTCATGCTTATTCCAGCTCTATTGCTGTTGCTTATATGGTGCAGTGATGAGGCGGGATTGCGAAAGTATTTCGTCGCTGGAACCATATTACTTCTTATTCATGGTATCAGTGACATGCTGTTGAGGTCCTCACGAGGAGCACTTCTATTATTATTTATAGGGCTATTCTTTTTGCTGTCTAATACTAACCGTATGATTAAGAATAGGTTGTATCTATTTATCGGTGTCATCTTTTTCACTTTGTTGGCCTGGCCGATCATCACTTCGTACCGATCCGTCCGGGAACACGGTTATCAAAGCACAATAAGTCACACTCTCTACGAATCTATAACAAATCCAACGATTGGCACCATCTCTTATAGTGATGAACTGATCGATGGAATCAAATCATTGTTTTTTCGGTATGGAGCTGTTAGCCTGATTCCTATGAGTGGGGTAGAGCTTGAACCGCTGAAAACACAGTGTTTTAGTACTTCTGTTACAAGAGTATATACTGTAGAGGTGATGGGCTACCCGCCGCAAAACATACATGCTTCAGGGCCATCTTTTGTCGGCTGGTTTTATCTAGTTGGCGGAAATCCCTTTGTAATCATCGGCACGTTTGGTTTTACTGTGTTAGTATTGCTTTTTTGGCAGATGTTGGAGAGGTTGAGACTTTATTGTCTACCGGTGGCACGGAGTATTTTCCTGCTTTGGGTGCTATTGCTCCTTGGTGGAGGCCCTCTCGATTCGCTGGCCTTGGGAATTATGACGCTGACAGGGTCTATAATTGGATGTGAATACATAATGCGAATGAGCGGAATAAGGCAATTTATTAGAAGCTGTCCCGGCAGACAAATGGTCAGACAGGAAATTAGAGAACGGGACTATAAAGCAGAGCCTGATTCTTCTCAGGCCTCTTTTACCAGTTGATAAGCGGCGATGATATCCGTGGATTGGCGTGAGATTAAGATGTATCAGATAAGCAGCGTATGCGTATTCTGTTCGTGACAAACGAAATCCCATATCCGCCAACAAATGGTGTGCGAATTGCGGTATATCACCCAATGCGACTTATGAGGGACGCGGGGCACACGTTGGCTCTTGCCGTGTTATCTGATGAAAATGATTCGATTGACAGCCGTCTGGAGCACATGCGTCATATGTGCGATTCTGTTGTCTATCAGCCGCTATCTCGAAAGAACTGTTGGGTACTCGCATGCAAGACGCTCCTGCTAGACAAGCTGTTTTTCATGGAACGATATCGTAGTTCTTCATTTGCGCGAGCCCTGAGGTGCTTAGTGTCGGATTTTGCGCCCGCGGTCGTGCATTTTGACACAATTGCAATGACACAGTACCGCTACGTAATACCAGATGGGATAGGTACTATAGCTTCGATCAACGATAGTTATGCGCTTGGATTAGAGAACTTACTCTCACGGAAGCCGGCTGAACACTTGTGGTGGTATCGGCTGTTCCAGTTAAGGCAGAGTCGTCGCTATGAAAGCACCGCATATGCCCAGTTCCATATCTGCCAGACGATGACAGACGTGGACGGAGATTATCTTCGAAAACTGAATTCACGCATACGCTGCATGGCGATCCCAAATGGCGTTGACAGAAAATTGCTTGATGTTCCCCCGCCGACATCGATGCGCAATGTCCTGTGCATTACAAGGGGTGGCAGCAGCGAACTCGAACATCTCAGGCACTTCGTTGAGTCCGGTTGGCGTATCGTCCATGGAGCACATCCGGATGCGGAGTTGCACGTACACGGATTGCTTGGCCAACAGTTCGAAGGGGTTAAAGCCCCAGAGTTCGCTCGGAAGGTAGGTGGCGTGCGTTTTCTCGGTTTTGTCGACTCCTTGAGTGATGTGTATCGCGAAGCCACTATTCTCGTTCTTCTTCAGGATCAGGATTGTGGTATTGTTAACAAGGCACTTGAGGCTATGGCATGCCAGAGATTGGTTGTCGGGTATCGCAGAACCTTTCGCGTTATTTCTGGAGCACAGGAGGGAATACATTATCTCGCAGGTGAAAATTGTCGGGAGATTGGAGAGGTAATAGCAGTGTTACTAGGGGACGCAGATCGCGTGAAAAAGATTGGCATGCAAGCACGCGAGCTCATTGTCCATGACTATCAGTGGGAACATCGTAGCTCGCGATATGAGGACATGTATCGAGAGGCTCAGCGGCTGGCTTGCGGTTGAAGCATCAAATTTCCTTCCTAATCCATCGTGAGTATGATGATGAGGAGTATATGTAGATGATTATGGGCAGAACAAATCCAAAGACAATGAATATTTTGATTACCGGAGCAGCAGGCAATTCGGTGATGGTGAATCGTAAGCGTTATCCTGATCGTCATGCGGTGGGTTTGTATAATCGGGTCAGGTGTAGGCGTGGTCACGCTACGGCGATTGGTGCGGTGGCGCGGCATTTAGCGGAGTCAACGTACTGGATATTAACGAAGAAAGAGCCTTATTTGGAACGTGGGATAAAGGTTTTCGCCGACGAGAGCATGAGGGCGTGCGTGTCATGAACCCCGTGAGGTTCGCGCAATGATTGCCAGATGCTTTCGGGAGAAACTCATACCGTTATGACGGCGTAGAGATGACTTGGGTAAAACCAGAAGTAAAATAATGAACTATCCTTGACAAAAAACGCGCTTTCAGAGATGACATTTGTAGTTTCTCAACGTCATTGCGAACCGACCGAAGGTCGGCGTGGCAATCTCATAGTCGAGTCATTTATGATACGTTGTACTAGAGAGGAGAACTGCGTGAGCAACGACATTCGCGAATTCATCCAGCGGCAACGCATCTTGGGGCAGGCTCAGCTTTCCGACTTCGATCCCACCGATGCCAAGTGTCAGGAACACCTGAACCGTTACATGTTCGCCGCGCAGTATCTCCGGGCACCCTGCCGGGTTTTGGATATCGCCTGTGGAATCGGATACGGCTCTCGACACCTGGCCGACTCCGCTCGGGGCATCGAGGTCATCGGTCTCGATCTCTCAGAACAGGCCGTGAGGTACGTGGAATCGCATTTTCGCGGCGATACCGTGAGCTTCTTGGTCGGGGACGGCACGCAACTGGCTTTTCCTGACAAAACGTTTGATTATGTGACGAGCTTCGAGACGGTCGAGCACATTCCGGAGTACGAGGAGTTTCTTTCTGAACTGCGGCGCGTCCTGAAACCGGGCGGGACCCTTGTGCTCTCGACGCCAAACAGAGAATTCACCAATCCGCTCGGGAGTCTGGAATCGAGGCCGCCCTCCAGTCACCACATTCGCGAGTGGCGGATATCGGAATTTCGTCCTTTGCTCGCTCGCTTCTTCGAGCGCATTCGCTGGTTTTCCCAGCTCCCCCGGAAACATCCACTTGCCGAGAAGGCGTTCATCGTTTCCAGGCGGCCGCTGGCCAGGGTAGTGCCGGGGCTGAGGAGCGCGTGGATATGGTGGCATAGACAAAAAGCACGCGGCGCCGGTCACACCGAGGAGGGCCTCATGGCTCTCCGCGAGCGGTTCAGGATTTCGCCCTGGGACGATAGACATCCAGGCCGGATCATTGTCGCCGTCGCCGAGAAGAGCGGGGCGATAAAGGCGAGCCACACAGGAGCACTCAGATGAACATCGTCTTTCTATACGCTGAGCTCATGCCAAATCTTATTTCTGTCATTAAAACACTTATCACGACATATTCTGCACAAGTGCATATAGTGTATTGGGATCTTAAAAAAAGAACACCATACGTACCTGATGCCATAGAAGGTCTGACATTGTACAAACGGTCCCAGCATGGGTTTAGAGAGATAAAGCGAGTGCTTGCCGATCTCAATCCAGACGCTATTTATGTAGTAGGCTGGATGGACTATGCTTACCTGGCTATTGTTGCCATGTATAGACGCAGGGGGGTACCAGTCATTGTTGGTTTTGATGACTGGTGGAAGGGTACTCTCAGGCAGTCGATCGCACGTGTCTTTTCGCCAATACTTACAAAAGTGCTTTTCAGCCACGCATGGGTAGCTGGACCACGGCAATACGAATACGCGAAAAGGCTTGGATTTAGCGATAGAAACATTATACCAAACTTGCTTAGCTGTGATACGGACCTCTTCAATCAAGCTTACCAATCATTGAAGACCAAGAGGGATGATTATCCTAAGGTGTTCCTTTATATTGGACGTTTCTCCTCCGAGAAGGGCATTAATCTACTGGCGGCAGGATTTGAGAAGTATAGAACTACTCTCAAAGGAACTTGGAAACTAGTTTGTGTAGGTAACGGCCCACTTTTGAATGTATTAGTCGGTCGTCCGAATATTGAAGTACGAGAATTCACCAGCCAGTCTGATTTGTTGAAGTTGATGGAACGGTCTGGCATATTTGTCTTGACGAGCTTGAGAGATTTTTCGCCGTTAGTTGTTCATGAAGCAGCCTGCTCTGGGCTGCCAATGATACTCTCAAGTAATGTGGGAAACATACCACTGTTTATGATTCATAATTACAATGGGGTTGTCTTTGAATCCGGGTCCGTCGACGATTTGGCGAAGGCTATGCACCGTATTTCCAGCAAGCCTTCTGAGGAATTGATTCTGATGGGTAAGAGAAGTCACGAATTGTCACGCCGTATTAATCCAGAAATTACTTCGGCAAGCTTTATGTCAATATTGGATTAATGAAAACAAGAGTTTTCACTTTCACCGAAGTTGTCCCGCTTGTCGTTGGAATTCATACGGCCGGGAACGGTTTCATAGTTTAAGCTACGGCCTCCTTAGTGTCAATATTTCGCTTTAATATTGCAGCCAGCATCGGCATTTCACGATGTCCTC
>Ga0315543_1002103_pt1 | contig 20015 bp, 16 predicted proteins | sample SalMarSW160210MG_2_FD_203098 | JGI IMG/M metagenome (GOLD analysis project Ga0315543, IMG submission 203098) | Salt marsh sediment microbial communities from the Plum Island Ecosystem LTER, Massachusetts, United States - Salt Marsh Sediment SW1601-210 ...
AACTCTTTCGAACCTTGCGCCAGGTATATGGCAGTCTTCTGCTGAATGGACCTTTCACTGTGATCATTGCTCATCAAGGGGAGATGATTGGTCTTACTGACAGGATAAGGTTACGTCCTCTCACCGTGGGAGTGAAAGGGTCGGTGCTTTACCTTTCTTCTGAGGAATCAGCTATTCGCCTAGTCTGCCCCGACCTTGACCGAGCCTGGATTCCTATGGGTGGCGAGCCTATTGTGGGTAGCTTGGAGAAGCCACTTGAGTCTGCGAAAGCTTCAGCGGCAGAAATAGAAGGTGTACGGAAGTGTTAACTAAGAGAATTATCCCTTGCCTTGATGTCACTCAAGGACGAGTAGTTAAGGGCACCAGCTTTACCCATCTTCGGGATGCCGGCGACCCTGTAGAGCTAGCTGCTTTCTACTACAAGGAGGGTGCTGACGAACTTGTCTTTTTGGACATCGGTGCTACTCCTGAGGGACGCGACATCATGGTTGACATTGTCGAGCGGGTCTCCGAGCAAGTTTTTATTCCCCTCACCGTTGGCGGAGGTTTGCGTGGCATCGAAGATACGCGTCGCATGCTAAAAGCAGGGGCAGACAAGGTATCCATTAACACCGCCGCCGTTCAAAATCCCAGGCTTATCACTGAAGGAGCAGAGAAATTTGGCAGTCAGTGCATTGTCGTGGCTATCGATGCCAAGCGACTAAAAAGTAGTGACGATGCTAAATGGGAGGTCTGCACTCATGGGGGACGAAAGCCTACTGGTATCAACGCCATTGAGTGGGCTAAGCAGGTTGTAGCTCTTGGTGCTGGGGAATTGCTCCTTACCAGTTGGGACGCCGATGGCCAGCGAACTGGATATGACCTGGAATTGACCCGTGCTATCAGTGAAGCAGTAATGGTGCCAGTTATCGCCAGCGGTGGTGCCGGCAATTTGGAGCATCTCTATGAGGCTTTAGTCATAGGCAAAGCCGATGCTGTTCTCGCCGCTAGCATCTTTCATTATCAGATTTATTCCATTCGTCAGGCCAAAGACTACTTAGCGGAAAAGGGAATATCTATAAGAAAAGGATGAGATGAAGACATATTTGCCACCAAAATTCATAGTGGAGAGAGACGATTCTCGGTGTATCAGATGCGAGGTGTGCGTCAACCAGTGCACCTTTGACGTTCATTCTTATGATACTGAGGACGATGAACTAAAGAGCCGCGAAGAGAATTGCGTTGGCTGTCACCGTTGCGTAGTCTTTTGTCCTACTGATGCTTTGACCATCAGAAGAAATCCACTGGATTACAGAGAGAACTATAACTGGCGCCCTGAGGTTATCGAAGATATCATCAAGCAATCCGAGACCGGCGGCGTGCTTCTCACTGGAATGGGGAATGATAAAAGCTACCGCATTTACTGGGACCATCTGGTTCTTAATGCCAGCCAGGTGACTAATCCCTCTATTGATCCCTTACGTGAACCGATGGAGTTAACTACCTATCTTGGGCAGAAACCTGACAGAGTAGAATTTGGCTCGCTTGGTCTTAAGACAGAGCTAGCCCCTCAGGTCAAACTCGAGGTTCCTGTAATGTTTTCCGCTATGTCTTATGGTGCAGTAAGCCTGAACGTACAGGAGTCCCTGGCCAGAGCTGCCACTGAGATGGGAACTCTGTGGAACACAGGTGAAGGTGGGCTCCACCCTAAGCTTTATAAATATGGAGACAACACTATAGTCCAAGTAGCTTCGGGGCGATTTGGCGTTCATCCCGAATACCTCAATGTGGCCAAGGTAGTGGAAATTAAGATTGGTCAAGGGGCTAAGCCCGGCATCGGGGGACATCTCCCCGGCGAGAAGGTGAGCGCTGAAGTATCAAGCACCAGAATGATTCCTAAAGGCACAGATGCCTTATCCCCAGCTCCACAGCACGATATCTACTCCATTGAGGACCTGGCACAGCTTGTCTATGCTCTGAAGGAAGCCACAAACTACACCAAGCCAGTAGCAGTAAAAATTGCTGCTGTTCACAATTCAGCAGCTATTGCCAGTGGCATGGTACGGGCAGGAGCAGACATTATAGTTCTCGATGGGCTGCGAGGCTCTACGGGAGCCGCGCCTAAGATCATCCGTGACAACGTTGGCATTCCCATTGAACTAGCTCTCGCTTCCGTAGATGACCGCCTCAGACAAGAGGGCATCCGAAATCAGGCCTCTGTCGTAATCGCAGGTGGGATTAGGAATAGCGGCGATGTAGCTAAAGCCATCGCCCTAGGCGCCGATGCTATCTATATTGGAACTGCTGCTCTCGTCGCTCTTGGATGCACCATTTGTCAGCAATGCCACACAGGGAAATGTGCCTGGGGCATTTGCACTACAGACCCCTGGTTAACCAAGAGAGTCAACCCTGATATCGGGGCTAGACGGCTGTCCAACCTTCTCCGCGGCTGGAGTCTTGAGCTTAAGGACATACTGGGTGGCATGGGCATCAATGCTTTAGAGAGTCTCCGTGGCAATCGCCTCCATCTGAGAGGCGTGGGGCTTACCGATACTGAATTAGAAATCCTCGGAGTAAGGATGGCAGGAAACTAAGATGAAAGAAGCTGTAACAATAGATGCCCAGGGCATTTTCTACCGAGAACTCAATGCCAAATTGAGGAAGGCGGTATCGAACGGAACTCAAAAGATTGAGTTACGAAATGTCTACGGACAGAGATACATCGGCACGGACTTGGACAAGCCAGTCGAGATTGAGATATTCGGCACCCCGGGTAATGATTTAGGGGCATTCATGGACGGTCCCAGAATTATTGTTCACGGCAATGCCCAGGATGGCTGCGGGAACACTATGAACAGCGGAGAAATAATTATTCATGGTCATGCCGGGGACATTCTTGGTCTATCAGCCAGAGGGGGCAAGATCTTCGTCAGGGAGGATGTTGGTTATCGAGCGGGCATCCATATGAAAGAATACCAAGACAAAAAGCCAATGGTGGTTATAGGTGGCACAGCACAGGATTTTTTGGGCGAATATATGGCAGGTGGGATTCTAATCCTCCTGGGGCTAAACCTCAAAGAAGGGGAGAGCCATAAGGCAAATTTCATCGGCACAGGCATGCATGGCGGCGCTATCTATATGAGGGGAGAAGTTCAGGAATTTCAGCTAGGCAAAGAGGTAGGTGTCGCTGAACTGGATGAAAACGACTACTTAGTTCTAAAGGAGCTCGTAGGTGAATTTGCTTCTCACTTCGATTACAATGCCGAGGAGATACTGAAGCACAAATTTACCAAGCTTTTCCCCCTTTATCTCCGCCCCTATGGCCGACTCTACGCTTACTAAATTAATATAAGGAAGCCAGCTTTGCCTAGAGTGTTCATCATAGCTAACGAAAGCGAGCAAGCAAGGAAACTGAGGGCGGAACTTGCTCAGAGAGGCTTTGATTGCCTAATTGTTCCCCATAATGATGAAGCAATCGAACAAATTGTGGGGCAATCCCCTGGGGTGATGTTGCTAGACACAGATGAAGCGACATTTGGTTCAGAAGCGTGGGAACTCGCTCGAAGGATAAGGCAAGACATGAACATACCTCTCATCGCTCTCATGTCCAGAGAGAAACTCAATGGCCTCGATTCCAGCATAGATGATTTTGTGGTGAAACCCTGGGAGGCAAATGAGGTTACAGCCAGGATAAAGCGAATTCTGAGGCAAAAAGGGAGCATAGACAGCGAAGATATAATTAGGTGTGGCGACTTAGTTATAGATTTAGACAAGTACGAGGTATCGCTTGGCAGTAAGCTAATATTACTGACTTTCAGGGAGTACCAGTTACTCAAATTCCTAGTGAGCAATAAAGGAAAGGTTTTCACCCGAGAGTCTTTGCTGAATAAGGTCTGGGGATGGGACTATTACGGTGGCGACAGAACGGTAGATGTTCACATCAGGAGATTGAGAAGCAAGATCGAGGACCCAACTCATACCTTCATCGAGACAGTTAGGAATATTGGCTACAGATTACGAGAAAACCTCTAGCCATTCCTCCTTTGCCTTCTTCAGTACATCAGACTTTTTGTTTTCTTTCTCCGTAACACGGATTTAACACAATTGTAATATTCTGGAAACAATAGATAGATTAAATTGTGGACATGAAATATGGGAGGATTCCAAATGTCCGTCAATGCCGCTGATACCGCCTGGCTTCTAATTTCAGCAGCGCTGGTCATGTTGATGACACCTGGTGTAGCTCTATTCTATAGCGGCATGGTGAGAAGAAAGAGCGTTCTTTCCACAATGATGATGAGCTTCGCTGCTCTGGCTATCGTTGGTCTAATCTGGGTGCTTTATGGCTATAGCCTGAGCTTTGGTCCTGATATAGCAGGCATTATTGGTGGGCTTGATTGGGTAGGTCTCAGGCAGGTAGGACAGACGCCGTCTGCTGTCTATGCCAGTACAGTTCCACATCTGGCTTTCATGATATTCCAGGCTATGTTTGCCATAATCACCGTAGCTTTAATCACTGGGGCAGTAGTCGAACGAATGAAATTTAGTGCCACCTTGGTCTTTTCCGTTTTATGGCTGACCGTTGTGTATTGCCCCGTGGCACACTGGGTTTGGGGTGATGGTGGCTGGCTGGCCAAGTTGGGTGCACTTGACTTTGCCGGCGGGACGGTGGTTCATATCGCTGCCGGCGTCTCAGCCTTAGCTTTAGCCAGCTTACTTGGTCCTCGTAAAGGTTTTCTGGAGAGAGCGCCTATGGAACCCCACAATATTCCCATGGTAGCGATTGGCGCCGGGCTGCTCTGGTTTGGCTGGTTTGGCTTCAATGCTGGCAGTGCTCTGACCTCGGGAGGGTTAGCCGCTAGCGCCTTTGTCGCCACTAACATTTCAGCAGCTGCGGCAGCATTTACCTGGATGATACTCAGCTGGCGTCAACGACGTCCCAGTCTCCTCGGTACGGCTACTGGAGCAGTTGCCGGACTGGTGGCAATTACCCCGGCTGCTGGTTTTGTACAACCATTGGCAGGAATACCAATAGGTATTGTGGCAGCGGTGATATGCTATTACTGCATGCTCTTCAGGATGAGGCGTGGCATAGACGAGTCCCTGGACGTATGGGCAGTTCACGGTATGGGAGGCACCTGGGGTGCTTTGGCCACCGGCATTTTTGCTAGCGCAGCCATTAATTCGGCTGGTGCCGATGGGCTGCTTCTGGGCAATGCCCTACAGCTTGCCAGGCAGTTCGCTGGAGTTGCCGCAGTCTGGGGCTATGCCTTCGGTGCTAGTTGGGTTTTGGGCAAAATAGTAGACGTTACTCTGGGGCTAAGAGTCGGTAAGACTGAAGAAACGGTAGGTCTAGATATCTCACAACATGGGGAAAGGGCATATGGAGGGGGGCTGAGATGAAAAAGATAGAGGCCATTATCAGGGAAGAAAAGCTGGAAAGTGTTAAAAGGGTTCTCGAGGAAAATGGTTATTTCGGCATGACGGTCACTGAGGTAAGCGGCAGAGGCCGACAAAAGGGACTATTGCTGCAATGGCGAGTAGGAGAATACCGAGTGGACCTCCTTCCTAAGCTTAAGATTGAGGTTGTTGTGCTGGATGAAGATGTGTCCAAGATCTTGCATGCTATTGCTAACAGAGCCAGAACTGGCGAGATGGGAGATGGAAAGATATTTGTCTTTCCGCTTGATAACGCAGTGCGTATCAGGACTGGGGAGGATGGCGACAACGCTATATAAAAGGAGATTAAAAACCGGAAAAAGGAGGGCAGAAATGGAAAATAGAAGCAATGAAGAAAGCAAAGGGTATGTTCTCAAGATGGCTAAGGAGCACGATGTTAAGTTCATCAGGCTGTGGTTTACCGACATTCTGGGTATTCTGAAAGGCTTTGCCATTACTGTGGAGGAACTGGAAGGCGCCCTGGAGCAAGGGATGGGCTTTGATGGCTCCTCTATTCAGGGCTTTGCTCGGATCGACGAGAGCGATATGGTGGCCATGCCTGACCCAGACACCTTTGAGTTGCTCCCCTGGAGACCCAGAGTGCACCATGCTGTAGCTAGGATGTTCTGCGACATCCAGAGACCCGGTGGTGAGCTGTTTGAAGGGGACCCCAGATACGTGTTGAAGAGAAATTTGAAGCGAGCGGCTGACATGGGATACACCTTCTATGTGGGCCCTGAGTTGGAGTACTTCTACTTTCAGGATTCAAAGGGAACTCAGAGATTGGACGAAGGGGGTTACTTCGACATGACACCGCTGGATGTCGCCACTGACCTAAGGCGAGAAACAGTTCTTACCCTGGAGGAGATGGGCATAGCCGTCGAGTATTCCCACCACGAGGTCGCTGCCAGCCAGCACGAGATAGATATGAGGTACACTGATGCCCTAACTATGGCTGACAATGTGATGACCTACCGCCTGGTAGTCAAACAAATAGCTTTACAGCAGGGGGTTTACGCTACCTTTATGCCCAAACCGGTCTTCGGCATCAATGGCAGTGGCATGCATGTCCACCAGTCACTGTTCAAAGGTGATACTAACGCCTTCTTTGATGAAAATGATGAACACCACCTTTCTAAGGTAGCTAAATGGTATATCGCAGGATTATTAAGGCACGCCCCCGAAATCACTGCGGTCAACAATCAGTGGGTCAATTCTTACAAGCGATTGGTTCCTGGATATGAGGCGCCCGTGTACCTTTCATGGGCATGGCGAAATCGAGCCGACCTGATCAGGGTTCCAGAATATATGCCAGGCAAAGAAAAGGCTACCAGGATAGAGTTCAGGTCTCCTGATCCTGCTTGCAACCCCTACCTTGCCTTTAGCGTTATGCTGGCTGCTGGATTAGAGGGAATCGAGAAGGAATATGAAGTGCCAGACCCTGTAGAGGAAAATGTATATGAAATGACCGAGGAGGAGAGAGAGAGGCGAGGGATAGGCACTCTACCCGGCAGCCTTTGGGAGGCAATCCAGCTCACGGAAAAGAGTGAAGTGGTGCGATGGTCCCTTGGCGACCATGTTTTTGATGCCTTCATCAAGAATAAGAAAATCGAATGGGATCAATACCGGAGCCAGGTAACTGACTACGAGCTTAAGAGCTATTTACCAATCTTGTGAGTAGAAGGTCCTGTTCTCGCGTAAGGAACACCCTTCTACTTGAAGGGGTCCCACCGCACTGTCTGCTTCTCATACGCAGGCGGAAACAGCTTCAAGAACTCGTCGTAATAGAGTAGTTCTTTGAACGTGGCGAATGGCGTGCCGTAGGCTGACTTGGGGCGGCTCTTTATCTCTTCGGGGTCGATTACCTTGGACACCAGCATGTCCATGACGTCATCGGTGCCGACCCCCATGGCAAACCTGAGCTTCTCACGATTAGCAATCTTCTCAGGAAGCATGTCGCGGAACGCCTCACGCAGAATGAACTTTTCTGTCTGCTGTTCACCGTAAATCTTCCACGCCATCGGTATCTTCTTGGCGAAAGCGACAATCCTGGCGTCCAGGAATGGTACCTGATACACCACGGCTTTCGCCATCCAGCCCCGGTCGAGGCGCCTCAGAGCAGTGTTGTAGGCGATGTCCAGCAATCTCTGGGCAAGCTGCTCCCGGTGTACGTCGCTGGTCACTTTGGGGTTTTTTAGAACCATACGGTATCCCCCAAATAGTTCATCGGCCCCTTCACCAACCAGGATAGCATCGGTGTATTCCTTTGCCATGCGCGCAACATAGTAGTTGGAGATAATGCCCGATATGCAGTCCTCGTCAAAACTCTCAAGGTGCCAGACTGCCTGGGGAATCAAATCGCAAATGTCAGAATCGGTTATCCGGTAGATGTGAAGCTGGTGCTCAAGACCGAGGAATTCAGCCATCAGCACCGCATTTTCCAGGTCGAGACCGGGCGCACTGTCAATGGTGCCGGTGAACAAGTGCAGGTTCGGATTGTACTCCTTGGCGATGGCGGCCACAATAGAGCTGTCCAGACCACCGCTCAACGAGACACCTCGTACGCCTGGCATTCTTTTTTGCACTGCCTCTATGAGGAGTTGACGGAGGGTCATAGCTGCTTCCTCTATGGTTCCCGGCTCAGGCACGTCAGGAACAAAAGGCTCAAATGGCTTCAGTCCTTCGTTGGTACTGTAGATATGGCCAGGGGGCAACTCATTGACGTCAAAGCGAATGTGGTCTATCAGTCCCTTCATTTCGCTACTGAAGCACAACAAGCCGTGTTCCAACCCGTAGAAGAGAGGTCTGGCGCCCACAGGGTCCCGCGCCAGGATTACTTCGCCTGCATCAACAATGGCGCACGTGTAGCTTCCCTCGAGCAGGGAGAAACACTCCTTGCCGTGTTTCTCGTAAAACTCCCTGAACAGCTCAACATCATGCTGGCCCGGGGCTCTTTCGTTGAACAACTCTCCATCAAAAACGATGAATGGAGGTCTTGAGAGCGAGGTGCAGCTAGTTCTCTCCGGCGTCAGATTGACTTCATTGGCGCCCAGAGCGCCGTGGCGGCCAGGCAGTGTCCGCACAACCGCATTGTCTGGACCGCGGTGTCGCATTCGCTCCAGCATCTTGCCAACTTGTTGTCCGCATCCCTCCAGTACGTCTCCGGTCAGTGAAAAGATTCCGGCTATGCTTGCCATACAACACTCCTCTCTTACACATATTCCTGCTGCTTGCGTCTACGCTTCAACCTGTCTGTTAGTAGCCCTCGAGCACTCTGACCGCGTCGAAGGCATCAACACAGTAGGCATCAGCACCTATCTCCTGGGCAAACTCATCGGAGACAGCAGCACCACCGATGAGTACTTTTATACTGTTCCTGAGCTCGCTTTCCTCAAGAGCTTTGATCACCACGCCCATCTCAGTCATGGTGGTAGTAAGCAGGGCTGATAGTCCCAGGTATCCCGGTTTTTCTTTCCTCACGAACTCAACCACTTTCTCCGCAGGCACGTCTGTGCCCAGGTCATACACCTCGTACCCAGCGCCTTTCAGTAAGATAGAAACGATGTTCTTGCCGATATCGTGGATATCCCCCTTTACTGTGGCAATGGCGAATTTCCCCTTGGTCTCCACGTTCGCTGACTCCAGCACTGGCTTCATAATATCCATCGCCGCTCCTACCGCTTCAGCCGAGGCAAGCATGTCAGGAATAAAGTACTCTTTGGTAGAGAACTTCTCACCGACCACCTGCATCCCAGCAGTCAAGCCCTCGGTTATTATCACCTGCGGGGAGATATTCTTCTCAAGAGCTTGTTGCACGAGTTCCACCACGCCGGGTGTTCCGGCAAACCTATCATCTATCCCCACATCCTTCTGCGTCTTTCTTCCCTGTATCACATTCTCTTTAATTGTCGCAATTATATCCTTGTTCATGCTAACTCCCGTTTTCATAAATGTTAAGTCGTGGTAATATGCCGGGAATTTCTTCGAATATTTTGGCAGTTGTCTCTCGATTGATGTGTTCCACCGGTCTTGCCAGCAATTCCTTCATCCGTTCATAGGCAAGCTCGAAAACATCATCCACCTCACCACTTCCCTCAAAGGGATATACCCCAGATATTTCCCCGCTGCGCAACAGGGGACGAATATGGCCTATGTACAGTTTTTGCGGCGTAGCTACCACCTCCCGTATCTGCTTCAGCATTGCTTCCAGCTCCGGCTGGTCAACCTGCGGCTGCCGTAAGAAAAACTCTATCATCTTGAAGTGGGCATCGTCCAAGACCGCCTGGAGCAGACAGAAGACAGAATTACAGTCCAGCAAACCAAAGGCACAGTGCAGGAACTGAGGTCCTGACATGGTGACCAATATATCCGAAAACAGCCTCTCTATCGATGATTGCTGGCCAGGTATCTTCGAGTCGCAGACGCCGGAAGTAGAGTAGTTGGGGAGGCTGTAGAAACGTGCCATCTGGACGCAGTCGATGTTGTACTGACTGGTCTCGACAGAGCCGTAGGAATCACCAAGGGTATCCATCCTGGCTCTGACCGGCACGCTGCCGTAGAGCACCGGCGTCCCCGGTTTTACCAGTTGCCCCAGAGTTATGCCTGCCAACACCTCCGCATTTATCTGAGCCATGATACCGGCTTCCTTGATAGGTGCGGTGGTACCCGCTTGTGGTGACGACGACACAACGATTGGCAATCCGCGGCGGCATACTTCAATAAAAGTATCTGTAGTATCATCGACGAACTGGAGCGGGCTCTTCACCAGGCAGGTTATAAACGAGATGATGGGGTTATCCTCAAGTGCCTTTTTGCCTCCAGCGATGAGTTCTGCCATCCTCACCACGTTGTCAAGCTGTTTTAGACTGGTCAACCCGCTCATGAAGTGCTTCGTATTGTTATTGAGCGAGGCGAAAAATTTATTGACGTCTTTGTTCTCCTCGGTTATATCTCGGTCCTGGATATTCACGGTGCGAATGTAGCCATCAACCATCTCCAGATGCTCACAGACATGGGCTGACTGGCACAGGTCATCAACTGTACCTCGCCTGGGCTTGAACTCAGGCACCCTAATCTCCCTGGTAGAGTCAGCCTTATTCAGATAGGTAGGAAAATCGACGTCCAGCCAGATATTAGTCTCCGAACCCGTAATCAAATATACCTTTGGCTCGTCACCGTGCATGATGAGGGTGTTATCCGGGTTCCGAGCCCCCAGTCTTACGGTCTTGGGAGCTGCGTTCATCGCACTTAATACCACCTGCTCTGGTATCTTTACTTGCCAGCTTTGATGGTCACCAGCGATGGACTCAACCGTTGCGCCATGACTATGGAGTATATCCACTGCTTCCCGGTTGAAGCTTATTAGCCCGGGGTCAGTCAGTATCTTCATGGAAGCCTGGTGAATTAGCTCCACCTGCTCCCTAGTCAATCTCTCGTATGGTCTATAAACAAGTATCCCTTTTCTTGGCACCAGCTCCTTCCCTCAGATAATAAGTCTGTAATAGAATGATTGCTATTCTAGTTCTTTGTGCCGGAATTGAGAGCTTCCACCACAGCTATAGCCTGAAAGCCGTCTGCGCCATATCCATCAGCGCCGATGCTTTTAGCAAACTCCTCTGAGACAGGTGCTCCGCCGACTACAATCTTAACCTGATCCCTAAGCCCATTTTCCTCAAGCATTTGTATCACATCCGCCATGCGGGCCATGGTGCTGGTGAGCAGGGCGGACAAACCCAAGAACTGTGGTTTTTCCTCCCTTACTGCATCTACAATGACCTGAATGTCAACATTGTTTCCCAGGTCTTTGACAGTGTATCCTGCCCCACGAAGCAGAATGGACACTATGTTCTTGCCAATATCGTGAAGGTCATCTTTCATCGTAGCCACAATTATCTTGCCTTTGGCATTAATACCACTCCCAGCAAGATGTGGCTCAAGTATTTCCATGGCTGCTCCAACTGCCTGCGCCGAAGCTAGCATATCAGGAATAAAGTATTTCCCCGCTTCAAATTTTTGCCCCACAATGTTCATACCACCAGAGAGCCCCTTAGTGATTATGTCCTTAATACTCAAGCCGGAGGCAAGAGCCTTCTCAACAAGTTCGGTAACGCCGGGCTGACCTACCATCCCTTCATCCATGCCTTCGTCATCCCTGGTCATCCTCCCTTGGATAACATTTTCCTGGATTAAGCTGATTATGTCCTCTGGCATTATCATCCTCCAGTCTCAATAATTTATTAAGCTGCCTGGCTTGTTGGACATCAGTTAGAGCATTGTATATGCTCACTCGAATTTATATTGAATCTTACGGTTTCTATCGGTACTTTTGAAATCTGTTGCATTTATGTTTTCTCCGATTACAAGCATATTCTAAGCAATTATCTCCTTGATTTGTGATAGTACTTGCTGTCTTATCGGCGCGGGGAGGCTGTATTTAGGCTTAACCAGAAGCTCCTTTACAATTTCTGAAGCTCTTTCCCATGTCGCCTTTCCGCCTTTGGCTAGCCATTCTTCTTGGCTATTCCTGTCGCTCAAAGACGGCTGGTAGTGCTCGCTGCGCATGAAGTGCCTTGTATGTCTGGCAGCTACGAAATCACCTCCCGGTCCTACCTGCTTTATGAGGTCAAAGGCCAGAGTGTCATCATCCACTTTGATTCCATCTACGGCTCTCATCACCATGCCCAGTATCTCGTTATCTATGACATACTTCTCATAACACACGGTCATTGCGAACTCCATAAGCCCAGCGGCATCATGAATGAAGTTAGCTCCTGAAAGGGCACAGAGCAGGTTGGTCAAAGCAGACTCATAGCCACTTTGAGCATCGAGCACTTTAGAATCGGTCATGCCACCAGTAGCATAGAAAGGAAGTTGATAGAACTGTGCCATCTGTGCGCCAGCGGCGTTGAGCAAGCCCATCTCAACTGAACCTGCCAGGTACTTTAGGTCCCTCAGGTCGGTATTTGTAGCGACCGAGCCGAAGAGGACCGGTGTCCCAGGATTTACAATCTGGGTAAGCATTACACCCAACAGCGAATCTACGGTTTGGACTACCAGGGTTCCGGCGAGCGTAACCGGTGAAGTGGCACCGCACAACGGTTCAGAGGGACAAGCTACAGGTATGCCATTTCTGGCAATGGTTACGAGCAAGTCGCCATATGTCTTGTCTATCCTTAGTGGGCTTATGATGCATGCTATCATGGATATCAGGGGGCGCTGGCGAAGATTTTCAGCAGAGCCGGCAACAATTTGTGCCATCCGTATCACCTGTTCCGCACCATCAAGCGTATAAACACCCCCCATAACATGCTTGGTAGTATTGTCCAGTCCGGCGAAAAACCGGTTCACATCTACCTGTTCCAAAGGCAGTTCATTGGGATATGTCGGCAGCAGAAAAAAGTGGATGTTATCCAGCTTATCAACCAATCTGGCGATGCATCGCAGGTCTTCCATGTTTGCCAGTCTTTTCTGGTTAACATCCGGCTGATAGACATAAAGTGCCGTGCCGCCCGTTCCAGCATACACTCGCCGGCCGCCCAAAATAATATCACGCGCTTCATCCTGTCCACAGAGTCTAATTTCCGATGGTGCTGCTTCAATAAGCTCCTTAACTTTACTCCCATCCAGCCACACCAGCTGCTTTTCCCAATCCACCCTGGCTCCAGCTCCCTCGAAAAGCTCCAGTGCTATGTCTGACTGCACTTCAAAGCCCACCTCTTCAATCACTTGCATCGCAGTCTGATGCACCTTCAATATAGAATCTTCAGTTAAAACCTTGAAACTACCTCCCTCCAGTCCTTTGCGCGCCATTATCTTTGACCTTATCTCCTTCCTAGACAATCTTGTTTCGTGCAGGTCTTGCAAGGGTTGTAGTTCTCCACATTGTCGATTGAGGGTCCGATACCGATAATGCCCGAAATTGACTTCTGGGGAATCATTAGACACTCCCCAGTCAAGCGAATCCCTAACGTATTACCGGTTAGAGCATAGAGGAGCATCCGTTGCTGACCTATGTTCCAGTCGCAATAGCCAGGACTAAAGCGTCGGCTGGTGACAAGTCCCTGAGCCTCAGCTATCTCCTTTATTCTGTCTTGGGCAAAGTCCGCCACCTTCTCTACAGCATCTGACCCTATTGCATCCAAAACAGTTGCCTGGAGTATGAGCCCGTCTTTGGCTAGCTGAAATGCTGTCTCTTCCAGGTATTTGCCTATTGTCACCAAGAATACTGCTACCTGGTGACAATGCTCCAACAACTGGGCGATAACCTGGCTTTTGAAGATAATCGAATCTTCAATAAAGGCGATGGAGCCTCGAGCCCACTCCACATCCTTGACAACATATGAATATAACGGGTTAATAAGGTAATGAGCGTGCTCTGAATAGTCATCAATTAAAGAAGAAATACGTGCCGACAGCTTGTAATTACCATTATATCCTATGTAGCGACACAGTTGCTTTTTGTCGATTTCAATATCGACATCGACCCTATCGTCAGTGACAAACATACTACTATGACCTTCCTTTCATTCGGAATGCTACGCGTTAACGCTTTTGCCTCGTATAGGGCAAAATCTGGGAATTGAATATTCAGCCGAGGGCGATTTTGAGAACAGTTTGGAAAACTTAAAAAAATTAAAACATGAACAGAATTAACAGCGCATTATGAACAGGGCAATTAAGCTATTATCTATCTGTACAAGAAAAGCAGATAACTAGCCCCGGATTAATCTCATCCTGTTTAGCTCACAACATCTACCATCCTCCTTGTGAGATTTTCACCCTCCTTTCCTGACCATAAGCTAGGGTATGATATCATAGAATCCACCCTCTGTCCAATTATCAATTTGAATCGTCCGAAATCTAACCTAAAATCTCTAGAATATAGCCCGGTTACTACTATTCTGAAGAAGGTTAAACCAGGCTGTGGAAAGGGTGGATAACGCTCAAGGAAGAGCTTGTTTAAAATGTAGTTGCCCAATTTATTGGGCAACTACAAAAATCTGGACAGCAGCCAATTTAAACTTACGCCACCTTCACCGCTGTTCCATAGGCTACCATCTCAGCAGCTCCAGATATCACCATCGAGGTTACAAACCTGGCGCCTACTATGGCATTAGCGCCCATTTTCTCGGCCTGCTCAATCATCCTCTGTAGTGCTTCCTCCCGAGCCTGTGCCAGCATTACAGTGTAATCCTTGACTTCGCCACCAACAATGTTGCGCAAGCCAGCCATAATATCATGCCCCATATGCCTGGCTCTGATAGTGCTGCCTCTAACCAAACCCAGTGTTTCTGTTATCCTTTTGCCCTCTATATGTTCTGTGGTAACCACAATCATTTTTCTACCTCCTTGAATTTCTCCTTTTCCTCCTTGGATGCTCGATACCTCTCCCGGCCTAGCGATGCCAAGAGTATGATAAGCCCTACAGCTATCGCGGCAATAGCAATCTTAACTGGCAAGGGCAGTGATAAGAAAGCTAAACGGAAGAACCAATAAAGCCCCCAGCCTATCAAAGTGCCCAGGCCGACTGCTAGCAAGATACCGCCGATCTTCCTCAAGCTACTCCTCCCTGAATCGGTTGGTGATGGGCAATCTCCTATCCCGGCCAAAGTCTCTGGGAGTTATCTTTATGCCGGGAGCAGCCTGGCGGCGCTTATATTCACTCCTATCCACCAAGCGAGCTACCTTTGTAACTATGTCACGGTCAAAACCCATGGCTATAATCTGGTCAATTGTTACGTCATCCTCCACATAGGCCTTTAGGATAGGGTCCAGTATATCATATGAAGGCAGGGTATCAGTATCTTTTTGGTCGGGTCTTAGTTCAGCCGATGGTGCTTTGGTTAAGACAGCAACTGGTATCACCTCTTTCCCGGCCTGGCGATTCTTATACCTGGTTAATTCAATGACCAGTGTCTTAGGGACATCCTTCAGGGGAATAAACCCTCCAGCCATGTCCCCATAAAGGGTAGTATAGCCTGTAGCTGTCTCGCTTTTATTGCTGCAAGCAAGCACCAACCAACCGAACTTATTGGACAAGGCAAAGAGAATATTGCCCCTGATCCTTGCCTGAATGTTCTCCTCGGTGACATCCGGTTGAATATCCTTGAAAGGCTCCGCCAGCGTTTCCAAATAGGAGCTAAACGCTTTCTCAATAGGTATTACCTTGAACTTTATTCTTAGATTTCTCGCTAAAGCTTCGGCGTCTGATTTGCTGCCCGGCGATGAGTAACGAGAGGGCATGGAAACACCTATGACATTTTCAGCCCCAAGGGCATCTGTTGCTATGGCAGCTACCAGGCTTGAATCAACTCCACCGGACAAACCGATAACTACTTTCTCAAAGCCATTTTTACGCACATAGTCTCTGGTGCCGAGAACGAGAGCCTGGTAAATCTCAGCAAGTTCATCTAACCTTTCAACTCGTCTTGGTGGCAAAGGTGGCCTGGCAATTGCCGGATACTCCTTGGACACCTCTATTTTGGTAGCTTCTTCCAGTTTCTCCCTGATTCGCGGCGTTTCTTTCCTTCGTCGAGGATCATGCAACTGAGAGCGGAATACCGACTCCACATCCAAATCAGTTACTACAAAGTCTTCCTCAAACTGCTTCCCCCGAGCAATGAGGTCTCCTTTCTCATTGATAATCAGACTATTGCCGTCAAATACAAGCTCATCTTGCCCTCCCACCAAGTTATTATGGACAACAATAGCTACACTGTCTGATGCTCTGGTAGCAAGCACCCTTTCCCTAACGAGCCCTTTTCCGGCATGATATGGGGAAGCGCTTATATTAATCAGCACCCTGGCTCCGGCATAGGCTTGGACAATTGCCGGCCCAGCTTCATACCACATATCTTCACAAATGGTTATCCCTATGCCGATGCCATAAATGATGAAAACGGGGTATTCCCTCCCTGCCCGAAAATATCTATTTTCATCGAACACGCCATAGTTCGGCAGATAAAATTTATGGTAAACGCCCACCAATTTTTTGTCACAGAGCACCGCAGCAGCATTGTAAATATCGCCATCGCTGTCAACGAAGCCCACCACTACCGCTATATCTGAGCAGTGCTCTATTATTTTGTTAAGGCTTTCCCTGTTTTGCTTAATGAATTGTGGTTTAAGCAGCAAATCTTCGGGGGGGTAGCCGGTTATAGCCAGTTCAGGGAAGGTGAGCAGGTCAACTCCCAGCGACTTTGCCTGGTCAATGGATTCCACTATTTTCCTTGTATTACCATTGAGGTCGCCTACAGTGGAATTAATCTGAGCTATGCCAACCCTGATGCTGTGCAATCTGCCTCCTCGTGACGACAAATAGTATAGCAAACATTAATAAGCATTTTCCGTAGTCTACGGAGGCTAATGCAGGATAGACCGATCTTTTATTCAAATGCTCTTAGCCCACTCCACAGCGTTCAGAAAAACGCGGAAGCCGTCCCCATAATCCCGCCAAGGCCCCCTGGTCCACCTTGGATGTTGCGTCCAACGAATGAATCGCTCCGGGTGTGGCATCAGGCCAAAAATGCGACCAGTAGCATCGCAGATGCCGGCTATATTGTTCACTGAACCATTGGGATTGTGAGGGTAGCCAGCCCGAATGTCTCCTGTCTCGTCAGCGTAGTAAAGTGCCACATTTAGCTCTGCTAGCGCCCCCGGTTCAATTACCACCTTGCCCCCTCCATGGGCCACTGGAAGATACATAAAGTCTATTCCCCGTGTAAAAATGCAGGGGCTTGTTTTATTGGCGTGGAGATAGACCCAGCGACATTCAAACCTGCCAGAATCGTTGCCAGCTAGGGTTAGCGATTGCGAGTTTTCACCCCTCGGCTTAGGTAACATGCCAGCTTTCACCAGAACCTGAAAACCATTACAGATCCCCAGAATGAGCCTGCCATCATCAACAAACTTTTGAATTTCGTCCCCTAGCTTGAGTCTTAGTTCGTTGGCCAGGATTCTCCCGGCCGAGACATCATCCCCATAAGTAAAACCGCCGGGGATGACCATTATCTGGTAATTGGAGAGAGACTTCTGCCGACGGATAAGCTCATCCACGTGGATCAAGTCCACCTGTGCCCCGGCTCGTTCGAAGGCAAAGGCGGCTTCCACGTCGCAGTTTGTCCCCGGGGCTCGTAGTATCAGCGTCTTCACCTTAATTATCATGTCAAGCCCTACCAGCGAAGAGGTCCCTGCCAGGCCTCCTTGAGTTCAGCAATGAAAGCTGAAAGCACTATTTCCTTATTAAGACCGTAGACCTCGAGTCTTTCTTTGCTTGTAACCTGACCGATGGCGGCAAAATCGACCCCAGCCATCATACCCTCGAACTGCTGCCTGTCCTCCGGGGCTACCTCTACCAGGAATCTAGTATTCGACTCGGAGAAGAGCACGTGATCGTCTCGATTCATTGCTTCGCCCAGCGGCACTTGCCCCAAATGGATTACCATCCCTAAACCTCCGGCGAAGGCCATCTCGGCGGCAGCCACCCCGATGCCCCCTTCACTCAGGTCATGGCAGGCCCTGACCAGGCCCTTCTCCATGACGGCGCTGAGGGCATCCATGAGCCTCTTCCCTTTCTTGGAGTCAACCCTGGGCACCCTGTTCCCCACATAACCATGAATGCCGTAATATTGTGAGCCGCCAAGCTCATTCCACGTGGTGCCGATGATGTAGACCAGGTCGCCCTCTCGCTTGCAATCCATTGTAACTGCCCTCTCCACATTATCCATCACCGCCACTGCGGAGATGAGTAGCGTGGGTGGAATGGAGATGCTCTCTTTTTCGGTCTCAAACTCATTATAGAGACTATCCTTTCCGGAGATGAAGGGAGTCTCGTAGCCGAGAGCAACATCGTAGCAGGCTTGCGCCGCCCGCACCAGGCCCCCCAGTCTGTCTGGCTTGTCTGGATTGCCCCAACAGAAGTTATCCAGCAGCGCCACTCTCCGAAGGCTGCCCCCAACAGCCACAACTTGCCGCAACGCCTCATCTATAGCGGAGGCGGCCATCCAGTACGGGTCGATGTCCCCATACTTGGGATTGATGCCGTTGGCGACGACGATGCCCATATCTGAATCGAGTATCGGTCTGACGATGGCGGCGTCACTGGGGCCATCATTGTTTACCCCCGTGAGGGGCTTGAGAACGCTACCGCCCTGCACTTCGTGGTCGTACTGGCGTATCACCCATTCTTTACTGCAAACATTCCACGAGGCCAGAATACGCAACAGGTCTTCACGCAGGTCAGTTGGCTGCGGAAAGTCCGGCTCTGCATGCTGTGGCAGATCCCAGACAGCCTCCTTCTCCAGTTGAGGCAGCCCTTTATGCAGGAACTCCATATCGAGGTCGCCAACCAGATTGCCTTCGTAGAAAAGCTCAAGCCGTCGAGTATCGGTGAACTCTCCGATGACGGTAGCTTCTACCCCCTCACCCTGGAAAAGAGAAATCAACTGGTCGGCTGTGTTTGGTGGCACAGCCAGCACCATCCGTTCCTGAGATTCAGATATCCATATCTCTGCGTAGGAGAGCCCCAGATACTTCAGAGGGACTCGCTCCAGGTAAACACGCACGCCCGTTTCCTCAGCCATCTCCCCCACCGCCGATGAAAGCCCACCCCCTCCACAATCGGTGATCCGCCGGTATAGTCGCCGGTCCCTCGCCTTGAGAAGGACATCTATCAGCTTCTTTTCTGTAATGGGGTCGCCAATCTGAACGGAGCTGGCGGAGATAGCCTCCGATTCCTTGGTAAGCTCTCCCGAGGCAAAGGTAACGCCATGGATGCCATCACGTCCGGTCCTGCCCCCCACCAGAACCACCAAGTCTCCAGTCTGCTGCTGGCCCCTCTGGCTCATGCTCGCGGGTAACAGACCTACTGTCCCGCAGAAGACCAAGGGGTTGCCTAGGTATCGCTCGTCAAAGAGGATAGCACCGTTTAGCGTGGGTACGCCGAGTCGGTTCCCGTAGTCAGCCACGCCAGCGCGGACGTCCTTGAAAATGCGGCGGGGATGCAACACACCACGGGGGAGTTTATCGTCGGGGAAATCAGGAGGAGCAAAGCAGAACACATCGGTGTCCAGGATGGGCTTGGCCCCCAGTCCCGTCCCTAGGATATCGCGAATGACACCACCTATCCCCGTCGCTGCCCCTCCATAAGGCTCCACCGCCGAGGGATGATTATGCGTTTCTACTTTAAAACAGACGGCATAGCGGCCATCGAAATCTATTACGCCGGCATTGTCCCGAAAAACCGAAAGGCACCAGGGCTTTTTTAACTCCTCGGTGACCTTCATCACGGTGCTCTTAAGCAGGTTGTCGACAACAAGCTGACCTAGCCTGATTCTGCTCTTGAAGGTCTTGTGGATGCAGTGTTCAGACCAAGTTTGCGCCAGGGTCTCAAGCTCCACATCGGTGGGATTGCGGCCCAGCCTTGAGAAGTAATCCTTGATGCGCCTCATTTCGCTTAGATTCAACCAGAGCCTGTCCTTGCTCACCCCCATCAGACCGTCATCGTCCAGGTTAAGCAAATCTACAGTAGTTAAGACAAATTTGTAGGTTGTGGAGGGGAGAGCAACCGCCTCCCGCTTCGTGACCACGTGCTGGATCAG
>Ga0315543_1002104_pt1 | contig 20005 bp, 27 predicted proteins | sample SalMarSW160210MG_2_FD_203098 | JGI IMG/M metagenome (GOLD analysis project Ga0315543, IMG submission 203098) | Salt marsh sediment microbial communities from the Plum Island Ecosystem LTER, Massachusetts, United States - Salt Marsh Sediment SW1601-210 ...
TGTTGAAGATATTACCACCAAGATTTTGCGGCCTTCTCGCAAAGATATACCACGCGTCCTTATACTTATCCCAGTTACTGCGAGCGATTGCACCCTGCCTGTTGTACTCAAGGCGCATCTGCTCAATAAGGGAATAGACGCATACCAATTTATCGTAATCAGTGGTTGCGTCCGGTGGGTAAATTACGGCCGTTCCAGTATCTTGGGCATAGATAACAGGTGTCACAATCGATAATGACACCGATGTTATCAATATTATAATGATTAGTAGGCTCAATAATCTTTTCATTAATCCGATTCCCTATAAGGAATACTTATCTCGTATATAAATATATTCTATTGGCCGCCTAACCAACGCACACGCACATACGCACATTCAAACTAACACTCTATTTTTAATAATATATTTAACTTTTCCGCCCGGTCGCCTTATTTCAATGTCCTTAAGAAAATGACGCTTGACATATACCTTGAAAATATACGCCCAATCATCCGGGTCAACCCCAAGTTCACGGCACAAGTCTTTTGAGAAAATCTCTATAACATCGCCATCCTCTGCATGGTTTGCCCAGAATACATCAAGGCGCTTGGCGATCTCAGCCATAAGAGGGTCCTGATGTGCCCTGGATACATCTTCCGGCTCCCCGAGCTCTATCGGCATGAGCTTCTTTACCTCGGTGTATTTCCTGCCGCCTACCGCTTGGCGTTCCCATGTATCTATCATTCCCCAAGTATCCCCAAGTTTTAGCTGTATTACATCGCTAGGTTTATGTGTATCTTTATATGTCATTCCGTTACCGAGTAACCTTGAAGTCCATGCGTATAATGTCCACTCAAACAATATACCGGGTTGCATTTTATTCTTAAGGTTTTGAGGATTTAGAGCCACATCACAGCAACGGATGAATATATCTGTATTTTCCCTGATTCGAGGGTCTACGTACATTTCATTGATAACTGTATATATAAGGCCGCATTGCCCCTTGCGTAATTGCTGGACTACGGTATCAGTACCTAGATTCACATTTGAAGATGAACGCCTGGACTCACCATATTCGATATTTATTTCATCAAGGAATATCACGCCACCATCATACCGACTATCAAGTGCAAGAAATTCCTCACGAGTTATGCGACTTGCTTCGTATGTCTCAATGCCCGGCTCACAATTAATTTGGCGAGCTGTAGGTTCATCAACCTTGACGTTCACCTTAATCTTCATATTAGAGAACATAGGTTCATCCATAAAGCCAAAATCACGCACGGCTATATTGGCTCCACCTATGGATTTACCAGAGCCGCGGTCCCCAATAAGTCCGATAATCCAATCGCGGCTCTGATATGGGTAATCTGTTGGGTAATAACGCCGTATCAATGCTCTTGTTGTATGGCATATTTTTTCACGTCTCGAGCCTACTACGGCTTCTATCTCCATAGTCCTCATATCGTTTCTTTTTCTCCAGCATCGAATTTGTCGTAAATGTGGTATGTGTTAGTGCCTCGAAGGCTTCATGGATAAGCTCGCCATTTACACCTGCTGATCGGGCTGTTATTCTATCAAGTATCGTTCTCATAGCATTCTTGGCACCGGTCAGCCGGCAAACCGCTAGTGCATTGACAGCCTTATCCTGTTCCTCGGTATTTTTCCAGAGGCCGAGTTTCAATATCTGGCGATAGTTTTTATCATCATCAACGGCATTGATAACCGTCTGAATCACGCCGAGGTTGCGGTTCTTGGATTTATCGAGCCATTCAGTGATAATGCCATCCTGACGCTGCATATCGGCTAGATTGAGAGTTACACCCTCAAAAACCTTTTCTTTTGCCATATCTTCGATAGATTTGCCGCCGTTGTCTTTATCCATACTGCGCCCCCTTATTCAGAATTAGTCATTACCATAAGTATCCCGACAATAATCATAGCTACCATAATTACCCAAGGTGCCATCTTCTGTAGCATCGTTGGGGGGCTGTATTCGAGATAATCCTTTACGGGCTGCATAGTTGCCGGTATTTTAAATAATTCAGGTGAGAAGTTCTTTTTATCCGGTAGAGTAACAGGTTTAAGTTTCCTCTCAGAGGTATCGTAGATAAGTTCGTAAACATGACGTTTGATATTGCGCAGGTATTTTAACCTAGCCCCTGTTGGTATTTTATTAAGTGAGATTTTCAGGAATGCCAAATAGGTCGGAATGTCCTTATCCCCGGTTCTCTTAGCGCACCATATCAAGGCGTTCTCTTCACCAGTGACCTTGACTCTGCTTTGCTGCATCACGAAACCCGACTCCCCAGTTCTCAAGCCTGCATAAAGTAGATAAATGGCAGGACCCAATGTAATCACAGCAAGCATAGCAAGTCCATAATTCATATTATTTGACGTATAAAGAACGCCAAATATCAAACCGACAATACCCAGTATAGAACCGAGTATCACCATCCACCATCTTTTGGTAGAGGCTTTTTTTACGTTCATATTCTTAGACAAAGCTGACCCCCCAAATCAGTAATTCGATAAATAATGCACCGGCTAATATCAGAGTCAATTTATCATATACCGTGCGTGGCTTTGCAGCCTTTGTAATTTCGACAACCCGGTTCTCCGCAACAGCGGTTATATAAGGGTTATCAAGAGCATTTCCATCAGGTGGTCTTTGTTCATCAGATAATATATCGTGCAATTCCAGATGGAAATGCCGACCATAAGCCGGCTGTACGGCATCAGATGGAATTACACCTGTCGCCATACCTAATAAACCAGGCCGCGTGTAGCCTTTGAAATAATAGAGAGCCTGTAGATAATCTACCCATGAGCGTGCAGGTTCACCGGTATTATCTAGTTCGGTAGCCGACTGACCTATAATATCACGCCTTATAAATTCCAAATCACCATTGTCATGGTGATACAGTTGCATCCTCTTCGCTTTGCTCATATTCTCCTTTCCTTATGGGGGCGCCCACCGACTAAATGAACGCCCCCATCAGGGACTTAAGGTTACGAGATTCAGTCGCCCCGGCCTAGGCGCTTGATGCCGAAGAAGCCGGACAGTACCGCGGCAGCTAAGAATCCAATGTGCACCAGCATTGGTGAAACGAGCAATATACTCTCGTATCCGGTAAAACTGGCGCTCACACCCGAGCCACCGCCATGATAGACAGATGATACGCCATCCAGCATGACAGGCTCGACTATCAGACCGATTCCGATAAAGACGATGGTCAGGCCCAGCAGCATAAGAGTGCCCGGGTCGAAGTTGGCACTGCCACCAGCGCCTTTCATGATCTTTATCCCCAGCATCCCAGTCACTACAGCTGCCGTCAGAAAGCCTACCAGGATTAGCAACGGCGTGATGCCGACAACGGAGGTATAGCCTGTATAACTGGCGTCGGTAATGGTGGCATTGTCGGTATATTCGTAGTCCAGGAGATCCTGAGAGGCATCGGTGGTTATCGGGAGAAAGATGAAGCCGATAGCCAAAAAAACCATGGCAATGCTCAGAAGCATGATCCCTCCGATGTTCATTGCACCCCTCTCGTTCAAAAACAGTTTCCGCATCGCTGATTTACTCCTTTCTCAGGGACTTACACCCCTCAAGTGTATTAGCATATCGCTCTTGCCATAACTACCACCGAGCGAAGGCGGCAGTTATGGCATTATGCCCTATCTTGTTCGCCACCTCTTTATTGCTTCCAATATGATCAGAGCTATGGCTGCGCCCATGAACATCAAGCATATCAGATAAAGCCAGAACGGTGTGTAATCCAGCATGGTAGCTATTGCCGACATACCCGGCAGCGCATCCACATCATAAGTCACAGTAACGGACCGGTCGGTAGATACTGCCAGCCCAGATATTGTAAGAGCTCGTGTGGTGACGTTATAACTGGAATATAAAGGCACATCATCTACATCACCGGAGACTATCTCGATAGTCGAGACATCACCATCATAGACCTCTTTGAATAGTTGAACCGTGGCCTCTGATTCCCCCACGCCGGTACTGACGGTAAAGACATCTTCACGCAAGTCCGTCTTGAAGGCATAGGGGCCTGCTGTGAAAGGTACGAGGAAAAATAATAGTGCTGCACAAAGGATTATTAAGAAAGCATAGAATATTCTCATTACTGCTATTATAAGTAATATGTTTAATCGTTATAAGCTATACTTATACGTAACCTGAACGTAAGTCTTTGAACAAAATGTTCAAAGATAACAAGTGTAATCTATATGTGAGAGTTAACTTCTAAGATTGAACAATTTGATAATATTATAGGCAAGGAGTTTTATATGGCGAATACACCACAATCAAGGCAACAAAGCGAACAGGCGATGCAGAGGGCGACGGCGGAAGCAGCTAGACAAGCTGCCGCAGCTCGGGCAACAAGTAAGGCTCCCGGCGCAGGTGATGCTACGGCAGCCAAGCAACAGGCGGCACGGGCTCAAGCTATGTCGGATGCAGCCAAAGCCGCGGCAGCCGCCCGGGCACAACAGGCGGCAGTAGCTACGACTCAGCCAGCGGCTACCCCAGCCATGGTAAAAGACCAAATATCACCAGCACCCAGAGTCGGTGGCGGTGCACCTAAACCCGTAGATGTTACCAAAGAGGCTCATGCGGAATCAGCCCGACGCCAAGTAAGAATAATGACCGAGCAGTATATAAGAGCGCTACCAAAAGAAATTCAGAAAACATACAAAGAGGGTGATATTGATTCGATTAATAAAGCTATTGATAATTGGAATCAGAAGGTAGCCCACCAGAAAAGCGGTATTGCACTGGGAGAACTTTATAAAAAAGAGTCAATGGCCGAGTATATAAAAGAGCAACCAGTAGAATTACGGGACGCCTATTTGAAGGGCGGCGTTGAAGCCTATAACCAAGCAGTAGAAGATTATAATAAGAAAGTTCAACGGAATAATGCACGTTATAACTCTATTGTTGCTGAGCTTGAAAGGGGTGGTTATAAAGAGGGAGAAGGCTATGATGTTGCCAGCTATCTGCGTGACCACCCGGAAAAAGAAAAGGAATTGCTTATTGTTTTCGATACTCAATCCGTATCAGAAGCCAAAGAACACAATAAAAAATATTACGGCATAGGGGCGACCGAATATGTGCCACGTCGGGACTTTATCAAACAGTATTTCAAAGATAAAGGTTGGGATTACTCTATCCATAGAGGTAAAGCGACTGTCAAAGAATTAAAACAATATGATGTAAACCTAGCTAATGCCAATGCCGCCTACGATAGTTTTCAAGAATCTTTGGATAAACCACAAGTCAGCCTTGCTCATTTTATAAAAAATTACTTCGAAAACAAGGGTTGGGATAACAAGCGTCCAAGCGACGGTACCGTGGCAGAATTAACTGAATATGATAATAAGTTGAAGGAAGCCCGGGAATTCTATAAACAAAAGTACGGGACCGGCGCTGTTGTATCAAGTGCAGCGGCGCGAACTCTGGGATTTGTCTTTATCCCAGCTAGAGCACTCGATCCAGCAGTTCCAGTGTCCGAAATACAGTCCTGGGAATGGGCAGCGGGCGCTGGGCAATTAATGCTACTGGCAACGCCGATTAAAAAGATTCCAATCCCAATATCTACAGGCATAAAAGTTGCTGCTACCAGTGCATTTGTATCAGATACGGTTATGGACACAGTACAATCGGTAAAAGAAGGTAATTTCTCAGCCACAAACTTGGCAGTTTCAGTAGCAATAGATGCTGCGATTATATACGCCCTCTTCATACACCCGGCTTTGAAGGCTAAGACAAAAAGTGCTGAAATTGAACACTGGGCGGATCGCCAGCGTATCGAGCGTGACCTATTGAGAAAGCCCAGTTTAACACAGGAGGAACAGGCACTGTTAGCGGATATTGAGGTAAAGAATAGGCTGGAAGCTATCGGAGATAGAATGAAAACAGGGCAATATGCCAAGGAAGCGCAAGCAGTGGAGATGCAGGCATATAAGATGCGTCAGGATATGTTCAAACGGTTGTTTGAAAGTCTATTACCGAAGCGCAGTAAAATCAAGCCTTATTACTGGCCTGTTTTCGATGATTCTTTGAGTCAGATACAGCACGCTATTGCCACACGTGATATAAAACTTCTCATATCTGGCGCTAAAAGGCTGGAATTACTGGGTAAAAAGATGCCAAAGGAATCGGGTGGCGAAGCGCTAGCACAAAGAGCCAAGATGCTACGGGAAAACGCCGAAGGATATATAAAGATAGCCGATAAAAGTGTAGATAAAAATACCCTTGATAATATCAAGAAGGGTATTGAGTCTGACCAGAACTTTATAGACAATGCCAATCGTGCTTTAAGGCGCGCTACAAAGAAGGACCGGCAGGAAGCTATAAAGAAAGCCATCGAAGAAACGCAGCGCCAGTTAGCAGAAAAAAGAAAACTGGCCGTAGCAACTCGTGAGAATATTCAAGTTAAATATAAAGTCGTAAAGCCAGGTGAATATCCACTTGCCAAAGCACAACCTAAACAAACCACAGTCCCGGCCATAAAAGAAAAGGCTTTGGAGAAATCACTCAAAAAGATAAGCGACGCCGAAAAGAAAATCAGGGAATCAAAGAAGAAATTACGGGTAAATAAAAGAGAAATACCCGTGAAGGAATTACTTTTAAGGTCCAGCCGGGAAATAGCCAGAAAATACGATATAAAGGAATCAGAATTTATTGACGCTTATTCGAGATTACCCTTAGCAACAAGGAAGTTAATCTCCATAGCACGCCCTGATATTTATCCAGAAATGGCACCGCTACCATTAACCAGCCCACAAGAAAAAAGAAAGGCAGCTGTTAGACCTTTCACTATACCATACACTCAACCTGAGCCTAAACCAGAAACTAAGCCGCAACCTGAGATGCAGCCACAACCAAAACAGAGAATAGCAACTGAGCAAGAATTATTACCAACGCCTGAACCATTCCCTGGGATAACACCACAACCAGAATTAGATATACCGACCACAACCATTACAACGACAACGACACCACCACCACCACCACCCAAGCTAAAGCTAGGTGATGATGATAAAGAAAAACGGAAGGTAATAGCTTTATCTAAAGGCGCTATCGCCTGGCGGATGGGACAGCTACATGGAAAGCCACGATGGGACGTGATTGTCAATCCATATAAAAGTAATGAGCATTACATGATGGTGTTCGGCAAGCCGCCGAAGGGTGCGGCTATCGCTGTGGGCGGTCCAAAATCCGCCTACCGGACGGCACAGATGCTTTACGGCAAGCCGCCGAGCAAAGCGGTGCACGTTGATTCAGGCTTTCAAGATATCATAGCTACAGCTAGTGGCAGGAATATTAAATTGCATTTCAAGCCGGATCCAAAGCTTGAAACTAAGGGGGATATCTCCATAGGACAACGGAATAACCGGATTAGTGAAAGGATGCCAAGAATCAGCAACCGGATTCGTGGTATAACAGGTCGTAGAGGCGTAAGAATATCACCCAAAATGCGCAAACTAAGTTAAGTTCAATAAAGATAACCCTCTGCTTTCAACCATGATATCCAATCTAAATTACTGCCGGAATTTTCATATTCCCGGGATACTTTCCCAACCAATTCTGGACCACCATTTAATTTGTTCATCCAAAATGTCCAACTTGCATATTGACCATCTGAGTTACTTATAATGCTGATGCATGATTCTTTTATTGGTTCGTGAAGAAGCCAAGCATTATGCAGTGGGCTATTGACCCAGCCTGCAACTATTTCTACTGCTAAATCGTCATAATTATATTTATAATATCCATAGCCTCCCCAACAATTCTCTCCAATTATATTTCCGTCACTATGGAACAATTCCCTCTTATTGGCCATTTCTTTAGTATGTTCCACAGATATATTATATAAATCATCATCCCACATCGTCTCAGAAACCCCGTTCTCTTTTCTATATTCGTTAATTAAATTGAAAGCCAATTTCTCAGCCTGATAGATATCAATAATTTGTTTTGCTGTGCTATTTTCTTGTACTTCAGATAATACCTCTGGCATTTTACTATTATCATTCACTTTGGGCGTAGCTTCTGTAATTATAGGAGGCATTGTTTTAATAATTTCCTCTAACTCTTTTTGTCTAATAATTTCTCTTTTATCCTGCCATGATTTATATTGCCCCACAATATCATCCTTATAAGACGACAATGGCTCTACACCAGCAAAAGTAAGAATTATAAATACGATTAAGATTGAAAATGTGGTTAATTTGAAACTCGGTTTTGAATATTCATATTTCCTAAATACGTATTTAATCAAAGCTATCCAAACGGCAAGGCTAAATATCAATATTATAGAACCTTTTAGAGGTTCAATTTCATGCTCGGAAAATAAACAATAACCATACCATAATAGAAATACCAAACCAGCAAGAATAGCTATGTTTAGACTTAATTTAATTAATCTCGTATATAATTTGTGATGTTTACTAATCTTCTTATTCCACCACGGATAGTTATGGTGATTAGCCATTTTAAATTTCCTTTAAATCCTTATAAAACTCCCACCAAAACCCCTTGACAAAACACAACCTCACTGTTACAATATTACAGCATGAATATCCAATTTGTCAATAGCAAGTCTAAAATATTTATCCATCATTGTTTGAGGTGTGAATATGAGTGGCCGAGTCGTAATCCACGTCCAAAAAGATGCGCCGGCTGCGGAACTCCCTACTGGGATACACCGAAACACAATAATAACAGAAATATAGAGAATAAGTAAGATTACGTTAGTAATAGAGAGAATGAGGGAGTATTTAAGAGCCAAGCGTCCGTTATATGTTATGTCAATTTAGACATAAGTAACATGTGCGCCCCAGTGTCTAGGTAGCCTCAACCGCTACCATCGACCAGGCCACTGAGTATCGGAGGTACCCAGTGCTTAATTTAATTATAGCACCAAAGTCAATATTACGAAACACCTGTTACTTTCATGCATTTGAGAGCGGCGGGTGTTTTTATATGCAGACAGAAGTCAAGGAACACCCCACCTTAGCTGATATCCAGGATGAGGACTGTGTATCCAGCGATACCTTCTACTACAACGGTAAAATCTACCGCATCAATCAGGACTTCTCCATTACTGAGGAAGAAGATGGTAACCAAAGAGATGATGGGTAAGGCGACAGTCAGTTTGTTAATTGACAATGATTTCCGGGCACTGATACCTCCGCTATCCCCGGAGGAATACTCAGAGCTTGAGCAAAGCCTTATCAGTGAAGGCAATCGTGTACCCATTGACACTTGGAATGGCTATATAGTGGATGGCCATAATAGATACGATATTTGCCATAATCACAAAATCCCATTGAAACCCCCCAACCAACTCAATCTTAAATACCGCGACGATGTGAAAATCTGGATAATAGATAACCAGCTAGCCAGACGCAACCTAGTACCAGCTGCCAGAATCGAACTTGCCATTAAAAAGAATGATATCAAATACCAGAAAGAGGCAAGGGAGAGACTAATTGAGAGTGGTAAGCAATATCATAAAGGTAATTCAAAGGTTACCCAAACATATGGGGAACCTGTACCACACGAACAAGAAGTCGATGCCAAGATAGGCAAAGATGCCGGGGTTAGCCGTGAGACGGTACGTAAATACCGCCATATAAAAAAGAACGCTAATCAAAAACAACAAGCGAAACTTCTCACTGGGGAAACCAGTATAAATGAAACTTACAAAGCTAGCGAGCCGAAAAATGAAGCTCAATCCAAGCGAATGGCCCTAAAGTTTGAGCGCCTGCAGGAAATAGAGAAAAACGGAATATATATCGGCATCAATTCTTCCCAAGCCATACCCAACAACCGGGGCCCCTACTCCGGTAATGGCGAGTATTTTTATTCATTGCTTAAAGATATCCGGCGGCAGACCGGCAACAGTATCATCTTTATCCTCGATACTTCTCTGCCGGATGATGTCAAAATTCAGGAGCTCAGAGAAATGAGCCAGATGTTATTGGAGGAATGATGTATATACCAGGAAAGTACCGAAAAATCCTCAAAGAGCCATCCGTTAAGCGCAAATTTATACACCTTGATTTTTACTCAGCAGGTGAGCTGGCGTTTGACTCCCAAAAAGTCGATAACCGGTTTTTAATCCATACCCGCCCTGAATTCGCGATATGGTGCGAGGGAGATAAAAACTGACATGAATAAAATGGTGCCGGCCAACGTTTTTGCCAAATTAACAGTAGATAGTTCTGTTGTACCCCAAAAATTGCTGCCGGATATCTTAAAAGGACGGTTGAATACCGGCGGTATAAAGTGTAATTCGGTCTTGGTTAATGGTATAGGACGGAAAAGTGTAAATCTACGTGTCAAATTCGTTTCTGACGCGTTGCGGGGGTGTTCTACGATTGGGGAGGCGGCGGCAATTCTGGGTATAAGCCGGGGAACCGTTTATAACATCATCCCCAACCCCAAAAAATATCTGAGAGGTAAGACATGATGGTTGAACTATCTTTTATCCAAACGAAAAAAACAGTAAGCGAAACATTAAGTGAATTACGTCAGCTTTTTAAAAAATACAACATTGAGGATTGGGAGCCGGTACCGATTGACAGTGGTGCAGGATATTCTGTGAGATATCTAAGAGCCAGGAACTGGACCGAAATAAAATCGGTACTTCAACCAACAAAAGCCATGAATCTCAGGGTATGCTTCCAAGTTATTAAAAACATGTTCATCTGGGAGGCTAGAGGGGTATCCGGGCTCGTTAAAGGCACAGCTTTTATGGGCGCTGAACTTGTAACATCAACTTCTACAAAAAGTGAATCATTCGATGAAGCCTGTGCAATACTTGGGGTTGAACCCGGTGCATCACTAGAGGAAATAGACCGTATCTATAAAGTTAGGCAAATATCCCTTGACATACAATAGAAAGGAGACAGTATCCGTATACTGTGAGGACTGAATATAAATGAATGAAGAAAGAAAAAGTAAGGCAATTCAATTACTTGACTTGGTATGGAACGGCGCAAATGCAGGAACGCCGTTTTCATGGGAACGCTTGAATACCTCCATGTATACAGCTCTAAAATTGGCGGTAGGTAGTGGGTTAGCCTTTGCCCTAGATGATGTAACATACATTCGGAATAATTATCGCTCACCCTACTGGATTGGGGCTAGTTATGAGGCAATATATACAGAAGCTGTAATAGTTGACAATATCACAGCTATTGATTCATACGAGCACGCCTACAATCGCAAGCCTATCCGAGCTAATGACTGTTATATGGGGAATACATCTCTATATTCGCACTTGTCTAGTATAAATCGCAAGCGTAGCCGTCTCTGTGTTGGCATGGGATTCCGTTATAAGGATACCCGGGCGTGGGTTACTAAGTTTTTACCAGACGATAGGATAGTAGCCTGCGTCTATGAGAAAAGATGGATTGGCGGTAAACCCATTAAGGTTATGAAGCTGAATCAGTCACAAATTAAGAAAATACAAGATTTAGAACAGAAAGCTAACTACATAGTAGAATAATACTGCAGATGAAGGGATACTTACGTAAAGTTAAATCACAATATGCCCACCCTGATAAGTTTACTGAGCCCAAAGATAAAGAGAAAGCGGCTGAGCGTTTTAAACGTATTCAGAAGGCTTATGATATGGTCAAAAAGGTAAAGGCACCAAAGTGAATAATATAGATAGATTAACCGACCATTGCCCGGAATGTTACGGACCGATCAGGACGGTGCCTCCTTTTATCCTATGCGACCGGTGCCACCGCGGCTGGTACATCAGAGATTTCCCGAGGACCTCCTTTAAGATACGCCCGGGTCAACCTCCGCCCGGGCAGGATTCCGTCACACTATCGACGGAATCCACCACGACGGCGCGGCCTGGTAGTTCTGGGCCGGGTCGCGCCAACTCCTGCAATCCTTTAACTGGCAAAGTCAAGCATTTATTTAACCAATTTGTTAACCTGCTATTTTTTCAACGCAATGACAGCGCCTTATAAGGTAAAGAAATTGTCAAAAAGAGTCAAGGCAATTGAAGATACATTCTGCGTCAAATGCAAGAAGGTAATTAAGAAAGGCCGGTTGATATCTGAGAAAGGTTATTGTTACCGCTGTGATGAAAACGAAGAGCTTCGTCATATTCACATAAACAGATATATCGAAAGGAAACAAGCGGCATGGTTGAGAAATCAGACGATATAATCAGATTTGACTATATAGATACATTTTACATGGCGAACACATTAACAACGCCACAGCTACGCTATGAGATACAGCAAGCCCGGGAAACCATCATGGAAAGGAACATCATCTTATCAATGCCGTGTTGTTTATTGTGGAGTCATGAACACCAACATCTTAACCTTGATGATATCACAGTCATGCTGACTGAATTGGAAGTTTATGATTACGAGGGATATATCAAGATATGCCAAGAGGCGATAGCGGCGAAACACACAGCACCATCAAAACCATCACCGGGCAAGCGTATAGATATTAATTCCCTGAAATCCCGTCTGGATATCGTGACGGAAGTTGAACGTTACACCCAACTGCGAAAGTCCGGTAGTAACCGATTTCTAGGACGGTGCCCATTGCACGAGGACCGGCACCCATCTATGACGGTGTACGCCGATAAGCAGAGTTGGCATTGTTTCCAGTGTAATAAAGGCGGTGACGTTATCGACTTTATTATAGCCGTTGAGGGTGTGGACTTCCGCCAGGCCGCGGCCATACTTGGGGGTACATGATGGAAATACAGGACGCGAAGCGATACGTTGACGTATTTCACCGGGACGGGCACAGCCGGGAGGAAACCGTTGAGTTAATCAGTGCCCTGCCAGTAAACGGTGAGAGGGCGAAGATATTTGAATATGTTGACATCAAATATAAATCAGCCCCCAATCAGGTTGAAACGTTACACTTTACAGATGCCGAAAATGGTGAATATTTTACCTCTATGTACGGCGACCGGCTGCGATATGACCACCGGCGCGGGCGCTGGCTGGAATGGCATAAACACTACTGGCGCCCCGATACTGACGGGCAAATAATGAGGCTGGCATTAAAATCAATGCGCAGCCGCTATCAGGGAGCTGCGGATATTGAGGACGCGGATACTCGTAAAGACGCAGCGAAAAGGGCTATCGGTAGTGAACAGCGTGCCCGGCTGGAAGCTACCCTGGCGCTGGCGCGAAACTTCAAGCCCATAGCTGATAGCGGAGAAAGCTGGGATAGAAACCCATGGCTGCTGGCCACACCGAATGGCGTAATAGACTTAAAAACGGGCGAACTGAGGCCGGGCGAGCAAGGCGATTTAATCACCATGACAACCCCGGTAGAGTACCAGCCGGATGCCGGATCTCCGCGCTGGATGCAGTTTTTAAATGAGGTATTTGAAAGCAACACGGAGTTAATCGACTGGCTACAAAAGTATTTCGGTTACACCCTTACCGGTATCACCCGGGAGCAAATTATACCGATAAGCTACGGGCGCGGTGCCAATGGCAAAACGGTGCTGCTGGCCGTCACCCGGTATGTTATCGGTGAATACGCCTATGATGCACCTTTTAGCACCTTTGAACTCGCCACCCGGAGCGCCATACCAAACGACTTGGCGGCACTGGATGGGAAACGCTTTGTTACCAGCTCAGAGACAACCGAGGGTGCCCGTTTCAACGAGGCGCGAATAAAAGCCTTGACAGGTTGCGACAGCATCACCGCCCGATTTTTACACGCCGAGTTTTTTACATTCCAGCCGGTCGCTAAGTTTTTCTTGGCGGTAAATACCCGGCCCAGGGTGCATGACGACAGTTACGGATTCTGGCGGCGGGTCCGGCTCATCCCTTTTACGCGGCAATTCATGGGCGAAAACGATGATAAGGAATTGACCGGGAAGCTAATCGCCGAGGCGCCGGGTATTCTTTCCTGGATGGTACAGGGCTGCCGGCACTGGCAAGCCGAGGGGATGGACCCCACACCGGAATGTATCACCGTGGCAACCCAGGAATATGAGGCCGACAGCGACCCGCTGTCGGAATTCATTTTAGACGAATGTGTAATGTCTCCCCAAGCACGCGCCCAATCCAGCCGTCTATATAAAGAGTACAAGGTATGGGGGCATGACCAGGGTATGACGGAAAAAGAGATTTTAACCCTTAACGCTTTTGGCCGGCGGATGGGACAAAAATTCAAAAAATCGCATGACAGGGACGGAACATATTATGTCGGGTTAGCTATGAAGTGTGACGGATTTGTGACGGAATTTAAAGCTATGTCCACTGATAACGAGGTAAATCCCCTTATAGATACTCGCGTGGGGAATAAATGTGAAAATCCGTCACAATCCGTCATTAGCTACAAAAATCCGTCACAACCAAATAATTCTACGGAAAACTTGAAAAATCCGTCAAACCCGTCACAATTACCTTATCCGGAAAAACCTTGTCCAAAATGTGGTAGTGAATGGGTGATGACGCCGGATTGCACCGGTTATGTTTGTGAAAAGGGGCACCTGTGGAAGCCAGAATAATCAGTGAAGCAAAAGTACCGCCGCCGCGGCCGGATAAGCCATGCCACATCTGTGGTAGTGATTCATGGTGGTTCCGTTCTGGCCAATGGATATGTGCCCGGTGCCATCCTCAACCGGAGGATAAATGAAACACCAATTCAAAAATCTTGAGGAATTTAACAAGTTCTGTGAAACATCTATAATTTGTGTCTGCGGGCGACTTATGACAGGGCTACACATGTCGAGTTGCCATAAACTCGCCAAAATACGTGCGCAACTTATGGAAAAGCAAAGGAATCCAAGTGGAGGCAAGTGATGGAAGCTAAAGATACAAGCCTTGTTGAGAAACTCCTTAAAGCTAGAAAGGAAGGTAGAAAAGAGGAGAGGGAGAGGATATTACAAATGATATGGGTTGTTGATTCTGGAGTGGGTAAAGGGTCAGGTAGAATAAGCAAAGTGAATCTTCGGGCTCTCCAAGATAAGGAGAAGGATGGATAGAGAAAAAGCAGAGCAGCACTGGAGATACACCGAGAAAATAATCTGGTAAGTATCCCCTGAGAGCAGGTACATAGTTATGAAATTAAGTTTATTTCCTCTAACACTTAAACAAGCTAATGGAATGATAGAATTATTCCATAGACACCACAAAAAAGTTCAAGGACACCGATTCTCTATCGGGTGTAGAGATGAATTGGGAGTATGTCATGGTGCAGCTGTCACAGGCAGAGCAGTATCACATGAAGTTGACCAATATAACGTAGCAGAGGTAACACGGCTCGTATCTGACGGAACACCACATATATGCTCAAAACTATATTCTGCTTGCGCTCGTGCAGCTGATGCTATGGGTTTTGAACTTATACAGACAACAATCCTTAAAGATGAACCCGGAACTTCACTTATTGCGGCGGGTTGGCACTTTGACCATTGGATAAAAGGTAGGGATTGGAACTGTCCTAGTCGTGGAGGAAGAAGAATTGACCAGCCAATGTGCGATAAACAAGTATGGCATAAGCACCTGACAAATTACACGTATTACCTGTCGTGAAGGGATAGTTACGAATAATCGGTATCGTTCGGTTTTGGTACTTGAGGGGTATCGTTCGGTTTTGGTGCTTGATAAAAAATAAGGGAGGACAAAATGGATAATGGGGATATTAAATTTGAAACACATATAATAACTCCACAAAAAGCACAGGCATGGCTTGAGACGCAAGTAGATAATCGGAGATTGAATCCCGATAAGGTTCGGGAGTATGCAAATGAGATTAAGGCAGGACGCTGGCGCTATACACATCAACCTATTGCTTTTGATACGGAGGGGCAATTACTTGACGGGCAACACCGAATGGCAGCTATTAAATTGGCTGGCATATCGATAAAACTGGCTGTGGCTTTTGGTGTTAAACGAGGTGAATTTACTGTTATAGATAGAGGGATGCCACGGAATATGTCTACCATTACAGGCATACCGAAGTTTTTTACAGAGTGTTATGTACTCATGCTTTCAATGGCTGGGGCTCTAGGTAGACCTAGCCCTGATGATGTTTATTTACTAAACCAATATCTAAGCGATAAAGTTAATGCCCTTCAAGACGCCTGTAATACTGCGATAAGATTCTACAGTTCGGCACCGATTAGAACTGCTGCTATTATTTCCATGGAGGCGGGGGAAGATTCGTCTTATGTATTAAACACCTATAAAGGTTTAGTATTGCAGAATCCTGAATCAATCAGAGCATTACCCACAATCGCCTTAGCTTTGATACAATTCCATAATCGTCAAGCTAATGGATTATCCAAGAGTGCTGGCAATACTGGGCATCTTTGGAGAGTAGAGACATACTCAAAAGCTAGGTTTTTGTTTTCAAGAGCAAACGCTAGCCTTAACCAAATACATATCAGGCAAGATTTGATGACACGTTATATTTCTGAGGTCACCAATATTGTCAGGAAGATATTGGAGGCTAGCCCTGGGCAAGATAAAATCTCGTTGTTACTTCAATTACGTGAAAGAGATAGAAAACAAATCCAAACCCTCCAGCATAAACTAAATATAAAAACAGCATCAAGCATAGAGGAAGAACAAATAAGATTGTCAAAGGAAGCGAGAGACTGAAATAGTTTACATAACCCCTTAACTTCTTTAAAGTAATTGTATAATTATGTAAGCCATAGAGAAGGAGAATTATATATTGAAATGCCAAGTACCAAAACCGAACGATACCACTTGAGGAGTAAATGATAGATATTGCTACACTAAAAGATTTAAAAGAGATGGATAGCCTACGAAGGGCGAACCAAGAGATGGTGGGCTTTGTGCCCTTAAGCAAGTGGGAATGGCATATTTCACATAGACCCACCACGTTGCTTGTGTTACGGGAAGAGTCTGAAATTACAGGTTATCTTTATTGGACGCCAGGGCACCCCGTGGCCAGCATCCAGCAATTAGTAATAAGAGAGGACTTAAGGCGCTTGGATAGGGGTACAATGCTTGTCAAAGCCCTAATACGGTTATTATTTGACGCCCCTTCATGGTATGGAGTTACGTGTCGTTGCCGTGCCGACTTGGAAGCAACTATATTTTGGAAGATTTTAGGCTTTGAGTTAATCAGAGTAGAACAATCAGGTCGGCGTGGTCCTGTGTTGAGATATTACAAAGAACTAAAACCAACCCTTCTGCCTTTAGGGATTTATTTACCAGAGAAATTCAGAGGTGGTGGACAGAGACACGGTTACCGTCTGATAAAAAATAAAGGAGTTTAGTTTGAATGACCAAGTACCAAAAGGGAACGATACCGAATAATCTTATTAATGCTTGAACTTATGCATTACCTTTACGTGGAAGCCATGATACACGGAGCGAAACATAAAGAGAAAGGCTAGTTTAGAAAGGAGATTTTAAAATGCCACATGGAGACGGAACAGGACCAGCAGGACAAGGCCCCAGGGACGGTCGAGGCCGAAGATTAGGCGGTCGCGGCCAATCGTCAAAGAGACGCGGCGCCGGTACCAAGAAGGGTGGAGGGAAAGGTAGATGCCGATAAAATCCATAAGGCTAGTTTAGGAGAGGGATGATGAAAGGAACTGGTGAATATACACCGGACTGGCCGGAGATAGCTCGGCAAAGAAAAGAGGAAGCCGGCTGGAAATGTGTAAGATGTGGCCATCCCCACGACACAGAGAATAACTACGTGCTTACGGTTCATCATCTTGACGGGAATAAATCGAATAATGAGCTATGGAATACACCGGCGCTATGCCAGCGTTGCCACTTAGCTATACAGGGTAAGGTATTCCTTCCTCAGTTCTATATGTTTGAACATAGTGATTGGTTTAAGCCATTCGTAAAAGGTTATTACGAATCAATCAGGGTAAGTATCCCCCGAAGCCCCGTAAAGTAGCTTCAAAAACGTGTTAAAATTAGAAGAAAAGGGGGTAATTACAATGGGACGGAAAAAGGAATTAACCGAAAAGGAATTTAAGAAGTTGCTCATTAAAGCCTCTCAACCTTTGCCGGAACAAGAGCAGAAACCCGATTCAGCATCAGAGAAAACATCGGAGTCGCAGACTTCCGGTGATTGTAACGAAAGCCATACTCATTCAGATAGGTCTGGAGATACTTAGGAGACACGGCATGATAAACGCCATTGATACCACGCTTTACCAGCGACCAGAAGCCCTCAACCGTATTAACGTGGGTAAGCCCTCTGGCATATTCGCCTTTGCCGTGATGAATCGTCCGGTGAGTATAGCCGAGTTTTTGAACAAGATTATAGCTGGCGAGTTCATCGGTGTAGATGATATTCTGCGCATCCCTCGGAACCTGATTCCAGATGATAGGCATGACTGTCCGTGTCTTAACATCAGAGACCACCTTGCTCATAACCTGCCCCTCGTCTCTGTGAACCAATCCTACCACTGGTGTCTTACCCTCTGCGCCACGTCCTGGAGGCCCTGGCCTCTTACCGCCGATGTAAGTCTCATCAACTTCAATAGAGCCATTAAAAGGGTTTGCCTTTTCATTCATCAGGGAGCGAATCTGTTTGAACATGCGCCATGCCGTTTTGTAGGTAACTCCAAGTTCACGTTCAAGTTGTTTTGCCGAGATAACGCATCTGGTAGAAGCCATCAGGAACATGGCGTAAAACCACGAGCGGAGCGGGGTAGGCGATTTGTGGAAGATAGTTCCGGCTGTGGGGAAGATGTGATTACCGCAGAACTCACAGGCGTATGCCTTACGTCCCGTCCGGCGATAGTATTTCGTTATCTTTTGGCACGTCTGGCAGAACACACCATCGGGATACCGAGCCTTAAAAATGAACTCAAGGCACGTATCATCATCAGGAAATTGTGTATTGAATTCTTTAATCGTGAATTTGGCAATTTTGGTCTTCATTCTCATCTCCTAAAAATCATCTGCGTGGGTCGGATGCGCAGCCCCCGTTTCCCCCTTTACTTCTCAACTACTCTGAGTTCATCCTCGGGGCAATCGAAAATTCTCGCTAGTTCGGGGATTTGTTCCTCGGCAGCCTCACGGGTATCAAATTCGTTCTCGTTGCCGACCGCATCATCGGTCCAGTTCCCTTTTACCAGAGCCTCTATTTTGTACATTTCCCTGTCCTCCTTTATTTTATTTCTATACTATACCAGTTCAGGATACCAGCGATTTATCCGTCTCATATCAGGCTGCCCGTCTCTCAAAACCGCTAATCCCACGATATCGATATTTTTGTTCTTTTTGAACCATTCGGGGTCGGAGACCTTATCAATTAGAGGGAGAATTATATCTCTGGCCATTGCTATCGTTCTCTCGTCAAACTCCTGGGGTGACATTCGGGCAACATCATTATGGATAGACTCTCTAATTTCCTCGGCCCATTTATCGTTTAGATTCTTCATTGTCCTTTTCCTCCTGTTTTTTTATTTCTACCCTCATTATATACTACTCATTACGGGTTGTCAAGGGATAAACCGTGCTCATATATAAAGAATTTATAAAGAATACGGGTTATGAAGGGATACTTACGTCAATCAGAGCCGAGGTTACCTAAGGCTTATTCTACGCCCTTGATGGGTAATAAGGCGAACGTGAACAATGATAATGGAAAATGAATTAAGAGAAAATGGCGAGAAATTGGCCATCAAACCAGACCCACTCAGCCTCAATGACTTAGATAAAATAAAGGCGAAACCGGTTAAAAAGCTGATGGCCATTAAGGTAGTTTATGGATCTCCGCGTCTAAGGATGCGAAAAGGCCGGCCTTATTATTACCTGGTGTGGTATGAAATTAATGTTAAAGGCATACGCCGGCAGCGGTCGATATATCTGGGTACCACCCTACCCAAAGGGTATAGTCTCGGGAAGCGGTGCAAAATAGCATCCGGTCAAAATCCGTATACTGTGAGGATTGAATGAAAGGGAAAATAGTCAGGTTCCTTGAGCAATACATCAGATTCGTCTGGCTCGGATGGTATAGCAGTTGGGGCTGTTGGAGAG
>Ga0315543_1002107_pt1 | contig 19982 bp, 17 predicted proteins | sample SalMarSW160210MG_2_FD_203098 | JGI IMG/M metagenome (GOLD analysis project Ga0315543, IMG submission 203098) | Salt marsh sediment microbial communities from the Plum Island Ecosystem LTER, Massachusetts, United States - Salt Marsh Sediment SW1601-210 ...
TGATGGTATTACATTTCTGTTGATAGCCGCCGGTTTGCTATATACCCTGCTAGGCTTGCGCGTAGAACGGAGATACCTCCATAAAGAACCACTCTGTAATACAGTTGCGGCTTGGTTTTTCGAACAGCACAATAAATTTTTCAAAGTCCATGACTTCAACAAAGCCCATACTGCATTAGTCAAAGCTTGTGAAACCGCGCCGGACATACCCATGATGTGGTGCAAACTAGCTCTGTTCTGCGAGGTACATCGCAAGAATGTAGCCGAGGCAGACAGGTATATTGCCAAGGCCGAAGAATTGATAAGAACGGAGAAGGCAAGCAGCGACAGCGCAAGAGCGTACTATCTGAGTCATATCGGAATGATTCTCTACAACAGAAGAGAATACAGCAAAGGGCTGGAGCATATGAAACAGTCCATTGATATTGAGCCGTTGCCGGGACTAATCAGTCTATACGAGAAGATGCTCGTGAGCAGCGAGACTCTGTCCGAAGAGATGGGCGAGAAGGCAAAATAGTTCCCTGTGAGGGCTAACGAAATAAAAGAGGTAGCTCTCTCTACAGAGCGAAAATCCTAAATCCTGAACAAAACCGCCAAAGGCGGATAAACCCAAAATACAAAGACTTGATTAGGGCGGGGAGAAATTGTAAAAAAGAATAGCGTTTAGGTTCTGGATTCCCGCTTTCGCGGGAACGACAGAAATCCGTGAAATCTATGTAATCTGTAGTTTAGATATTTTGGGAGAATGTGATGGCTGACCCTGCGAGAGACTTAAAGCAGTTCAAACCGAAAAAGAAATTCTTCGTAGGTATCGATTCAGACGGCTGCGCTTTCGATACGATGGGCATCAAGCAACGGGAGTGTTTCTGTCCGTGGCTGATTGCCTACTTCGGCCTGCAGCCGGTAGCCCAGGCGGCACGCGAATGCAAGGATTTTGCTGATTTATTTTCCAGGACGCGAGGCGGCAACAGGCACAAAACAGCAAAACGTATCATCGCAGAACTGTTGCCGGCTCATCCTATGGTCAAGGTCAGGAATTTCAAAGTTCCGCAATACCCGCATTATTTTGCCTGGGTTGATGACCCCAATAATTTGCTCAGTAATGACGGTTTGAAGATAGCAATTGCCGAGACATCGGACCCGACTGCCAAAGCCGAGCTGGAGCTTGCACTTGCCTGGAGTGAGCGAGTCAACTGGTCAATAGCAGAGATTGTCAAGGGCATGCCGCCATTTCCATTCGTGCGAGAAAGTTTAGAGAAGATTCAGCCGTTAGCGGATGTTATCGTGGTTTCTGCTACGCCCAACGAGGCGCTGCGACGTGAGTGGGAAGAGCACGACATTGCCAAATACGTAGTAGTTATAGCTGGCCAAGAAATGGGCAAAAAGGCCCAGCACCTTGAATACGCTGCTAAAGGCAAATACGAAGAAAACCATATTTTAATGGTCGGTGATGCGCCGGGGGATATGAAAGCCGCCAAGGCGAACGACGCCCTGTTTTATCCGGTTAATCCGGGCAATGAAATCGAATCGTGGAAGAGATTCTACGATGAGGCGTTTGATAAGTTTATCAACAACCAATACGCTGGCGAATATGAACACAAACTAATCGCAGAATTCGACGCATGCCTGCCGGAAAAACCACCGTGGGAACGATAGTGAATAGTCGTTAGTCAATAGTGAATAGTGAATGGTTTTTAGTGGAGTGTAGTTCCAATGATTGAAAAGACAGCAGCTAAAATAAAAAGTTTTAAGGACCTGGAAATATGGAAAAGGAGCATCCGGTTGGTTGAAGATATATATGCTGTCACAAGAACTTTCCCGAAAGAAGAAATATACGTGCTGACCAGCCAGTTACGGCGATCAGCGATATCTATACCTTCCAATATAGCAGAGGGTTTTGCCAGATTTCACAACAAAGAGTATAAGCAGTTCCTTTATGTGTCTCTCGGAAGTTCTGCCGAGCTTACAACTCAGATTATTATTGCCTCTCGTCTAAAATACATAGGGGTCGCCAAAGCTGATGCCTTGTTAGACAAGATTGACGAAATCAGCAGAATGACGATGGGCTTAATTAAGAAACTAAATGCTAAGGTCTAACGACTATCGACCAGCGACTAACGACTATGGTTATTGAAAGACAAAACAAAAATGGTTTCATTGACAACAAAGAAGCCGGCGAAGCAATAGCGGAGTTCTTTACACAAAATGACTACACGGGCAAACGGCTTCTGCTGATAATCCCGGATAATACTCGTTCAGGGCCAATAGGCGACATATTCAAGAGCATTTACGATTGTATAGGCCAAAAGGCAAAGGCCCTCGATTGCCTGGTGGCGCTCGGGACCCATCAGCCGCTAAACGAAGAGCAATTCTGCAGGAGACTTGCGATTACGACAGAGCAGCGCAAAAACAAATACGCATCGGTGAAAATTTTCAACCACGAATGGGAAAAACCGCAAACTTTCACCTCTATTGGGAAAATATCAGCCGAGGAAATCGAACAGATAAGCGGCGGTCTTTTTCGTGAAGAGGTTGACGTAGATATCAACAAGTTGATATTTGGGTACGATGAATTTTTTATATTGGGGCCTGTTTTTCCTCACGAGGTTGTGGGCTTTTCCGGTGGGCATAAGTATATCTTTCCCGGAATCGCGGGCGACGAAATCATAAACTTCTTTCACTGGCTCGGTGCCGTGTTCACAAATCCGGTTATAAACGGCAATATACAGACGCCGACACGAAAGGTAGTTGAAAAGGCGGCTTCGTTTATAAAAATGCCGCATAAATTATTTGCCATAGTAGCTGAGGAAAATAAGCTCAAGGGGATATTCATCGGCGACTGTAAACAGGCCTGGGAAAAGGCGGCCGATTTGTCCAGGATTACCCACATTATTTACAAGGACAAATCCTACAATACCGTTGTGGGAATTGCGCCTGAGATGTACGACGATTTATGGCTGGCCGGTAAGGTAATGTACAAGCTCGAACCGATAGTCGCAGACGGCGGTACGCTGATTATATACGCTCCGCATATCACCGAAATCTCTTATACTCACGGCAAATTTATCGAGAAAATCGGTTATCATACGCGTGACTATTTCCTGAATAGAATGGATAAATTCAACGGTATCCCAAGAGCGGTTATCGCGCACTCGACACACGTTAAGGGCATCGGTACATATATCGACGGCGTCGAAAAACCAAGAATCAACGTAGTGCTCGCCACTGGCATTAGCAGGCAACGCTGCGAAAAAGTAAACTTGAACTATATGAATCCTGATGATATAGATATAGCTGACTATGAAAACAAAGAAGATGAAGGGACTTTGGTCGTTCACCACGCTGGAGAAACACTTTACAGGTTATCCAGTGGATTGATACCGACAATTCCAAACGAGCAGAAACGCTAACAAAAGGAGACAGACAAATGGCGCAGGCAGATTCGATAAACTCACCGCAGGCGGATATCGGGCTGATTGGTTTAGCGGTAATGGGCAAAAACCTTATTCTGAATATGGAAAGCAAGGGCTTTACCGTCGCCTGTTTTAACCGCACCGTCTCAAAAGTGGATGATTTTCTAAACGGTAGGGCCAAGGGCAAAAACATAATCGGCTGTCATTCTATCGAAGAGCTTGTAACCAATCTGAAAAAACCGCGCAAAGTAATGCTAATGGTAAAAGCAGGTCAGCCGGTAGATGATTTTGTCGAAAAGCTCCTGCCGCATCTCGATAATGGTGACATTATTATCGACGGCGGCAACAGCCATTTTCCCGACACCATCCGCCGTACTGAGTACGTCGAGAGCAAGGGCAAGCTCTATATCGGTACGGGTGTATCCGGCGGAGAAGAAGGCGCGCTGCGAGGACCATCGATGATGCCCGGCGGCTCTCCCGCTGCATGGGAACACGTCAAACCCATTTTCCAGGCCATCTGTGCCAGGACACCAGAAGGACAGCCCTGCTGCGAATGGGTCGGCGAGAACGGGGCTGGCCACTTCGTAAAAATGGTTCACAATGGTATCGAATACGGCGATATGCAGATGATATGCGAAACATATCAGATGATGAAACAAGGCCTCGGGACGACCAACCAGCAAATGCACGAGGTTCTCGCCGAGTGGAATAAGGGCGAGCTTAATTCGTATCTTATCGAGATAACGCGGGACATCCTCGCCTACAAAGACGAAGACGGAAACGAGGTCATCGACCTTATCCTTGATACAGCAGGCCAAAAGGGCACCGGTAAATGGGCAGGCATTGAGGCCCTGAATCTCGGCCAGCCGCTAACTCTGATAGGTGAGGCCGTTTTTGCTCGTTGTCTGTCGGCCCTAAAAGAAGAACGCGTCGCCGCATCCAAAGTCCTCAAAGGACCGAGGGCAAAGTTTAGAGGCGACAAAGATAAATTCACCGAGGATTTGCGAAAAGCGCTTTACGCCTCAAAAATCGTAAGCTATGCCCAGGGCTATCAGCTAATGCGTGCAGCAGCGAAAGTGTACAACTGGAACTTAAATTACGGCGGGATTGCCCTTATGTGGCGGGGCGGCTGCATCATTCGCTCGGCCTTTTTGGGTAAAATAAAACAGGCCTTTGATAAAAAACCAGACCTGGAAAACTTATTGCTCGACCCATTTTTCAAGCGAGCTGTTCATAAAAGCCAGGGTTCCTGGCGGCGTGTCGTTAATACTGCGGTAAAGCTCGGTATTGCAATGCCGGCTATGAGCTCGGCTCTGGCCTTTTACGATGGCTACCGCAGCGGCCGGTTGCCGGCGAATTTACTGCAGGCCCAGCGGGATTATTTCGGCGCGCATACTTACGAGCGAGTCGATAAAGCGAGAGGTGAATTCTTCCACACGAACTGGACCGGCCGAGGAGGCCAAACTTCCGCCTCAACATACACAGTCTAACGTAATTTCAATTTTGCTAAAGCGTGTTCAAGTGCACTTGAGTTCTTCTAAGTGAGGATATTTGAAGAAAAGGTCCTGATAGTAATTGTATCAATAAAGAACATTTGGTATTTTGGGCGCAGAAGATTTAATCTCGTAAGGGAAATTCAAAACTAAGGAATAATGCTATGTATAAGGTTTTCATGCTGATTGCTTTGCCGGTTATAGCGGTTGCGTGGCTCGCCTACATGCTTTGGGAACGAAAGATGCAGATTGAGGAGAAGAAACGGCCCAAACAGGTATCTCAACGCCTGCAGAAAACCAGAGGCGAGTTATCTGACTGGGCCCAGAAAATGGCAAAGTTTAAAAAACCCACCCACAAACCCGACCAAAACGAAAACAATACGAGTTAATAAAGATACACGGAGAGCATCTAACGAAGCTCCACGTGTCACCCTGAGCGCAGCGAAGGGTCTGGTCTGTTGCTTGAGACAATGAGATTCTTCGCTTCGCTCAGAATGGCAATAGAGATGAACGAATTGTTTTATTAGAAGTTTACTACGAAGGACGAAAATGGCTGAGCAGTTTTTAACGGAAGATTTTCTCCTGCAAACCAAAACCGCAAGAATTCTTTATCGCGAACACGCCGAAAAGATGCCAATCTACGACTATCACTGTCATTTGCCGGCTGACCAAATCGCAGCCGACCATCGGTTCGACAATATCACACAGGCCTGGCTGGCCGGCGACCATTACAAATGGCGGGCAATGAGAGCCAACGGTATTGCGGAAAAATACGTTACCGGTGATGCCAGCAATTATGAAAAGTTTGAGAAATGGGCAGAAACCGTTCCATATTGCCTGCGAAATCCGCTTTATCACTGGACGCACCTTGAGCTTAAGCGTTATTTCGGCATCAATGACAAACTATTAGGCCCTGATACTGCAAAAGAGATTTACGAAACCTGCAGCGAGAAGTTAAGAACGCCTGAGTTTAGTGTTCGCAACTTAATTCGCAAGATGAACGTTAAGCTCCTATGCACTACCGAGGATCCGCTCGATTCATTGGAGCATCATAAAAAGATTCGAGAGGATGGTTTTGAAATCAAGGTTCATACTGCCTGGCGTCCCGATAAGGCGATGGCTGCCGAAGACCTTTGTGCTTTGAACGCCTGGATTGATAAACTCCAGGCCCTTTGCGATATCGAGATAATCGACTTCCATTCATACATAGAAGCGCTCCGCCAGCGTCATTACTATTTCCACGAAAACGGCTGTCGGCTCTCCGACCACGGGATAGAAACCGCTTACGCAGAAGATTATACCGAAAGCCAAATCAATAAGCTTTTTGACAAGATACGGTCAGGAAAAAAGATTGATGGCCTCGAGTGTCTCAAATTCAAATCAGCTATGATGTTCGAATTCGCCTTGATGGATTATGAATCCGGCTGGGTACAGCAGCTTCATATCGGGGCGCTGCGAAGCAACAATACGCGAATGCTCAAAGCCCTCGGCCCGAATACCGGTTTTGATTCAATCGGCGATTTTGATATAGCCAGGCCGTTAGCTAAGTTTCTCGATTCGCTCGATAGAAATAATGAGCTGCCAAAAACCATTCTGTATAACCTGAATCCCCGGGACAACGCCCTGTTTGCCACTATGGTCGGCAACTTTCAGGATGGCGCTGCAAAAGGCAAAATTCAGTACGGCTCGGCCTGGTGGTTCCTCGACCAGAAAGACGGAATCCAAGAGCAGCTAAATGTGCTTTCCAATATGGGTCTGCTTAGCAGGTTTGTCGGGATGCTGACGGACTCAAGGAGTTTCCTGTCGTATCCGAGACACGAGTATTTCCGCAGGATACTCTGTAATCTGCTTGGTAATGATGTTGAAGCTGGACTTCTGCCGGACGATTTGGATTTGCTGGGAAAAATGGTCGAAGGTATCTGCTTCAACAACGCCAGTAACTATTTCCCGATGGAGCTGGATAGTTGACTATGAGCTATTGACTATCTATAATACTGAACAAACGTAGTCCGACATACGATATATTCAATACAAAATAATGGGTCGGTGCCCGAGAGGCTAAAGGGGACGGGCTGTAAACCCGTTGGCGTAAGCCTACGTTGGTTCGAATCCAACCCGGCCCATTTTGTTTGCCTAAAGGCTTTACGTCTCTCAACGCCCGAAAACCTGCTGCGCCAAGTGCGATATTGTAAGTTTGCCGAGTTCTGTGACAGATGAATTATTCTTCTCCTTCTTCTTTGGATTTGAACAGCCCTTTCAGGAAACCGGTTGCCTCCTCTTCTAAGTCTTTGCCCTTCTCTAACACTTCTTTACCAGCGTCTGTTCCAGTGCCCAGGATTTCACCGCCTTGTCCAACCAAAGCGCCGGTTAAATCCCCGACCCTCTTAAGTTCCGATGTTAAAGAGCCAATCATTTCTTTTGGCAACAGGCCGGCTCCTTGTTCGGCAATCCCTTCGGTAATAGCCAACATAATCTTGCTGGATAAAGCGGCGGTATTTAACTTGTTATCACCGCCTAAGTCAGTCATTTTGATTGGCGCAAGTTTCAGCGTTAGAGTGTCTGCCTTTCCGGGAATGGGCAGCAATTTCACATTGACTGTTGTATTGGTAATTTCAAGATTATCTATATGCAATTTTTTCCCGGATGGTTCAGCCGGCTGCTCTTGCTTTGCTGGGATTGACTTTATAACATCCTTGATGTTATTGGAAAAACCTTTCTGTTCAAGGACAACGTTTGCTCCGTCGAGTTTGATTTCCTTTATCTTAACCGTGTCACTCAAAAGCGACCAGACATCAACCTCAATTTTGGCAGATTTCAGCTCAAGCAGCCTGTCGTGTTGATAACCCTGAGGATTGTTGATAATAAGGTTTTGAAGGCCGACCCTGCCGCCCATAATCGAAAGGTCCACATCGCCTACGCTCACTTCTACATTTAAGGTTTTTGTCGCGGCTGCCTCGATTCCTGCCTTCAATGCCTGATTGCCAAAGAGATGAACCAAGGTAACGGTCAGGATAATCAGAATAACAATGACAGCCAGAATGCCATACACGATTTTAAGCGGGGTTTTCATTGTCTCTTCCTTTGCAAGTTTTAACCAAATTTTTTGCGTTTTGTAAAGTTCGGCAATCTTATTCTATGCCCACCACCTTGATGAAGGAACTGGTCTCTGTAACGGAGGTCTCCGTTGTTTTGATAAGAGACTTAATATCTGCCTCAACCGAAACCAGCTCATCCTGCAATGACACTATTGCTGCGTCAGATTTCAAGGTCGGAGGTATCGCCGCCTTTTTCTTTCAGCTTATTGTAATATACCTGAAATCTCTCATTAAGTTCTGACATAGATTGGCTTATTTTGTTTAACTCTGTTGTTGTTTTCTTTGCTTCGGTATCCTGCATTTTGGTAGCTTTAAGCCTGGCAAACAGCGTTTCAATCTCACTCTCTTTGGCTGCGATGGCTTCTTTATATTTCATCGCCATTGAACGGAGCTGATTCATGTCCATTTTTTCCGCTTCGGCCTTAATCTCGCTGATGGATTTGTTTTCGTCGTTCTTTTGGCTGCATCCGAACAATACCAGTGAGCATAGCAATAGTAGAAAATAGAGAGCGGTTTTCTTTGTGGTTCTCATCCTTCAATCCTTTCAAAATATTTATGCGCCACAGGCGTATTTAATGAAATCACCGACAGATACTAAATTATATACTTTCTCTGACTATTTTTGCACCTACTAAATTCAACTTTTCTTCGATTCTCTCGTAGCCACGGTCGATGTGATAGACCCTGTTGATGGTTGTAGTTCCTTCAGCGGCCAATCCGGCTAAAACCAGTGCTGCCGAGGCCCTCAGGTCCGAAGCCATCACCGGTGCAGCGATTAAATTTTTTACTCCGGCTACGATGACGGTTGGTCCTTCTTTTCGCAAGTTGGCTGCCATTCGAGCCAACTCGGCAACGTGCATAAACCTGTCGGGAAAGATTTTTTCGATGATGATACTATTGCCCTCGGCAAGCGATAAAAGGGTCATAAACTGTGCCTGCAAATCGGTAGGAAAGCCCGGATACGGCTGGGTGGTAATATCAGCCGGCTTTATGGAGCCATTGCGAGCAACAATACATCCGTTGTCAGCCGGCTCAACCGTTACTCCGACACTCCTTAACTTGTCCACAACGGCCATCATATCACCGAGCCGACAGTTGTGCAGCTGTAATTGGCCTGCTGTAATAGCAGCGGCGACCATAAACGTTCCGGCCTCGATTCTGTCTGGAATTACCTCGTATTCAGCCGAATGTAATTGCTTAACACCTTCAATGATTAGGCGCGGAGAGCCGATGCCCGTTATCTTTGCGCCCATTTTATTGAGGCAGTTTGCCAAATCAGCTATTTCCGGCTCGCACGCAGCCGATTCGATAACAGTTCTGCCCTTTGCCAGAGTTGCGGCCATTAGCACATTTGCAGTTCCGAGGACTGTCGAGCCGAACGGGCCACCCATAAAGATTTCCTTGCCTGTCAAACCATTTTTTGCCTCGGCTATGATATAACCATTTTTAATACTGATTTTTGCACCAAGCTCCCGCAGCCCCCTGAGGTGAATATCAATCGGCCTGTAGCCAATCGCGCAACCGCCTGGCATCGAGACCTCTACTCTTCCGCAGCGAGCAAGCAGCGGGCCGAGTATGCAAATACTGGCCCGCATCCTGCAGACAATCTCGTAGTCCCCTACAGGATTATCGATTACCGTTGAATCTATGCACAAATCGCCGTTTTTGCCTCTGGTTACCTTGCAGCCCAGCTCACCCAGCAATTGACTACATACAGAAATATCAGAAAGATGTGGTACTGCTGAAAGGGTCGATTTGCCACCGGCTAAAATAGTTGCAGCCATTATCGGCAAAGAGGCATTCTTCGAGCCATTCACAGTAACGCTGCCGGAAAGTCGAACAGGTCCTTCAATGTGGAATATATCCATAACCTATTATCCTTGAAAAGATACAGATAATGTAATACAAGAGGGCTTTAGTTTCAAGAGCCGTTAGAAGTTAGCTGCGAAGTCTAACGAAATAAGGCAAAAGATTTCAACGATGAATATCTTTGAGATTATAAAGCAACTTGATAATATCATAAGCATACCAGAGGTTATCATCTGCCTGGCAGGGCTGACGTTATTAGCTTGCTGGCTGCTAAAGACATCTCTGGGCATAAATGCTTTAGCGGATTCCACACCTCGTCGAAATAATATGCCCCTTTATCTTCCATTTATCCCTTTTTTTATCTGGTTTGGGGCTGTTTCACTTGCAATATCAGTTACAAGATGGCTTCTGCCCGATACGTCTGATTGGCAGAGCGCTTTTTTGGATAATCTTATTCTCTGTATTGGCGCGATACCAACAATAGCCATTATTATTTTTATAGCCAGAGCCGGTTTTGCCCGCAGGTTGAAGGGATTCGGCCTGAATATTAAAACAATCCACAGGGATTTCTTTTCCGCTATCGTAAATCTGTTGTCAATCTGGCCGCTGTTGTTAGCGGCGGTACTTCTAACGATATTTTTCGGTAAACTCATCTGTGGGCCGGATTTCAATTTAGAGCAGCACGAGGAGCTAAAAACGATAACAACATACCCACAATTGTCATTGAGAGTTTTGATTATTATCACTACGGTTGTCGTAGGACCTGTGCTCGAAGAGATGCTCTTTCGCGGCCTGTTCCAGACAATGATACGCAGCTTTTTCGAATTTCGATTTTCGAATCTTGACGGTCGTCAGACAAGTTTCGAATTTCGAATTAGAATTTGGCTGGTAATTTTTGCCAGTTCCGCCCTTTTTGTGATGGTGCACGCGAACACAGGACACTGGCCGGCACTATTCATGTTAGGGCTATGTCTGGGCTATTCGTATGAAAAGAGCGGCTCATTGCTGCGACCTATCTTCATCCACTCATTTTTCAACGCAATTACCATAATAACGGTCCTGCTCACCGCGCCGTCGCCATAGCGGCTTTGGCGCGTCGGCGACTCGGCGTAGCCATAGGCGAAGCTGGGAATCAATAGCTCGCCATTATCCTCGAATCGGGGTGACTGGACTCGAACCAGCGACCTCCTGCTCCCAAAGCAGGCACTCTAGCCAAACTGAGCTACACCCCGCTCGCCGTGCTACGCACTTGGCGCAGCAGGCAAAAGCACGCCCCGTTAGAAATCCCCGTTGTTAGTGAAGCAAACGCAAAACAGAGCTTCTTTCTAACGGGGCACGTATATTGAAAAAACTATTCTACATGAAGTACGTCAATGTTGCAATAGAGTGAAAAATTTGGGGCTGGAGTGTTTCCAAAGTGCTTTTGACAGACCGATTTACCCCGTTAGAAAAAATACATAGCAAGGGCGGGGTTCGCCCGCCTACGGTGGGTTAAAAGCCATACCCTCGCTTTCTAACAGGGTTTACCGCATTTTTCCTTAAAAAAAAGTTTGCATATTTGCGATAATAAATATAGAATTAAAGTGTATAGAGAACCAAATAAGTTGTTTGAAAAGCTAAAAAGCCCGAAAGCAAGCCCACCATACGCGTGGCGGGCAAGGTTTGGACTCGTACTTCGCAGAGCAGTATTGTAGGAGATAAGCGATTATGGCTGGTATGTTCTATTCATTACAAGAAGCTGCTGAGAAACTCAACAAAACAGAGGACCAGATAAAGCAGTTAATCAAGCAGGGTAAACTACGCGAGTTTCGTGATGGCTCAAATTTGCTGTTTAAGGTTGATGAGGTTGGAGCATTATTGCCCAAGACGGCTGTTACAGCTTCCGAGGAAACCCCGGCACCGGAGACCCCAGTCCCCGCAGAACAGACGTCTCAGCCGGAACAGCCCACAGAGCAGGTTGTAGCTGCAGAGTCGAGAGAACCGCCAGAGCAGGAACAAGCACCTCAGATAGAGCAGGCATTGGAGGATGAGATTCTGTTGGTGCCGGAAACCGAGGTTCCAGCAGCAGAAAGCGGGCTGACCGAAGCAGACACTGCTATCACAGGTAAGGGAATCAGCATCCTCGGAGAAACAGACAAGGATTACCCAGTAACTGAAGACACGATGGCTGAGACGGTGGGCGCAACCAGAGTGCCAGAGAAAACCGGCCCAACACCTGAAGCCTCATTAGAAGAGATTGAAGGAGATGTAAATTTGGATACTTTCGGCAGCGGCTCGGGCCTGCTGGACCTTTCACTGCAGGCCGATGACACTTCATTAGGTGGCATACTTGATGAAATTTATACAGCCGAAGGCGAAGGCGCCGAGCCGGCAAAATCCGGCACCGCGGCAGAACTCACCGCCGAGGTAGAGAAAATACTGCCGGAAGAGGAGATTGCCGCCCCACAACCTGCCCCTGAGGTAGCGGCAATAGCTCAACCTTATGCCGAGATGAAGCCCGATGTCCAGAGTAACACCCTCGGAATGCTGCTGATTTTACCCTTAGTGCTGCTTATCTACACTGCGATTGTAGTTGTGGCAGGTCAAAAAGGTGTGATGCCTTCGGCCCTCGCACAAATTCAGGGCACAATCTGGTACATTGTGATTGCTGCCGCTGTGATAGCCGGTTTGGTTGTTGGCGCGGCTTTTATGCTCACCGGCGATTTCGGCAAATCCCTTAAAAAACCGGCTAAACCGAAAAAGCCCAAAAAACCGAAAAAAGCAAAGAAAACTCCACCCGCTCCGCAGTCATAGGGACTCCGCGCAGCGTGGCTTACGCCACTGCCGTAATGGACTTGGCCATGCCTAACGGCAGGCATCCCTTACGGGATTGCGGAGGACGAGCCGGTTTAGATTCAGCCTTCGTAGCCGAAAGGGCTACTTCGGCGAAGTAGGCAGTTATCTCAAATCCATTCTCCTTCCTTCGGCAAAGTTTACCCTGAACGCAGCCGAATGGGGCTCGGAGCAGTCTCTATCGTTTCGCTCAGGGTCTGGCTGGTTTCTTCTCAGCTTTTTCTGAGCAGATAAGAGTTTGTTTCATCCTCATATTTTGTTAAGTTTATTCTTGACGGCCGAACGTAAATAGGTTTTATTTATAGCTGCAGCCGACGTGGCACGGCAATTCCTTCGACTACGCTAAGGGCAGGCTTGGCCGTGTTTTCACTCCACAGAACGCCTAACGGCGGGGCTCCAAGCCCGTGCCACAAGCTATGCACTCGCCAGGGCGAGGGCCCAGCCGTAGTCCGAAAGGCGGGAAGGCAAAGATTAGCCGGCTGTAATAGCTTATAAAATAAACGGCTTGTGTATTTTAAGGATGGTCACTCGTTTCGGCGTAGGCTCGCCGAGCCGTAGCGGGAAAGGGATAAACAATAATTTTCTTGGAAAGGATTGAAAGATGCGAACCGTCAAACTCTCAGTGTTTTTTCTTTTATGTATTTTTCTGTTACTGCTAAACGGCTGCAACGCGGAACTACAAGACCTGAAAATCCAGAACGATACGCAACGCAAGCAAATAGCTGACATGAGGAGCCAGGTGCAAACTACCAGCATGGAGCTTGAGCAGTTAAAAAGGCAGCTTGCCGACGCTAAAGAAAAAGGCAGTATCGATGAAGATGCTCTGAAACAACAAATTACTGCGCTTGAGGAAGACCTGAAGAAAAAGAATGATTTAATTGCTTCAATGCAGGAGAAATTGCTCTACGGCTCAACAATATTGCCGGTCGAGCTTAGCACTATGCTCGAGGATTTCGCCAAAGAACATGGAATGGTTACCTTCGATGAAAACCGGGGAATAGTTAAGTTCGAGAGCGATCTGCTTTTTGAAAAAGGAAGTGATAACGTGGCACCTGCAGCGATTGAAGCCGTTAAGTTACTCTGTGGAATCTTGAATTCCGAGCAGGGCAAAAAATTTGATATCATAATTGCCGGCCATACTGACGATATTCCTATCCTCAAGCCGGGCACAAGAGCAAAACATCCGACTAACTGGCATTTATCAGCCCACAGGGCAATATCTGTGCTGGACGCAATGGCGGTCAATAACATTGACCAGAAGCGAATGAGTGTCCGTGGCTTTAGTGAATATCGGCCGGTGGCACCGAATAAACCTGATAAAGGAGGCAATCCGCAAAACAGACGGGTTGAGATTTATATCCTTCCTAAGGGTATGTAGCAAAGACAGAAGCTTGCCCGCCGTCTGTGTGGCGGGACAGAAAACACTTGTACCACGGCCATCCTGGCCGTGGTATCACTCGTCAGGACGTAGCCTGCCGGAGCACGGCGGGCTGGAAGCCCGTGGCTCTAAGTATGGCAGAACGCACTTTAATTATTATTAAGCCAGACGCAATCCAGCGTCACCTGGCTGGCCGGATAATTGAGCGATTCGAAAGAAAAGGCTTCAAGCTCGTTGCCGCGAAATTCACGCAAGTCTCAAAAGAGCAGGCCAGCCAGCTCTATGCAGTTCATCGAGACAAACCTTTCTACGAAGATTTGTTAAAATTTATCACATCGGCGCCGTCACTTGTAACGGTCTTCGAAGCAGATGGGATAATAGATATGGCTCGCAAAATGATGGGGGCAACTTTCGGCTATGAAGCTGAACCTGGCACGATTCGCGGCGATTTTAGCTGTTCGCAGAGACACAACCTTGTTCATGGGTCGGATAGCTCAGAATCGGCTGAAAAGGAAATTAAGCTATTTTTCAGGCCAGATGAGGTTGTTGATTACAAGCTGGCTAATGCACAGTGGCTTTACCCTGTTAGGAAAAATACATAGCGCCGTTAGAAATAATTTTTCTAACGGGGTGAAGGTTTACCCACCTACGGCGGGTTAAAAGCCACACTTGAGCTTCCTAACGGGGTTTTCCCCGTTAGATATTGAACTACTCTGTTATCTAACGGGGTTTACGATATAAGAAGTTTCTCTTTGCTCTGTAGAAAAGATTATAAGTCATTTCGACCGAAGCCCCCGTTCTTGCTTTCGCAAGAAAGCACGGGGGCGTAGTGGAGAAATCTATTAAAAAAACAGACCTGTCCCCGCCGATAGACGTCCTGTGGAGAGCACAGCCGAGGGGATGGCCGTGCCACTTCCTGATGTCCTGTTACTCTGGTCTCCTGATATCCTAACTTTAGGCACTTTATACTTCTTATTGCCTTGATGGCGAAAAATAAACTCCCCAAAAAACTTTTTGGTTTTGGACGACAAGTTTTATATAATTTCTTTATTTGGGATTTATATGTCGAGAAAAGGATTGCTCGTACGTTGAAAAAGGGATTAATAGTAACGGTTATTTTGGTCTGGGCAGTATTTGTTTGGCCTGCCCCCACCGTTTGCTTCGCAAACGAAGTAGTGGGGGCTGATACCGATGAGAAGTTATTAGGAGACGAAAGTGACGGCAGCCGAGCCATTTTCATTCATCTTATCCCCATGTATCCTGAGAATGAAGACGGCAAAAAAGGTTTTAAGATAACCAGCGATGATGAAGTTCTTTTGCCGTTTTCGACTCGCTGGACTTGTGAGGCGTGTCACAGCTATGCGGCCATCAGTAAGGGCTGGCACTTTAATGCTGTGGATTCGAATGTTGCACCCGGTCGGCTGGGCCAGCCGTGGATTCTTGTCGATGCTTCTATCGGCACACAAATTCCTCTTTCGTACCGTCCCTGGCCACAAACTTTCAAGCCGGAACAAGTCGGCCTGACGCTTCGACAATTCACCAAACTCTTCGGCAGACATACCCCCGGAAGCGGCGCAGGGGAGCTTGAAAGCCGGGACCCCGATGAGTTCACGCGAGAGCTTATTTCAGGAAAGCTGGAAATTAACTGCCTTGCCTGCCATAACGCCGACCCTGCTCAGGACCAGGGAGAATATGCTATCCAGATAGCCCGTGAGAATTTCCGATGGGCTGCTGCGGCATCGTGTGAGTTTGCTTGCGTTAATGGCTCAGCTATTGATATGCCCGATACATACGACCCTTTTATGCCCATGCCGTTAGACGACCCAAAGAAGGTTCCGCCAAGTGTCCGTTACCGTGAAAATACGTTTGACCAGGACAACTGGGTGTTCTTTGACATTACCAGAAAGGTGGCTAACGAACGATGCTATTTCTGCCATTCCGATTTGGATGTAGGCAGCAACGGCCCGGAAAGATGGGCGGCAGATGAGGACATGCACTTAATGGCGGGATTGAGATGCGTTGACTGTCACCGTAACGGCGTCGAGCATAATATTATTCGAGGATATGAAGGTGAAGAGTTTATCTCTGCAAACCCATTAGCAACTACGTCATCGTGCGAGGGCTGTCACACGACGGGGCGTTTGGGTGCGCCTCTGCTAAAGCATTCGCATGCCGGTATGCCGCCGGTGCATTTCGATAAATTAAGCTGTACCGCCTGTCACTCGGGCCCCTGGCCGCGTGAAAAGACCGGTCTGACAAAAACATCAAGGGCGCATAGTTTAGGCATTGCCGGCATAAATAAATCGCCGGAGGTGCTGCCTCACATTTTGTATCCCGTTTTTGCAAAGCAATCGAATGGTAAAATCACACCTTATAAGATGTTTTGGCCTGCCTTCTGGGGCACTGTTAAAGAAGGAAAAGTAACACCAATAAATCTTGAAGTCGTCAGGGAAACCATAGGTATAATTCTCGCTAAGCAAAAGCTTCCACGTTCCGGCGATTGGCGAATATTGACTACCGAGCATATCGCTGAAGCACTTGATTCATTACAGAAGAAAATTGAAGGTAAAGCTGTTTATATAAGCGGAGGCAAACTTTACAAAAAAGATGATAAGGGTAAACTGGTCACTGCTGAACACGATGCGGCTAAGCCGTACCTTTGGCCGATTGCTCATAATGTCAGGCCTGCCGCTCAATCACTGGGCATCCGAAGATGTGAAGATTGCCATGCAACGGATGCACCTTTCTTCTTCGGCGCAGTTGCAGTCGATTCGCCAATTGCTGAAGAGCGAGCAACGTCTAAAGAGATGATAGAATTTCAGGAAAGCAACCGTTTTTATACGTGGGCATTTGCCTTTTCATTTGTGTTTCGTCCGTGGCTGAAGATTGTTGCCCTTAGTTGCTGTGGGATTTTGGCAGGTGTATTATTGTTATATGCACTCAGGGCCTTGGCTTGTATTGTGGAGCTATTAACCGGTAGAGGTTAGTACGTCTTGGCTGATGATATGAATAATATGTTTCGGATGATTTCGATAATTAGTTTTGTGGCCACCATTTTGGTTATCGGTATATGCTGCGTGGCATTTCCGTGCTGTAAGGAATGTCGGTGGGGACCTCTTGCGATTTTGAGAAGGATTATTCGTGTATTTACAATGCTGTTGCTGGAACAGAAATTAAGTCCTGTGGGTGCTCTTCGCAAACTCGTGTATCTATTAGCGTTACTTTGCTTTTTAGTATTGGCGATTACGAGTTTCTATCCGGTATTGGTTCTTAAAGAACCCATTCACGGTTACTGGTTAATTTTACATGCAACATTTGCGCCGGTTTTCGCGATATGTTTGGCAGTTTTAGCTGTGATGTGGGCGGGAAATTGTCGTTTCAATAAAAGTGATTGGCCATGGCTAAAGCGTATTCTTGAGCGTGTTACTCTGACCAAAAGAGCCGGTGAAGAATTTTCTAACGAATGTTTTGGTCTCGGCCAGAAAATAACTTTCTGGCTGATTGTTGTTCTGGCACTTCCGCTAATTCTGTCGATTATATCGAGTATGTTCGTGCTTTTCGGAACTCATTGGCAGGAGCTTCTTTTAGATATTCACCGCTACACTGCTTTAGTATTTGCGATTGTTGCAATTTTGCATATTTACTTGATGATACGAGCTAAAATGGGAGAATAATCAGCTAAAGTAAGGCGCAACGTCATTGCGAGCGATTCATCCTTCGCAGCCCCCAAGGGGCAGAGAACGTAAGCGAAGCAATCTCAAACATCAGCAAGAAGATTGCCACGTCGCTGCGCTCCTCGCAATGACACTTCGTGTCACTTTAGGAACTTTTAACTTTAGACACTTTACACTTTTTAGTGCCTTGGTGGCAAGTTGAAAAGAGAATGAAAATATGGAAAAATAAGTGCCGGTATAACAATAGATAAATCCATAGCATTTTGTTTATCGATGATAAAAGCGGCTCTGCGCTGCTTTTCTATCATTAGTTACTTTAATAAATACGTTGATATTATAAGGTCTGTTGGTAGCTCATAAAAGCGTAAAAACATCTTCGAACCGATGCGGATTGGTGCCAGGCCGGGCGGTGTCGCAGCATCCGCCTCATTGACGAAGTGTGTTTCTACGACCGGGCACTTTCGGAGAAAGAAATAAAAGCACTATTCAAGAACGATACTTAAAACTGCTGTTTTTAGTAGGATAAGCATAGTATTGAAAATGCATGTTCCTATCTGCATTATGCTCTTTTCGTCTTCTGCATCAGAATTCTGGACCAGTCCTCTCGACGGAATGAAACTAAAATCCAGATGAAGATAGAGACGACAAAGCCGAAAGCTACGTTAACTATGAACTGTTGATGAGCGATTGCCAGTATCCGTTGCCAGAAGGGGCTCAGTGCAAAAAGGGAAAGCGGCTTGATAGAGAAGGCGTATAGAAGCCGAATCGCCAGTTTCAAAGCGATAAAACCGTGTATCAAAATCAATCCAAGTAACAGCGCCCATACTTTACGTTTCCACGGAATGGGGCTCGCCAGTATCAGGGCGGTCATAAAAGTCATATACATATAGCCGTCTTGTCGGCTGGTATGACTCGTCTGGAAAACAGTTACATGCCCATTTTTGTCCACATGGTCACGGTTATAGAGCCCTACATTTATGTCGTATTCAGCATCATCTGATTGGTTGAATTGAACCACACCTTTGGAGCCGAATGATTTAAATAGAACCGATGCACCTGCTAAGTAAAGTTTTGAGTAAGCTTTTCCAAACCCTGGCCATGGTGTCATCAGCAGCCCATAGAAAATTGCGAACAGGCAGAAAAATTTTATGAGCTGTTTGGCTTGAATCAGCTTGAAACTTCTCGTTTTGGCATTTGATGTTGTGTCGTCCATAACAACCATAGAACCCAAAATGTGACAGCAAAGAAAATGTACAGGGCCTGCCACGTATCGATGTGCATGAAACCAAAGATATTTGGGAAATGAACACCAATCAAGAACAGACTGACTATCCGCACGAGATTAAGAATGCCTAAAAGCAGTGTCCCGGCAATAATTCCGGGCACCTTTCTCAAAAAAGGTGCTGGAAATGCCAGAACAGCACAGACAAATAAAGCGGTTGCTTCGACAGCATCGCAACCCCGTATAATTCTGATGGAAAAATCTGGCGAAGAAACCGACACCCCTACGGCTGTTATATCCTGGCCGAGAAACCTGAGAATACCCCCGGACATCTTGGCAATCAGGTGATGATAGGAAGGCAGAAGCACTTTATTGTAATATGGTGCAAATGCTATGAAGGTATAAAACAAACCCATCAGAACACCAAAGACCAGAAGGAACAGAAAAACAGGATAGTGTTGACCGAACCACTCTCTTGCGCCTTGGCCGATGGATTTTTCCCCCTGTTTCCTGGTCTTTTTCTCTCTGTTGGTCGTTTCCCTGCGACCGGAAACTGGGAGCTGTTTGAACCGCTGTTTTTTCCTTTTTTTCTTCCCACTCATTTGCCTTGGCGCTTCTTTTCCAAGTTGCTACCTACTACTCTGGTGTTTACCCCTTCAATAATTGGCGGGAAAGGAGCATATACTTATATCCTTCCCCGCCAAATTTTTCTTCAACGCCTTTTTACAACTCGATAGCGCCCTCTACATTACTATCTATGCTGCTACCCGTCGTCTTCGGCGAACAATTACAAACGCCCCTGCTGCCAACAATAGCAGCGCCATAATAATCATGCCCCATTCGGAAACCGTGGGGATGACGGGCGTCGGTGCATACTGACCGACATATTCCACGATATTACAAGGGTCGCTATCCAAGTGTATCTTGGCTCTGTAAACAATGCCTCCTAGCAAAGGTAAGTCAATGTCAGAAAACTCCTCCGAACTATCCAGGTCAAGATGGACGTCGGTCCTCGTGTAGATCCAGCTCACATCATTTACATCGTCATAAAATAAATCTTCGATCG
>Ga0315543_1002109_pt1 | contig 19961 bp, 19 predicted proteins | sample SalMarSW160210MG_2_FD_203098 | JGI IMG/M metagenome (GOLD analysis project Ga0315543, IMG submission 203098) | Salt marsh sediment microbial communities from the Plum Island Ecosystem LTER, Massachusetts, United States - Salt Marsh Sediment SW1601-210 ...
ATAATACGTTCCACGCTAGCAATATTACTCCTACCACAATCGCTACATCTGCTATATTAAAAACTGACCAAGGGCGGAGATTAATAAAGTCTATAATGTAGCTAAATCTTAGTCGGTCGATCAGGTTCGATATTGCTCCGCCGATAATTAGGCCAAAGCCAATATTCCCCAAACCAAAATTCTCGACTTTTCTTTTTTTATATCTACACCAAACCAAACTTGAAAGGATAATTGTAATTAAGATAATAATAGTTGATTCAGGCAGAGCTAGGCCAAAAGCAACACCTGGGTTTTTATGGATTTCTAAGGACAATATCTGGGGAATAACAAAAAACCCTCCCCGGGCATAGATAAGAATTGAATATTTTGCCAATTGATCAATGAATATAATGGCAAGAACAACAAAGAAAAGCATAACTAAAAATGGCTAAATTAAACTTTATTTTTCTTCTTACATTTAATACATAATCTAGCTGTGGGAAACGCTTCTAGGCGTTCCGGAGATATCTCCTTACTGCACTTGTCACATATACCATAACTTCCCTTTTTAATCTTTTCGAGTGCCTTGTTTATATCATTTAGAACATTCTCTAGACGTTGCTCAAGCGCCACATTTGTATCAAATAGAGCAGTCTCAAAAGCATTTTCATCTTCGTCATCACCAACCTCGACTCTTATTGCATCAAAGTCAATACGATTTTTTACTTTAGGGTCCTCTTTAGCAATGCGCTTTAGTCTATATTTGAGATGTTTTTTCTCTCTAAGTAATTGTTTTTTTATTTTGTCTAAGAATTCTTTGGTCATAGTTTTTGATAAGATTGTATCTTCTTCTAGCCTTTATAAGTATCAGCAGACTTATCATTATTATTAATAAACACACAAATTGGGAGAGGCTTAATGTATTATACCAATTATTCATCTTAAAGACAAAGAGTGTATTATATCTAAAATATTCTACCACAAATCTAACTATAGAATGAGATATTAGTCCTATAAGGAATAATCCTCCATCAAATATTTTGATTCTTTTAGAGAGATACAAAAGAATGATAAATGATAGAGCATAACCAAAGGATTCATAAAGCTGGGTGGGATGAAGGGGGATAGAGGGGTAGATTTGAGCGGCGAAGGTGCCCTGAGGATAAGTGACAGCCCAGAGTAGATTTGTTGGTTGGCCAAAACAGCAGCCGTTTAGAAAACAACCAATTCTTCCGATTGCCATTCCTGAAAGTAATCCGAATATTCCTGCATCAAACCATTTACCTAATTTTTCTTTTCTTAATATTAAAAAGCCAATCAAAATGGCAAAGATAAGTCCGCCGTAAGAGCTTAGACCTCCTTGCCAGAACTTAAACATATCTAGGACACTATGATATTCATTGAGATTAGTTAGTATGTAGGCAATGCGGGCTCCTATTAATCCAGAAATAATACTATAGATAATAACATCGTAAATCTTTAAAGTATCAAATCCTCTTTTTTTTGCTTGTTTAAGAAAAATAAAAGCCCCAAGAATAAAACCTAATGAGACAAGGAGCCCATATGAATAAAAGGTGAAAGGTCCTAGAGTAAACAAAATACGATGCATAAGAGTATAAAACGTATAACCAGATTTGGATTACTTTTAAAATAGCACAATTATAAAGTATGATAAAGCAGTTTTAGCTTGACATTATTAGAAGGATATGCTAGGGTACACAAATTCAGGTACTTAAAAGAGGGCGTTGAAGGCCCTCCAAGATTACTTAGTGGCTCAACGCCCTCAGAGCTCTTTAGAACAGTTTATATTCATCAGGGCGATGACAGATATAAACATTTTGTTTCTAAGGAGCTTTTGTTTTATCAGTAACGATCATTCTGATAAAACGTTTTCTTACTATTCTTGTGGTGTTTCCACCAAGGTTTTGTTTTTGTTTTGAAGATTGATCGTTATCATTGAATAGTAAGAAAAAGCTATTTACAAAAAGCTTGTAAACAGATTTTCCCTACTATAATAAAGGTTTTTAAAGTTCTGAAGGTTTTTAAAGTTCTTCCATTTTTTACTCGCTGATATTATAGCATAGGTAAAATTTGAAGTCAACCCTTTAGAACTATTCTTAGGTTCAAACTCTATTAATATGGTATAAATAAGCCAAAAAATAGAAATTTCAAGATTTTTTATCAAATAGGAACAATAAGAACCCCATCAAGTTATACACAGCTTATATACAGGCGGTCAATTAGGCATTAAGTTTATAAATATCAGCAGATCGGGTAATTGTTAGTAATCAGTGTTGAATTGTACATTCTTTATCGCTTCAATCCAAGGCTCTTAACCAACCCTTTATACCGTTTTTCATCCTCGGTTTCTAAATACCTTAGAAGTCTTTTTCTTTTACCAACCATTTTTAGAAGTGCTACTCTTGAAGCATTATCCTTCTTATGTATTTTTAGATGTTCAGTTAACTCTTTTATTTTTTCAGTCAAGATTGCGCATTGGACCTCAGGAGAGCCAGTATCCTTTTTGTGGAGTTTATATTTCTTGATTACCTTTTGCTTTTGTTTGTTTTCTAACATAAGGGTAAAATTCCACTCGCTATTACTAAACTACATAAGTATCTTAGCATAAACAGAAAAAACTAGCAACTTGAAAAAGAAATCCAGACGTCGTACAATAGATATTGTTACAACATACTTCGTATGTCGTAAAATATTCTAGAGAAACATGCTTCGCACGTCGCGAAATATCTTAATCTTAGATGTTATAAAATATGCAAAAATCTATACGTACGGATCGATTAATAACTGAGTTTTTGGAGTATCTGGAAATAGAGAAGAATCGCTCTCAAAAAACCGTAGAAAACTATGATCATTATTTGAAGAGATTTTCTGTTTGGGCAAAGAATCCAGAAGTAAAAGATGTAACCTTAGAGTTAGTTCGGAAATATAGACTTTATCTAAATCATCTAAAAGATAAACATGGCCAACCCTTGAAGAAAATTACTCAGAATTATCACATTATTGCTTTAAGATCATTTTTAAAATATTTGGCTCGTCGAGATATAGAAACTTTGGCTGCAGAGAAGATAGAACTGGCTAAATTTCCAGAAAGGCAGGTAGAATTTTTAGAGGAAGATGAGCTAGAAAGACTCCTTTCCCAGCCTAATACTAAAAACATTATTGGGCTTAGAGATAAAGCAATTTTAGAGACTTTATTTTCGACTGGACTTAGAGTGAGCGAGCTGGCAAGTCTTAATCGAGCCCAAATTAATTTTCAGAAAAAAGAGTTTTCAGTTCGGGGCAAAGGTGGGAAGGTGAGGATAGTGTTTTTGTCTGATGGGGCTTTGAATTGGCTTAGCCAGTATATGAATAAACGACAGGATAATGCTAAGGCGCTATTTATTCGACACGGCAGAAAGAAGGTGAGAGATATTACTGAGGCCGAAAAGACGAGATTGTCAGTACGCTCAATTCAGAGAATGATTTCCAAACATGCAAAGTTGGCTGGAATTGCTAAAGAGGTAACGCCTCATGTTATGAGGCATAGTTTCGCCACTGATCTTCTTTCTGGTGGTGCTGATCTTCGTTCAGTTCAAGCCATGCTTGGTCATTCTAATATCTCAACCACCCAGATCTATACTCATGTTACAGATAAGCGATTAAAGGAAGTTTATAAGTCTTTTCATGGAAAGAGAAGGAGGAAACAAGACAAAGTGAAATAGCTAATTTCTAACAAATGATTCAATAATGTTAAATGTCAAAACTGCTTGTCATTGCGAGGAGTCCGAAGGACGACGAAGCAATCCCGTGAGGTTTTAGACGTCCTTGAATTAAATGACATCGCATCCCGAACGGGATTGCCACGCCCCTAATGGGGCTCGCAATGACATTCTCTTTTTAACAACTAACAATCAGCAATCATCAATTTCTAATATTCAATTTCTATTTATTTTACTAAGTTCCCTCACTCTCTTTATTAGATACTTTTTGGTGTTTCTTTTCGGTTCGTCTAAAATCTCTTCCAAAAGTGCATTTAAAATTTCTCCTATTTTCGGTCCAGATTTGATTTTTAGTATTTTCATTACATCATGACCATTGATTTTGAGCATCTTAACCGTTATAGGTTCTTTCTGAATCTCTTTAATTCGTTTTTCAAGCTCTATGAGTTTATAGGGTTTTGCTTTTGGACATCCTGAACCTAATCTATCAGCAATTCTTACATCCATTAAATCTTTTAAGTTTTCCTTACCCACTCTTCTTAAAAGCCTTCTTACCCCTTTATCAGTAATTTCTCCCACGTTATAGTAAAACATATGATGTTTAACTAAATGGGAGATTTTTTTTATTTCTTTATTAGAGAATTTTAGTCTTTTCATAATATTTCCAGTTTTTCTTGCCCCTACTATCTGATGTTGATAAAAAGTTGATCTATATCCTAAATCAACCTTTGTTTCTGGTTTAGAAATATCATGGAAAAGACAAGCCAATTTAACTAAAGGGTCTTTAGATGGCGAGCAAGCTAAAGATAAAATAGCATGTTGAAATATAGTATAAACATGATGCCAGTTCTGAGTAACATTAATACCTTGTTCTATTTCTGGGATAATTTGCTTCAAAAGCCCTAAATCATAAAGATAAAGTATTCCTTGAGCTGGGGAAGGGGATGAAACAATCTTCATAAATTCATCTCTTATTCTTTCTTTTGAGATAATTTTAATTAATTCGGCATTTCTCTTAATAGCCTGGTATGTTTTCGGCTCGATTATGAATTGTAGAGTAGTAGCGAACCTAACTGCTCTAAGCATACGTAGAGCATCTTCAGAAAATCTTTTATCTGGATTGCCTACAGTTCTAATAATTCGATTTTTTAAATCTTTCTGACTATCAAATAAGTCAACAACCTCATATCTTTTACCCTTTGCTTTCTCTTGCCAATCCAAGGCCATGGCATTAATGGTAAAGTCACGTCTTGATAAATCTTTTTCTAAACTTGAAGTAAATTCAACTCTGTCTGGGTGTCTTTTATCAGTATATTGTTCATCAATTCTATAAGTAGTAACCTCGACCAGAATTATTTCCTTTTTTACTTTATATTTTGGACATCGCACTTTTACTGCCACTGTGCCAAACTTATTCTCATAGGCGCTGTCAGGAAATATCTTCTGTATTTCCTTTGGTTTGGCATTAGTAGTTATGTCCCAATCTTTTGGCTTTACTCCACGCAAAAAATCTCTCACACATCCGCCTACAGCATAAGCTTTGAAATGAGCTTTTTTTATTTTTTTGATTATTGTTTTAACATAAATAGGAAGTCGCATAATTTTGTATATATCATATTTTCTACCTACTAAAGTAACATAAATTGACTGAAAAAGAAAGGAGTCACATGCGGACTGCACACGTGACTCCCAATTGAAATAACCCCTCATTTAAAATACTCAGAATTATCTGTCTTGCAGTGATGACAAATTGGTTTAGAGATGTTAGCTCCACAGGAAAGGCATAAGTTCTTACCAGGGATTCCTCCTTCTGGTTCCCATTTGTCTCCTAAAACCGCTAGGTCGTCTTTGGTCTTTAGGAAGAAAGCTTTTGGATTTCTACTACAGTGTTCACAGATGAAACTTTTCCAGTGGATACATTCCTCAGACGTCATGTCGCAGCCCTTTTGTCGGTTCAATTTCACTCTCTGGTGTATTTCTTCTTCCAAAGGCGAACATTTTTCAACAGGAATTGACTCACTCTCGAATCCCTCCATCGCGGAATACAACCTAGATAGATAAATTGAGAGAGCAATAAAGAGAACACTAGCCTGTTCGTAATGGTCTACATTGTGAGGATAGTAGCCACAGTCAGATGGACCTGAAATATAGATTCCGCAGGCGTTACCATCCGTATTGAAAGTGACACCACCAGGAGACCACCATATTTCAATATAAGACTGACTGTTGAACACATACTGAGAGAAAACTTCTTCGATCTCTCGTTTCACTGTTTCTCTGAATCCTTCTAGTCCGTTAATGTAGGAAATCCACTTTTTATAAATTTTTCCTGGTAATCCAGCAGTAACGCTATATGCTCCAAATGGGTCTTTACCAATATGGCCAATGTGTGGGAAGTAACAATCGAGTCTATTTCGGACAGAGTTTAATACAATTTCCCGAGAGACAGGATTGTTTACTTTTTTACCTTTGGTATTCTCTTTCATTTTTATTACCTCCTATTTCTTGATCTGATTCATTTCCTAAATTTAAAAAGAACAAAATTATATTCCCTCCTTTCAAATTAATGGGTCGTACAGGACTCGAACCTGTAACCAATGGCTTAAGAGGCCATTGCTCTACCAAATTGAGCTAACGACCCATATTTGGCTTGTTTAAGCCATATTCTGAAATTATAAATTGAACACTTTTTGTGAACGTTTCTGTCATTGAATGAAACATTTTTAATTGAGGAAGTAAAATTTTTGTAGTTTGTCGAGTTAGTCGGACAGAATAAAAGTTTGGTGCGCCCGGAAGGAGTCGAACCCTCAACCTAATGGTCCGAAGCCATTCGCTCTATCCATTGAGCTACGGGCGCATTTCAAATTATTATAACCAAATTATTAATTAAGTCATTACTAACTACTAAATTGGGTGGCTAGAGAGTTACGATCCCTCGTCTCCTGTTCCACAAACAGGTGCTCTACCATTGAGCTATAGCCACCGTAATAATGCCTCAAAGATGTGTGCTCATTGCTTCGCTTCTGCGTATCCCATCTTGGTTCTTAAAATATCGTACCCTCGGCAGGATTTGAACCTGCGACAAATGGGTTAGAAACCCATTGCTCTATCCGGGCTGAGCTACGAGGGCGGAGAATTCACTAATGTGGAGTTAATAATTATAAATTTAAAAATTTGTAACTTATTTTCTAGCCGGTCATTAAACCTATTAGTTAACCGAAAGTATAATATCAAAAATATCCTAAAAAGTCAATAAAAAAGCCACTTAAAATAGTGGCTCAATATAAAGTTTCATTAGTCAATTTATAAACTTTCAGATATTCTGTTCCCCTTTTGGTAAAAGGTTAATACCTGCTTCTTGAGGATTCTTTTCGAGTCCACGCAGAGCTAATCCTAAACTAGTGATATAAAGTTGAGCGTCTTTTTTGGGAATAGGTGGAAAGTATTTCTTGGGAAACTGCGATTTGAGGTTTTCCCAAGGATTAGCTAATTTTATTTTAAGATTTAAGTTAAGTTTTAAATAATCTTTAAGCACTGGCATTTTAGCGCTTGCCCCACATAAGATTATTTTATCAATTTCCTTTTGGCTTTCTTTCTTATATGAAGTAATCAAGTCTTTTATTTCAAAAATAATTTTCTTTAGTTCTCTTTTTAAAATTGGAGCCACTTTCTCTGCTTTTGTAGAATTAAGCCCGTATGTTTTCTTCATATTTTCAGCTCTAGAGCTATCTATCTGTAGCTTGTTACTTATGGCTTGGGTGAAGTCGTTTCCGGCAATAGGAATATCTATTATTCTTCTTGCCATTCCTTGTTCAAAAATAGACAAAGTTGTAGTCCTAGCTCCTATATCCATAATTAGTAAAGGATTCTTTTTTGTTTTGGGATTAATGATTGTTCTAGCAATTGCTTGGGATTCTAAATCTAGAGCTAAGGGAGAAATTCCAGCTAAATTTAAAACATCCAGCAAATCTTTGACTATTCTTTCAGGAACTGCTGCTATCGAAAGAAACAGGTTATCTTTAGATCTTCCTATAATTTTCCAGTCTAAGTATACATCTTTTGTTGGTAAGGCAATATATTTCTCTACTTCCCAAGTTATCTCTTCTGCAATTTGCTTTTCTTCTTTTTCAGGGATTTGGATGAAATTGATAAATACTCTTGAGTCTGGAAGACTAAGGATAGAGTAGGGCGTTCTTATTTTATGCAAATTGGTTGTTGATAGTAGTTTTTTCAAAAATTTAGCCACGACTCTCTTTTTAAAGATCTGTCCATTCGAGACTGCATCATTTGGAAGTTCTATTTTTCCGAAAGCTTTAATTCTGATTTTATGTTTATTTATTCTAAAAGAAAGTGGTATTTGTTCAAGCTGAACTACTTTGATAAAATCATCAGAGATGTCTAGACCGAAAGCAGACTTGCTCATTTTGATAGACATATTGGATGTTGAATATTAAATTTTAAAATAATTGAATAGTTCGACAGCTATATAACTATAAAACCATTGAACTATTGCCTTGCTATTTTCTTATTTGATAGGTAGGGCGAAATAAAAAGTACTGCCTTGTCCTACTTTTGATTCTACTTCTATTATTCCTTTGTGCGCTTTGATAATACCTTTACAAATGGCCAGCCCCAAGCCGGTTCCTTCCCTGACGCCATCCTTGATTTTTACCTGCTGAAATTTTTTAAAGATTCTCTCTAAATACTTTTCAGGAATACCTGATCCGGTGTCGGTTACCAAGACTACTGTAGAATCGGGTAGATTAATCATTTTTTTAGGATAAGCTATCCATTCTTGAATTTTTTCTGCTTGTCCTTTCTTATGGACAAAAGCTTGGACTATAATCTTTCCATTAGATTGAGTATTTTTTAGAGCATTGGAAAGAAGATTATCCATAACCTGACCGATTCTCCTTTTGTCGAATTTAAAAGAAGGCAAACTTTTTGGCAATTTTTTTTCAAGTTTTATTTTTCTCTTTTCAGCCTCCAAGTTAAAATAATTCACTTTTTCTTTTATGATTTCTCGAATATCAGATAATTCTCTTAATATCTCAAATTTACCCGATTCTATTTTAGCTATATCTAAAAGATCCTTAATCAAGCTTAGCATAGAGAAAGAACTAGCTTCCATAGCATTTATGAGATCATTATATCTTTTTTGATCTTTAACTATCCTCTTGTCTTGAAGTACATCAGCTATATTCCTGATTCCTACAAGAGGGGAACGGAGATCATGAACAATCATAGAAATGAAATCCTCCCGCATTTTTTCCTCTTGTTTAACTCTTCCTAATGCTCTAACTAGTTTTTTGTTAGTATCTCTTAATCTAATTCTTGCTTGGGCTATTTTAGTTACACCTCGATTAACCAAATATTCTATGATACTCATAATCAAAGTAACCCCAATAACACATAAGGCTGCAATTTCAGGGGCGGTGTAATGGCTAGTTAAGATGTAAGTTCCGATCATGCCGATAATGGTTATAAATCCAGTCAAAACAAAAAGAAAGCCCGGACATTCGGAGAGAGAAAGATTTGATTCTTTACAACTTCGCCAAAAGTTAAGTTGGTTAATCCAATTTTTCATAAGCAATTTATATTCAAGATATCAAAAAACATACGATCCAAATATCTTGAATATCCCTGGCTATTTTTATTTATGGTGCAGAAGCTGCTTCACTCTAGCCACGATCTTATCCAGATTGACTTCTGACTTAACAAGATAATCTTCAGCTCCTAGTTTCATTCCTTGATCGATGTTTTCTTTTTGCCCCATCTGGGAGATTATCATTACTGGAACATCAGCTGTTTCCCTGTCTTCTTTTAATTCTTTCAAAATTTCAAAGCCATCTATACCTGGAAGGACAATATCTAGAATAACTAGATCTGGTTTGGTCTTTTTAGTCAAAGATAAGCCGGCCTTTCCTGAAGTAGTGGTTTGAACTTTAAATCCTTCTACAGAGAGTTTAGCCTCGAGCGCATAAGCTTGAGCTGCCTCATCTTCAATGATTAATATTTCGGTCTTTTGGTCTCTGGAGTTACTATTTTGAGTAGATTTGTTCTTTTTCATTAGATTTACATGAGCTTATATAAATTGAGAACAATTTAGTATTAAACCTGATAGATCCAAGTTATTAATAAGGTAAAAATATATTTCTTACCTCGACTTGAGTAATGTTGGCCGATCTTTCTTCTAATTTTTTATATACCTGATTAAATAAGGTGGTGTTAATTGTACTTTGGTGTTTTTGTAATAAAGAAGATTCAAAAGGTTTTTGCTTGTAGACGTTGTTATACAGAAATAGACTCAAGTATCCTAGAATAGTTAAGAAAACTAAGAAAAGTAAAAATGAAATCAGTTTGAATTTATGGCGGGATAGAAAAGAAATAAATTTAGTTTTAAATCGATAAATTTTGGACATAGAATTAATTGCTAAATAGTTGAATGGCTTCATAGTTTTATAGCTATTAAACTATAAAACCATAGAGCTATAGAGCTATTCGTCGCAAATTTGCTTTTCATTTACTTCTCTGCCAAATAATCAGCACTTATTCCTTGACATATAACGCCACATCTAGATTAACATTCACAGTTCCTGGTTCTAATTTTGTTGGACCGACTTCGGAAACCGTTTCAGGAGCAGACACTTGATGAGTTATGTTTAATGAATTTATATCTGCATAATATTCTAGATTTTCTAAGTTAATAATATAATTTATAATATCAGGGAAAGAACCGGCTAAAGTAAGCTTGAAAACTGACTCCCTAAGCCCCTCTTCTTCCTTTTCTGCTTTTGCTGTCCCCTCCTTAATATTGATTGATTGAGTTACATTATTTTTATGGGCTATCTGTTCTAAATCTATAATAAAGTTTATCACTTCGTCTTGAGTAGGAATAGCCCTGAGTATTTTAGGTAATTTATCTTTTAAATTTCCAAGTTCTTTTTCTTGTCTAGGTAAGACTGTTTCTTCCTGGGTTAAACTTTCTAGTTCAGCCTTTTTCCCCAAGATTGTTTCACTTAAGTTCTCTAGCTTTAGAATGACAGGTTTGATAATAAATAGAACAAATAAGGTTAGTATAATAATTGAAACACTAGAGATTATAACAAGTTTTTTCTTTTTAGAGGCAATTTTCATAATATGTGTTGATAGTAAGTAAATAGCAGAAATGATTCATTATTTATTACCCTTTTGGGCCTCTTGGTTTAATTCTCCACTAAATTCAAAGACAATATCTTTATCCAGAACAAGATTGGAAAGAGGGGACTGAATATTTTTAAATTTTTTAGAATTCTCTAGATTCTCTTTAAATGTTAAGAGATCGTTTCTTGTCTTTGCTTTACCTTTTATAGATAGATCTTCCTTTAGAAGATCAATGCTAAGGCTGGTAATCTGAATCCCAGAAGGAACTAGATTCGCCCAATCTTTAATAATTTTAGAGGGATACTCATGATTTGTTTCCAGTTGAGCTAAAAGTTTAAGTTGATCATTTAGATTAGTTATATCTTCTGAAAGTTTCGAGTATTTACCACTTTCTATTTGCTGTTTTTTAAAACTTATTTGATAATTAAGTACATGCAGATTGGTAGATAGAATAGCTTGAATGCCATATAGGATACTAGCCACAAGTCCCCCAAAAATAAATATAATCATAATAACAGAGATCACAAATGTATAAGTTTTCTCAAATTCTAAGTCTTTTTTTTCTTTTGGAGGTAGAAGATTAAGTTCGAGCATAGAATTATAATAATCTATCTAAACACTAAATTCAGACAAGGACTTCTAAAATGACTAATTTCTAATTGACCTAATGACTAATAAATGTCCAATGTCCAAATCCCAATGACAAATTAAATCCAAAATCCAAAATTACAAATAATATCAAAATCCAAAATTCAAATGTTCTAAACTTCTATTTTTGTTTTGAATTTTGGTCATTTGTGCTTTGAATTTGGAATTTCTTTATGTTTGGGATCTGGTTATTTATTGACTATTCCTCTTAGTGCTAAGCCAATTGCAGTAGTATAACTTAGGGAGTTTTTGTAAGAAATAGGAGGAATTCGTCCCTTGGTTTTATAAATATTTACCCAAGGATTACCCAGCTTCACGTCTAACTTTAAGGCATGGGTGAGACACGAAGCTATTCCCGGCAGTTTTGCAGACCCTCCACAAAGTATTACTTTTGATATTTTATTTTTGGCAGGGAAATATTCTTGATAAAATTTAATAAGCCTATTAACTTCTTCTGTTAGATTAGAAAGAGAGGGGGCTAGAGCCTGATAGATCCTTCCTCTCTTTTTCTTTTTATCTAGACCATGTTTTCTTTTGAGTTGTTCTGCTTCCTGATCATCTATCCCTAATCTTCTAGCAATAACATCTGTAAAAGCATTTCCCGCTATAGGTATGCTAGTAGTGAGTTGAAGGATTTGTTTATTGATAATAATAAAACTAGTCCTATAAGCATCTATATCTATTATTAAATAGGGTCCGAAATCTTCTTTTGGGATTAAAGCCCTAGTTGCAGCGGCTGATTCTATTTCCAGGATTTGAGGAATAAGATCTGCTTTTTTTAGCACTTCTGCCAGATCATCAATAATCTTTTTGGGAGTAGCTACTACTAGAATCTTAGTTTGATTAATATTTTCTTTTCCCTCTAACCACACAGATTTTGGTTTCTTCCCAACTTCAATTTTCTGCCAATCTAGATAGACATTTTCTATATCAACAGGAATATGTTCTTCCACTTCCCAGGGAATAGCCTCTTTAATTTCTTCATCTTCCATTGGGGGAAGGTTGATAATTCTAACAAAAGATTTTGATTCTGGAATAGAAGCAATTACGCGCTTAGTTTTTATTAGGCCACCTTTAGTATTTTGGATTAGGTTTTTAATTGATTGGACTAAAAATTTTTTATCTTTAATTTCGTCATTCTCGATTACTCCAGGAGGGATTTTTAAGTCAGCCCAAGCTCGGGGCGAAACTTCACTTTTCTTTTTTTGCAAAAGCATAGCTTTCATAGAAACATCAGAAATATCCAGGCCAAAAGCAGGTTTTTGAGTATCTATTATTAGTCCCATAACTAATGAACAATTAATAAATTATAGAAATCTCAAATCGCAAAACTCAAATATCAAATCTACATGTTAAATCTTAAATCTTTAATAGTTTTAACATTTAAGTTGTAGTTTTAAATTTTGACATTTAACATTTGAGATTAAATGTTGTTTAGAATTTGCTGTCTAATATGTGGTATAATATCATATTTCTTCCCAGGACGTTATTTCCCATTCTCCACCGGGGCCAGAAGTAAACTTAGCATCTGCCAGACCTTGATTATATGTCACGCTGGAGTTGCTATTAATATGGATCATATAGCCGGTGGCCCCTTGAAGATGAGTATTGGCGTTTAGATTTAACAGACCATTTTGAGCATAAAATATCGCAGCTTGGGTATTAGAACTAATATCGATAGCTGAATTATCCAAATCAAGTGAAGTGTTAGTAGAGACAAATAGAATTACTCCTCCAGCTGATGTACCTTCTATGGACATATTACTATTTATACGTACCTTACCTAAATCCGTTTTGCTTTGAGGGTTATCTGCTAAAATTATTGTTCCTTCGTCTTCAAAGTCTTCATCTAAATCTACAGAGGAGCCGCTGTTTAATATTATATTACCATGAATCCAAAGAGGACCGGTTATCAAAAGAGATCTATTTGACGGCAGGATAAGATCACCGGTTATTTCTTTAGGACCTAAAGGAAATGGGGAGGGATCTTTGGCAATGATATAATCTCCATTAATAGTTCCCCCTTCTTGAGCTTTCTCCTGCCAATATTCTATATCAATGGATGGAAGAGGCAGAGAGTCTGGAGGGCTAGATCCGGGATATCTTGTTCCAGTTACGGTACAGCCTGATTCAGTTTGATAATAAGCATCTCTTCCTATGTTGCAGTCAGTCAGAGTGTTTGCCCAAGCATCTTCGCCAGTCTTTACAGTAGATATGGTTTCCACTGAATAGGCAGAGCCAGTGATCTCAGACGAAGTTTTGCTTTTACCAGTGATATTTTGATTAGAATATACATTACCTATGATCTCAGAATTATTTTCCATAAAAAATCCTCCCTGGCCTACTTGGATAGCATAGTGAAAACCGATTTCTGAGACAGTCATTTGGGCAGTAATCTTGATAGTTCTAATTCTTCCCAAGACCGTACCCTGAGAAGTAATGTATCTCAAATTATGATTAGTTTCAGGCGTCTCTAGGGTTACTGAAATTGATCCTTCCGGAAGCGTATAGCTGAAATTAGCGTTGGGATCGCCATATTGAGGGTTATCATTTAGTCTAAATAGAGCATCTTCTATGCCTGCTTCAGCAAACCCGTAGGCTTTACCGGAATATATTTGACCTGAGGCCATTTTTTGTTCGGAAATGACTAAAAAAGCAAAACTTGAAATTATGATAAGCGTTATGACCGTGATCATAACTACAGCTAAAATAGTAATTTGACCAGTATTTTGAAGATGCTCTCTCATATATAGAAGTAAACCAAACTTAATAACTTCTAAGTGATATAGTAGATTCTAAATCTATAGAGGCCTGATATAAAGGCTTAGTTGATGTGGTTTTATAATCAAGAGAAAATGAGATGGGAATATTTGGCGGACCATTTTCTGGAGCGATGTAGCTAAAAATCAAACTTTTGACTTTAGTGTCAGCAGTAATTAAAGGTTCAGCCTCAGCCAGTATTTGTTGATGAGACATCAAGCCAATTATATCTGGATCACCCCTTAGATAAAACAGAACTTCATTATCATCCACTGTATAGATAGCAGATGTTGAGTCGTCTATATTTAGAAGAAGTGTCCCGGGATCTTGGTCGAATTGAGAATAATTTAGGTCAACCGAGGAAGCACTCCTTATATCTTGAGTCAATTTTTCCATAACATAACGAGCAATTTGCTGAGTTTCTCGCTCAGCTCTTGTTTGATTTTTAACCCCAATTATCCAAATTACTAAATTTGAAAGAAGAGCCATCATCACCAACAGAATTGAGATGTAGATTAGAATCTCAATCAAAGTAAAGCCCTTTGAAGTCTGAAATTTGTACATTAGCTTAATGGTTAGATAGCTTAATAGTTATAAAACCATAAAACTATTAAACTATCGAGCTATCGCCCTGATTCAACTTATAAACTTTTAACTTAAAAACTTGGAACTTTACATCTATCTCCAATTAACTAGATAAGTCATCAAGCTAATATTGTAATTTTTCCCCTTTTCTTGCCAGGAGACTTGACTGGTGATTTTTCTACTTTCCGGATCGGGCGTTTCGCCAGATTCGATAATATTATTATCATCATCTCTGTAAATATTCTGGATGGCAATAGCTCGAGTAAACTGACCAATAATTTCTGGGGCAGAAGCTAGTGTCCAACCATCAGTTCCTTGAATAGGATGATAGCTAACACCTATCTCAAGATTAGCTAGATTATCCCAATTATTATCTCTGATATTTCTTGTAATTTCCATTCCTCCTTGAGCAAGATTCAAAGCTTGGGTTTTATGTTTATTTAATTGATTCGCCTTGATGCTAGCGGTTACTATTTGAGTTATTCCAGCAATAATAATTGCTGCCAGAGCAATAGAAACTATCATTTCTACAATAGCTTGACCAGACGATTTAGAAACAGACGAACAGACGTCCTTTTGATAATTTAGTTTCATTGATAAATGATAAGGAATAATCGAGATAATTGTTAATTGCTGATTGTTAATTGTTAATTCACGAATTTGCCTCGAATTTTACCATTAATTTTCTCGAATATGACAATATAGCAATAGAACAATAGAGCAATGGAACAATATAGCTATTTAACCATAAAGCTATAGAGCTATTATTTTAACACCCGCATCCCGTATATCCAGATTCTACTTTATATTTTGTAACTACCCCTTCACTATTGATACTGATTTCTTGATAAATACTTGGGTCAGTTAAAGTTTTCACTTTTAAACTTCCTTCTTGTTCAGTAGTTCCTCTTAATTTTGAAAAGACTACATCTTGCCCTCCACCAGCTAAACTAATGTCGTATATTTGTAAGGTAGATGGAAGACTGTAAGTCATATTATCAGAGTCACTCGAACTATACGTTTCTCCTTCGAATAGAACAAATTTATCTCCCTCAAAATGCACCCCAAAATTCTGATTGTGGAGCAAAGTTATAGATTGATTTTGGGCTTGTCTTAAAATGGAAATGATTTGTTCTGCTTGTTGATCTAGCTCTATTCTTTTTTGGTAAGCGCGGTATGATGGAATCCCAATAGTCATCAATATAGAGATAATAGCAATGACCGTAACTAATTCGACAAAAGTGAAACCGTTTTTAGCTTGTTTCATAGTTTTACCAGGCGGGATTTCACGGGATGAATGCGAAGTATTGATATTCATCAAATAGTTTTATAGTTGCATGGCTTTATAGCTATTTAACTATCAAGCCATTAAGCTATTTAGTAGTATAGCAATATAGCAATGTCACTTTTAACTTTTCACTTTGGACTTTTAACTTAGAAATTTATTACACCTGTCCCATGAGACCATAAATTGGGGTGATAATAGAAACAGCCATAAGTCCTACCCCTAAACCTAAAATAACCATTAAAATAGGTTCTATAATAGATGATAAGTTTTGCATTGTATCAGAAACTTCTTGTTCATAGAACAAAGCCAAATCTTCTAGAATATTATCTAAAGTTCCTGTTTCTTCGCCTACGGCGATCATTTGAGTAACCACTGGAGGGAAAAGTTTATTTGAATTCTTTTGCTCTTCTATAGAATTTGTTATCGGCGTTCCCTTTTTAACTCCCTTTGCACTCTCAAATAATATATTTCTATAATATATATTTCCTAAAGTTAAAGCAGTAATGTTTAAACTTTGGACAATAGGTACGCCTGATTTTATTAAAGAAGAGAGGGTTCGAGCAAATCTAGCGAGGTTAACTTTTTTTGTTATTCCGGAGATTATAGGAAGTATAAGCCAAAGTTTATTTGTAAACTTGCTTCCTGTTTTTCGTCTACCGAAGAGAAATAGAATAATACCCATCCCTCCTAGCCCTAGTCCAACAAGTAAACCATTATGGAGTAAAAAATTAGTTACCGAAACTAGAATTCTGGTAGTTAGAGGCAAAATAACGCCTGCCTCTTCAAAAACTTTAATTAGTTTTGGAATAACTACGATAACCATCATTATTGCCACCCCTATCATTAGACAAAGGATAATTATGGGATAGATCATTGCTCCTTTTACTTTTCTTTTGAGATCATAATCTTTTTTCATTTGTAGGCTGAGATATTTTAAGACCTCTTCTAATCTTCCAGATGTTTCTCCCACTCGAACCATAGAGGTAAACATGGGGGAGAAAGTATTAGAATATTTTTCTAGACTCTTAGCAAAGGAATTTCCTTTTTCGATACTCTGATGTAGATCGGATATTATATTCTTGAGTTTTCCTTTTTGTTCTCCCTTTGCTTGAATATGGAGAGCTCGAGATAAGGGGATTCCTGCTTTAAGCATCACAGCTAGATGTTTCGTAAAAAGTTGTTTTCGGAGTAAAGAAACTGGAGTAAATTTTCCTAGGATTTTGCGTCCAAGAAGACTTTTCTTTTTTTCAATTTTTGCTTTAACTAAAATTAACCCCTCATCTCTTAAAAGTCTAGCCAGAGCATGTTTATCAGAAGCTGATAAATTCCCCTGAACTTTCTGACCGGTTTTGTCTCGAGCAATGTAGAAAAAATTAGGCATGACGAGTAAAAGTTAAAAGTTGAGGATGAATATTGAATATTAGATATTAAATATTGGGAGATTGTCGATTGTTTTTGCCGCACGAGCAGGCAGGGATTGGATTGTTTATCGCCATATTGAAACAGTATAACAATATAACAATAGAACAATAGGGCAATCTTCTTACTCCATTGTTACTCTGAATACTTCTTCTAATGTAGTAATGCCTGTCTTGGCTTTCATGAATCCATCTTGAACCATGGTAATCATTCCCTGTTCTCTCTTAGCTTCTTTTAGAAAAGTCTCAGCCGGGGCTCTCCTCATGATTAAATCAGCAATTTTGTCGGTTACCTCTAAAATCTCATAGATTCCAATTCTTCCTTTATATCCTTCCCCACTGCACTTTCGACATCCTGCCCCTTTATAGAAATTCATTTTGGAGACTTTGGTTTTGGGACTCGGAGCAATAATTCCTTCTTTTTCCATAGCTTTGAGTGTTGGGTCTAGATCAATCTCCTTTTCAAGATCAGTTAATTCTGATTTAGTAAGGTTGTAAGATTTAATACAATTAGTGCAGATTCTTCTGACTAATCTCTGTGCAATAATAGCATTTACTGTTGAGGCAGCTAAATATGGATCTATACCCATATCAAGTAGTCTGGGCAAAGCACCAGCTGCATCATTGGTATGAAGAGTGGAGAGCACAAGATGACCAGTCATTGCTGCATGAATTGCTAGTTCAGCTGTTTCTTTATCTCTAATTTCTCCAACCATGAGAATATCCGGGTCTTGTCTTAAGAGAGATCTTAACCCATTAGCAAAAGTCAAACCTATTCTTGGTTTAACTTGGGTCTGATTAATCCGGGGTATTCTATATTCTATTGGGTCTTCCATAGTACAGATGTTGACTCCTGGTGTGTTTAGAATATTCATCATTGTATATAGAGTTGTAGTTTTCCCTGAACCTGTAGGCCCACAAACCAAGATCATTCCTTGGGGTTTTTTAAAGTTTCTCAAGACTTTCTCCAAGAGAGAATGTTGAAATCCTAGCTGCTCCAAAGTAAATCCTCTACCACTTTCCTCAAGTAACCTCGTAACAACTTTTTCTCCATTGAAAACAGGCATAATTGATACTCTAAAAGCGTATTTGTATTCTTCTGTTTCTTTTTTGAATCTACCATCCTGGGGGAGTCGATGTTCGTCAATTTTCAAATTAGAAAGCACTTTAATTCTGGCTACAATCCCAGGCAGAATTGCTTTTGGCAAAGTCATGACATCTCTTAAGATGCCGTCAATGCGATAACGAACAACTACTTCTTTCTCTAGGGGTTCTATATGAATGTCTGAAGCTTTTTCAGAGACAGCATAGTCTAGAAGTGTATCAACAATACGAATAATAGGTAGATCAGCAGCTTGTTTTTCTAAAACCTGAGAAGTTATTTTGCCTCGAGCTGTCTCTATATTTTTCTTGATAATTTCATCAAACTGAGCTCTTAAGCCTAATCTATACTGATCTAAAGCATATCTAATACTAGTTAAAGAAGTAAGATTGGCTACTACTTTAAGGCCGGTTTTTTTCTTAATAAATTCTATAGTCTGAAGATCTTCAGGATCTAACATTGCCAAAAACAAAGTGCCTTTTTCTTTTTTATAGGCGATTACTTTGTATTTTCTGGCCGTGGCTTCAGGAATTAAGAAAAGAATATCTTTAGGAATCTCCGTCTTTCTTAAATCCACGAAGTCGACATTTAAAGATGAAGCCTCTAGAGTTTTTAAATCATCTTCCGAAATAATTTTTCCCTCAGTTAAGAAGTCTTCTATATTCCGATTAGTTCTTAAAGCTTCTTTTTTGGCTTTATCAAAGTCCTGAGCTGTGATAAGTTTTTTATCGAGAAGTAGCTCTCTAAGTTTTGTTTGGGAGATTTTCATAAGTTTTATTGCCAAGAATACGTGTCTGATCCTATGGACTTGAATGTTACATTTTTTGGCAACTTCAAAGGTTTTTGGATTGCGAACACAATCTATTGCTCACTAATATTTGCCTATATTTTACCATAATTAAAACTAGAAGTCAAAGGAGAAAATCTGCTTGATTTTAGAAGGATGTTAGTATATAATGTATGATGAGATAATAAATTTACGGGGCATAGCGTAGCGGCTTAACGCGCCGCCTTTGGGAGGCGGAGATCCTGGGTTCAAATCCCAGTGCCCCGACACGAGATGATCTATATTAGCAATGTATATTTGCGTGAGTTAGAAATATATAAATAAGATTATATTTTTAGAACTTCAATGTAGGAAATGCGGGTGTAGTTCAGTGGCTAGAATGTCTCCCTTCCAAGGAGAAGATCATGGGTTCGAATCCCATCACCCGCTCAAGAAAATTTAGAAGTTATTTTTTTTGGATAACAAAAAACCCTCACTATTCTTTCCTGTGAGGGTTTTTTGTTTGTATTGGGCAATTACTAGTAACCGATCT
>Ga0315543_1002110_pt1 | contig 19958 bp, 18 predicted proteins | sample SalMarSW160210MG_2_FD_203098 | JGI IMG/M metagenome (GOLD analysis project Ga0315543, IMG submission 203098) | Salt marsh sediment microbial communities from the Plum Island Ecosystem LTER, Massachusetts, United States - Salt Marsh Sediment SW1601-210 ...
CAAAACACACTCTAAAAACTGGTCTATTCCCTCTCTTTCCCCACCCCCAGTTTATATCTTATCCCGCCCGCCACCCTTATTGGAGGCGGGCTAAAGCCCTTTTTACCCCACCCCCTTAAAGAAATTAATAGAAGTATCACTTCTGTAGGGTGGGAGGGTGGGAAATAAAACGCCCGCCGGTAGGCTAGCTTTGCCCTTTTCCCGCCAGGGTTAGTACTAAAATACCACCATTATTAGCTCATTTAGGTGATTGTATCCTGAGGTAAATGGGGGCATACTCAAAAAAACGGGTAAATAATTATGTTATTCGGAGAGCAGTTATGACCACCATTAGTAACGGAAAAGAAACCAGGCGAATAGAAAATAACCACAACAACGATAGATTACCCGCTAGACTGCTGGCCGTAGGCGAAGTCGCCCACTTCCTGGGCGTTCACACCAGCACGGTCAGGCGGTGGGAGAAAAAGGGCTTGCTCAAGTCGTACGCTATCGGGCTTCGGCACAGCCTCAGGTTCAAACAAGAAGATGTGCTCAGTTTTCTCAACAAGTCCCGAAAAAAAAGCGCCGGTGTGGCTTAGAGGAAATTGACTCAATGGGGGTGAATTCAATGGCAAAGCAAGGCAATGGCAAAGAAAAATCCGAAGAGCTGGCCAAGGTTTTTGACCAGTTCCAGCGGCAGCTCCCCGGGCTTTTTAAACAGGAGAAAGAAAGACTGACCGAGGGAGCCAGGCTGGAATCGACCAGCATTATTACCAAGGCGCAGGAAGAGGCGGCCGGGGTTGTTCAAGCGGCTATGGAGAAGGCCAGGGAGAAGACCGCCGCCGAATCGGCCCGGATTCTGGCTGAAGCCGAAGCCAAGGCGGAACAGATTAAGGCTGAGGCCAAAGCCAAAGCCGCCGATGAATCGGCCGGCTATCTGGAAGAGATAAGGAAGAAAGCCGAGTTGATAGTTGACGAGTTGAAGAATAACGCCAAGAGGACGGCAGCGGCAGATGCCGCCGCCGTAGTTACCCGGGCCAGGGAAGAGGCGGATAAGATTATCAGCCAGGCCGAGAACATGGCCAAGAAGGAAGCGCAGGAGAAGATGAGGCCGGAGATGGAGCGAATCATTGCCGAAGCCAAGGAAGAGGCATCGGTTATTGTGTCCAGGGCGGAGCGGGACGCGGCCGGCCAGGCCGATAAACTGGTGGCCAGCTCTCGTAAAGAGGGCGAAAAGACGGCCCGTGAGCTGTTGGAAAGAGCGAAAAAGGAAGCCGAAGAGTTAACCCGCTCGGCCGCCGAGCTGAAGAAACAGGCTGAGCAGGAGCTTAAAGAAGCCGCCGGCAAGACCAAGAAGGAAGCCGAAGCAATTCTCAAAGAAGCCAGAGAGCAGGGCAAGAAAGAGGCCGAGGCGAAGCTGGCCGAGATAGCCGCTCAGGCTAGAGAGAAGGAAGAGCAGACTGTCCGCCAGGCCGAGGAGAAGGTGATGAGGCGGGCGGAGTCAGACTCGTCCAAGCTTATCACCGAGGCCAAGGCCAAGGCGGAGTGGGAGGCGGCTCAGATTATCGCCGAAGCCAGAAAGAAGGCGGAGGAGATTATTGCCGAAGCCGGGGAGCGGCTGGACCAGACGCCGGCCCGGGTTATGGCCGAGTCGGAACGAGAGTCCGGCGAGCCTGCCCCACCTCTGCCTGAAGCGGTAGCCGGGACAGACCCGCTGGAAAGGTTAGCCAGGGAGACTCTGGCAGCTCAGCCAGCTCAGCCGGAGCTAAAGCCGGAAGTCGGGGAATCTACCCCGCTGACGTTGGCGACGATGCCGGAGGTACAGCCGGCGGCTGAGGGAACTGAGGAAAAGCCAGAACCTCGGGCTGAGGAAAAAGCGGGCACGGCATCCGGCAGCGGAGACGGCGATGGGCTCTATCAGGGAATGCTGGAGATGGATGTAACTTCAGCCGATGCCAAACAGATACCCGTTTTCCTGTCGCATCTGCAGCAGGTACCCCACCTGCAGGTGGTGTCATTCAAGGGTTTACCCGGGGGCAATAGCCTGATTGTTCTGGCCATCAGCCACCCCCTGCCGCTGCCCAACATTCTCAATAGGATGCCGCCGGTAGAATCGGTGGCGGCTAAAGACAATGGGGTTAACGTGGTATTAAAGGCGATGGCTCTTTAATACCCACCCCACGTAGCTAATTCGGGGCTGGGCTTGATTAGAGCCCGGCCCTTTTTTATGGCTTTAGCGGGCGCCGAAGATTAGCCCCTTATACAGCGGAACCTTCAATCCAACGGAAAAAACAAGATAGCTAAAAGCCAGCAGGGCAATGGCAAAAACCACGGCCACCAGCCAGCTCCTTTTCCGCCACTTCAGGTAGGCAAAGGCAAAGAGCGGGATGGAGATATAAAAGCCCAGCAGGTAGATAGCTAGGCAAAAACCAGCCGCCCAGCCGAAGACTACTCCTAATCTCCTTGCGTTAAATTTTTCCTTAATCCCGTCTTCCTGCTTTTTCTCGGCGGCGGCCGCTTCCCCCTCATCCCCCCGCCGCTTAAGCTCTCTAGCCACCTCCACCGCCGCCAGGATAGAGATGATAATGCTTATCCCCAGCGGCAGCACCATAGACTCCCAGTAGCCGAAGGTCAGAGACTGTATGATACCGAACAACCCCAGCGCCAGAAAAAATAAGGCCACCCAGAAACTGCCCTTAAGCTTCACGGCTGGCTATACCTCCTTCTCAGGCTGGATATGCCCCTCTTCAGGTAGGGGTAGCTCAGCAGCAGCGCCATGACGATGAGCAGGGTCAGCGGGATGGGCCGGGCAAAGAATAACGGCCCGTAAATCTTGATGGAAAGCAGTGAGTAGTTCTCGAACAGGCCGCCGAGGACAAAGCCCAGCAGCAGCGCCGGGCGGGAGTAGCCGTATATCTTCATCACCAGGCCGACTATTCCAAAAATTAAAACCGTGGCGAAATTCATCGGGGACAGGGTAGCCACATAGACCCCGATCATGGCCACGATTAAAATTCCGGGAAAGAGAAAATCAAAGTGGACCGAAGCCACTCTGGCCAGCTGGGGAGCGGCGAAGAGACAGATAACCCCGCCGACGATATTGGCCAGGGCTATACCCAGAAGCAGGGTCAGGGACAGGGGCAGGTGTTCCAGCATCATTGCCGGGCCGGGGGTAACCCCCACCATTAAGAAGGCGGCCAGGAAAAGGGCCATTACGGCGCTCCCCGGGATGCCCAGGGCCATGGTAGTCAGCAGCGAACCGGCCTCCTTGGCGTTGTTGGCCGATTCCGGGGCGATTACCCCCTCCACGGCGCCCTTGCCGAATTTCTCCGGGTGTTTCGAGGTCTGCTTGGCCTGCCCGTAGCACAGCCAGGTGGCCACCTCGGCGCCGAGGCCGGGGATTATGCCGATGACATAGCCGATAATGGTGCTGCGGAACCATAGCCATCTCTGCCGCCACACATCTTTGATACCCTCCACCACCCCCGACATCTTGACGGCGGCGCGGCGGGCGATGGTCGTTTCCCCTCTCATAATCAGGTAAAACAGCTCGGATAGGCCGAACAGCCCCAGGGCGAAGGGGATAAGCTCAATGCCGTCGTAGAGGAAGGCGCTGCCGAAACTGAAGCGGTGGACTCCGGTTATAGTGTGGTAGCCGATGAACGATATCAGCAGCCCCGCCATGCCGGCAATAATACCTTTGATGGCCGAGCCGCCGGTCAGCGCCGCCAGGAAAGATATCCCCAGCAGTATCAGGATAGCCATCTCCGGCTGCCCGAAAGCTAGTATTATGGGCATTACCAGCGGCACCATGGCCAGGGCCAGGAACACCGGTATAACTCCGCCGGCCATGGAACTGGTAACGGCGGCGCCGATAGCTCTTCCCCCCTCCCCCCTCTGGGTCATGGGGAAGCCGTCAAGCATGGTGGCGGCGTTAGGCCCCGTTCCCGGTATATTGAGCAGTATGGAGGATATACTGCCGCCGGTAAAGATTACGGTGTGAAAGGCGATTAATAAAATAAGGGCTACATCGGCGGGCATGCGGAAAATAAAGGGCAACAGCAGGGGCAGCATAACCAGTCCGCTGAGGCCGGGGATAACGCCGATAATAAGACCAACGAAAACGGCCACCAGCATTATAAGCAGGTTTATCGGTTGAAACAGGGTGGCCAGGGCGGCGCTGTATGCTTCAAACACTACTCAAATCAACTCCCGCTTTAAGCCCGGTACTCCATAGCTCAACCAGCTCCAGGTATTCATCGCTAAAGTTCACCAGTTCGGTGATAGCCGACCTCGGTGAAGAAAGCGCCCACCACCATATTGAGCTTCTGCTGCTTGGCCTGCTGCTCGCGGCGAGCTAAAACCCGCTCGATGATGAGCACCACCAGCAAAACTTCCAGGGGAAGAAAGCCCAGGTCGCCGATCATATAGATAAAGATATGGTGGATATCGCCGAAGATGAGGTAGTGGACGAAATAGACAATTCCGGAGAGCACCAGAAAGGCAATAGCCAGATAAACGATAAAAGATATACGCTTTGTCATTTTAGCCGCTCCTGCTGGAGATTAGCCGTTAATGACAATATAACATATTTGGGTTTTTGCCGAATACAGGCATAATGTGCTATAAATACTAAGGATGCGCCCTTTTCCGGTAGTACCGCAATCCGTTAAAGTTCCCTGGTTAACCGAGTAGAGACTGGAGCGTGCATGGAGATACTGAAGCAAATCAGGTATAAACCGGCCCGGGTGGCCGGGGGCTATACCGACCGCATCCTCCGGGTGAACCTGGGCAGCGGGGAAATTAACATTGAGAAGCTGCCTCCCGATTTTAAGACCAAATACACCGGGGGGCGGGGCTATGCCCTTAAAGCTATCTGGGAGAGCACCACCGGGCAGACCCGTTACGACAGCCCGGAGAATATTTTGGTCATGGCCAGCGGGCCGCTGGGCAACGAGCCCGGCTTTCCCGGGACGGGCAAGTTCATCGTGGGGACGATTTCCCCGATGACCGATACATTTATCGATTCCAACGTCGGCGGGCACTTCGGGCCACTATCAAAGCTGGCCGGTTTCGACGCCCTGGCCGTAACCGGCACATCTAAAGAAGAAGTAGTTATATTAATCGACGGCGACGCCGGCACCATCACCATCGCCGCCGCCCCCCAATACGATAAAGAGACCGATGACGGCGCCCTTTCCTTCGGAGACAGGCTGCTTAAAGAGGTCAACGACGGCCAGTACAGCGACTGCCTGGCCGCGGTCAGCGCCGGCAGGGGCGCCCTCCACAGCCGATACGGGGTCATCCACAGCCTCTACTACGATAGAAGGCGGCATAGAATCCGCGCCAAGCAGGCGGGGCGGGGTGGCACCGGCACCGTGATGAGAGCCAAGGGGCTAAAGAGCATCGTGGTGCGCTCCAGCCTGCCCAAGGCCAACGGCAACAACCCCGTCGATAAGAAAGGGGTGCGGGCGGCGGGGCGGGCGATGAAGCAGGTCATATCAAAAGCCGACCCCACCCAGCTGCACCTTTCCGCCTGGGGAACGACCATACTTTCCGAGTACATGGACAAGTTCCACATCTTCCCGGTGAAAAACTACCAGTACGGGCAGAGCCCCGATTCGGTCAAACTGTTTGCCCATGTTTTCCTGGACAACTATTTCAGCAAAAGAATACCCGACGGCTGCTACTACGGCTGCAACCTGGCCTGCGCCAAGGGCGCCGAGAAGGTGAAGCTGACGCGGGGGCCGGCGGCGGGGCGCAAAGTGAGCATCGACGGGCCGGAGTATGAGACGGTGGGCGCCGTAGCCTGTATGGGCATCTTCGACCCCCAGTTCGTCATGGAGTACAACTGGTACTGCGACCAGTACGGCATCGATGTCATCTCCACCGGGGTGACCATCGCCTTTTTCATGGAGTGTCTTGAGCGCGGCTTTCTAACCGTTGACGATATCGGCTACGAGCTGAAGTTCGGCAGCATCACCGCCGCCAACCGGTGCCTGCACGAGATTGCCGGCGGCCGGGGCTTCGGCAAAGTGGCCGGGCGGGGGGTGGCCCGGGGCAAGAAGTGGGTCGCCAAAAAGTACGCCGCCCGGAATAAAGCTACCGAAGATAAAGTAATGGCCGAGCTTAATAAATTCGGCATGGAGGTCAAGGGGCTGGAGTTTTCCATGTACATCACCAAGGAATCGCTGGCCCAGCAGGGGGGCTATGGCCTGGCCCTCAAAGGCCCGCAGCACGATGAGGCCTGGCTAATTTTTATCGACCAGGTCTACCAGGAGCTGCCCACCCTGGAGGATAAGGCGGCGGCGCTGAAGTGGTTCCCCTTAATCCGCACCTGGTTCAACGCCACCGGACTGTGCAAGCTGCACTGGATTGACGTGCGCAACCCGGAGGCGGCGGCCACCGACGAGCCGTCCAAGAACCTGCCCACCCTGGCCCATTACATAGATTACCTCAACGCCACCACCGGCAGTCACAAGAGCCTCCAGGACATACTGGACGACTCGGAGAGGCTGTATATACTGCAAAAGCTGATAAACCTGCGCCAGGGCAAGGGGACACGCCTGCATGACCAGCTACCCTTAAGAGCCATGGCGCCGGCCTTCTTTAACGAGTACCAGTCCCGGGCGGATTACTACGACCGCTGGCTGGGACAAAACGGTGGCATCAAGAAACTGCCGGCCAGTCCCAGGCAAAGGCACAAAATGCTCATCGAGCGGAGAAAACGGGAATACCAGCAGCTCTGCGACGCCGTCTATGAGCTGAAGGGCTTTACCCCGGAGGGGATACCCCGGCGGGAAACGGTGGCTAAATTCGGCCTGCTGGACGAAGAGGCCAGGCGCCTGCTGGATGAGATGGGGGCCTGAAACCAGAATATGAACGAGAATATGATAGTTACCATTGAGTTCCTGCCCTTCATCAGCGGCGGCTAGGTGCGCCTATTCCACGTAGATGTGAACTTTTTCCCGGCCGCCCTTGACGTCCACCTCAAGGTCGGTCAGCGCCGCCACCAGCTCTTCGAAGTCCTCCGGCTTGAGGTTGCGGACATCAAAGTCAATACCCTTTTCCCGGAGGGCCTCGTTGACCTCGTCGGAGGCGTGGCCCGGGATTAGAGAGGTAAGCTTCATGCCGGCGTGTATCAGCGCCATCGGAATGCGGACGTTGACGCTCTCCTTGCCGGAGCCGGCTTCGGGCTGCACCTGGACCCTGAAATACCTGGGTTTGCCCTTAGTCCCGGCGGATTCTTCCGGTCCCTGAGTTCCGGTGTCCTTACCGGGTTCGGTGAGAGATAACAGGCGCTGAGCTTCGTCAACGCTGATTTTCTTCTCCGCCAGCAGATCCAGTATCCTTTTCTGACTGTCACTCATTTTATTACCTCCTGTTTAACCTGTTAATTTATTTAAAAGACCTATTAACCTATTTAAAAGAAATTTGCAGTAACCGGCTGCCCAGATTTAGATTTACCTCCAGGCCGCGCAGGGCGCACAGGAACCTGAAAAGCAGCGGCCCGGAGAGAAGCACCAGTCTTCCCCAGCCCAGGGGCCGTAATATCAAGGCCAGCAGCAGCACCAGAGGCGCCAGCACTATAGCCAGCGCCGCCGCCAGCGGCCAGAGCAGAAACAGCGGCAGCCATATAGGGAAGCGGCGGCGGCCTATGCCCAGGCGCAACAGCCAAGGCGGGCAGGTCATTTAGACAGCCTCCTGATGGCCTCTTCGGCGCTGATTTCACCGCTCTCCAGTTCGGCCAGCGCGTCCTCCTTCCCGGAGAAGGTCATGGTTTCGACGAACTGGAGCTGGCCGGCCAGGCGGTTTAAGCGGTTCTTGACGGTGGGGTAGCTGATGCCGAAGATGCGCTCTAATTCTTTTATCGAGCCGTGGCAGCGGACAAAAGCCATTATAAAGACCTGGTCTTCCGCCGATAGTTTGGCCAGCGGCGGCAGCTCGAATTCGCCCTCTACGGCGATGCCGCTTTCCGCCAGGCGGACGCGCTCCACCAGCAGCGGCGCTCCCTGGGTTAACCTGGTCAGTTCCTGCCATTCCCTGGTCATAGCTCCTGTCCTCCCTGCTTAAAATTAACTTATTTAAGTTTATTATAGCATTAATATTTAATTTGTCAAGTACTTTTTATATAAATATTAATATAATTAATAAATTGGTTAATTTTTAGGAGAATTAGGGTAGCCACAAAGGACTATTGACAAAAAGCGCCCAGCCGATTACATTGGGCATCATGCAGGATGTCGCCCTGATAATAGCCGTGGTCGGCATCATTATCTTTTTAGCCCACCTCTTTACCGGCCTGTTCAACCGCATAATGGTGCCCGATGTCCTCTTTCTCATCGTCCTGGGCATCGTCCTGGGGCCGATACTGGGGGTACTGCCCCCCAGCCTCTTCATCGAGATAGGGCCTATCTTCGCCACCATCACCCTGATTATCATCCTGCTGGAGTGCGGCTTCAGCCTGAAACTGAGCACCCTGCGCGCCGCCGTACCCGGGGCCATGGCCCTGGCCCTGGTCGTTTTCCCCCTAAGCATGGCCATGATTACCGGGCTGGCCCTCTGGCTGACCGACCTGGAGCTGCTGCCGGCCCTAATCCTGGGCGCCATCATCGGCTCTACCTCGGAGGCCATTGTCATCCCCCTGGTCAGGCAGCTCAAGATGCGGGAGCAGAGCCGGGTGCTGCTATCGGTGGAATCAACCGTCACCGCCGTGCTCAGTATCGTCATCGCCCTGACCCTCATTGACACCTACCAGCTGGGCCAGTTCCAGCCGCTGGAGGTCGCCGGCAGCCTGATTGCCTCCTTCCTGGTGGCCATCGGCCTGGGCGTGGCCAGCGCCTTTATCTGGTCGCTTTTCCTGAACCGGATACGCCACGTCAAGAACACCATGTTCACCACCGCCGCCTGCGTCTTCGTCGTCTTCGGGCTGGTGGAGCTGTTGGGCTTTAACGGGCCCATCGCCGCCCTAGCCTTCGGCATTACCCTGGGCAACCTCAAGCCGATGCCTTTCCCCTTCTTCAAGCGGGGGCTGCGGCTGGAATCGGGGGGGCTGACCGAAGTGGAGAAGGCCTTCTTCGGCGAGATTGCCTTCCTGCTCAAGACCTTCTTCTTTATCTACCTGGGGGTATCGCTGGAGATGATAAGCGCCGATTTGATGATAATGGGAGCCGTCTTCACCGCCATCGTTCTACTGCTGAGGCTGGTATCGGTAAGGCTAACCGTGGGTGGAACGGCGCCGGCCAAAGACGCCTCTTTTATCGCCGTCATGATACCGCGGGGGCTGACCGCCATCGTGCTGACGGCCATCGTTCTCCAGCAGGAAGTCATCGGCGGCGAACTTATCAAGAACCTGACCTACGGCGTCGTCCTCTTCAGCGTGGTGCTGACCTCGCTGCTGGTCCTGCTCAGCGACAAGACCAGGCTCTCCAACGGCCTGAGCTACCTCTTTTCCGTCGGCACCAAGCCTAAGCCCAGGCCGGATGAACCAGCCAAGCCGGAGAAGAAGTAGCCGGTTCCCCTCTTGTTTTCCCCCCGATAAGTGCTATAATTAAAGTCAAGTACAGTTGACTAAACATCAATCGGGGTGAAGTATGATTGAGGTACTGAGAAACAAAAACCTGACCACCCGCTTCCAGATACTGGTGGAGATAGCCAACGCCGGCCCCAGCGTCCAGCAGCGGGAGGTTGCTAAAAATTTAAATATCACCCCGCAGGCGGTATCGGACTACATCGCCCAGCTGACCGGAGAGGGGCTGCTGGTGGCCGAGGGGCGCTCCCGCTACCGGGTGACCAACCAGGGGGTCAACTGGATAATCAAGACCCTGCGCGAGCTGGGCGACTACAACACCTTTATCCAGAGGGCGATAACCAATTTCTCCATCTGCGCCGCCATCGCCGCCGACGACCTGAAAAAGGGCCAGCAGGTGGGCCTGAAGATGAAGGACGGGCTGCTCTTCGCCTCCGCCGGCAAACAGGCAGCCGGCGGCACCGCCATCTCCAGCGCCAAGGCCGGCGAGGACGTGGGTATCACCGGCATCGAGGGCATCGTGCCCCTGGAGGTGGGAAGGGTGACCATACTTAGGGTGCCCGGTATCCAGCGGGGCGGTTCGCAGCAGGTTAACTACAACGTACTGAAACAGCGCCTGGCTAAGAGCGACTTCGTCACCGCGCTGGGGCTGGAAGCTCTGGCCGCTCTGCGCAAAACCAGAGCCCGGTTCCAGCACTACGGGGCGGCGGCGGCGGCTATCGAGGCGGCCAAGAGCGGGTTAAAGCCCCTGGTGGTCTGCGTCGACAGCGAGGCCGCCGACCTCATCGCCCGACTGGAAAAAGAGCGAATAGCCTACCAGCTCTTTGACGCCGAGAGCTCTTAAATTTTTTTAAAAATCCCCCTAAAATCCCCGGAAAAACCCTTGACAATGGTGCCTTTTATCTCTATAATCAATCAACTGCACTTGAATTTTATCAAGTCCGCTTTAATAACCCTGGAGGAGGCACCAGATGGCCAAGATTTTTAGTTCCCGGTTACTCACCTTACTGCTGATTTCCGCCCTGCTGCTGCCCTGCCTGCTGATAACCCCGGTAATGGCGGTGGAGGAGGATTACCCCTACGACCCCGCCGATAGCGTAATCAGCGACGCTTTAAACTACCTGCGCTCGGTGCAGGAGAGCGACGGAAAAATCGACGGCTTCGGTAACTCGGCCTGGGTGGTGATGGCCATCGCCGCCGCCGGTGAAGACCCCAACGACTGGAAGGATGCTCCGGCCAACCCATCTATAGTCGACTACCTGGCGGCTAACGCCGCCAGTGCTGACGAGGCGACGGATTATGCCAGGATGCTGCTGGCCATCGCCACCGCCGATGAAGACCCCACCGACTTCGGGGGGGTTGACTTTGTTGCCCTGCTTGAGGCCGAGTACGACGGAACCCAGATAGGCTACGATACCCTCCTCAATGACGATTTCTGGGGGGTGATGGCGCTGGTTGCCGTCGGGGAAGACCCGGCTACTTCGACCGCCATCCAAGGCGGCGTGGCTTTTATTATCGCCAACCAGAGCGAAGACGGCGGCTGGAGCTGGGGGGTGGGCCCGGAAGCGACAAGCGATGTTGGTGATACGGCGGCTGCCATCATGGCGCTTATCGCCGCCGGCGAGTCTCCGAGTTTACCAGCGATAGCCGACGGGCTCGCCTACATCAAGTCCATGCAGATAGAAAACGGCGGCTTTGGGTCCTCCTGGAGCGAGACGACCAACGCTGATACCGATTCATGGGGTATCTGTGCTATAGTTGCCGCCGGCCAAGACCCCACCGACGCCGGCTGGGAGAGCAGCGCCGAAAACGACCCGGTTGACGACCTGCTCACCTTCCGGCAGGAGGGCGGCGCCGATGACGGCGCCTTCTACTGGCAGGACGGCACCCCGGGGGCGAGCGCCCCCAAGACCACCTCCTCCGCCATAATCGCCCTGCTGGGCGACTACTTCCCGGTGGCGGTGCTGGAGCCGGAGCCGCCGGAGCCGGGGGTTACCGTTAATGTACGAATCGAGGGAGAGGACGAAAACATCTGGAACGGCACGGTGACCGTTGACGAGTCCTGGATTACCGACGACGATGGCATTGAGCACTATTTCGACCAGCCGACGGCGCTGGGCGCCCTGGACGAAGCCTCACAGGAAGGGGGTTTCAGCTACACGGTGCACGACTATGGATGGAGCCTAGCTATTACATCAATAGACGGAGCGGGCGACTGGGATAGCGGGCCGTGGTGGATGTTTCTTGTGGACAGTATCTCTGCTCAAGTGGGAGCGGACGCTTTCATATTGAATGAAAGCTCTCCACCAAGCCCTCCCCATGGCGAGATCCTGTTCGCTTTCACCAATACCTTTAGCGAGACCCCGCTCAAAATAGAGGTGGATAATGCCGCCCCCAACGCTGGTGACGGCTTTACCGTCACCGTGAGCGAGTACGACGACGCCATGGCCCAGTGGTCTGAAATTGAGGGCGCCACCGTCCGCGCCGACACCGAATATACCACCGACGAGAACGGCGAGGTGGAAATAACCATCTATAACAACACCACCATTGATATCTACGCCGAGATGGAGGGCCATATCCGCAGCAACAGCGTCACCGTTACCGTCGGCGAGGGCAGCTCCCAGGACTCCGAGGGCCAGAACGTCAACATGACGGTTGATATCATCCCCGCCATAAGTTTTTCGGTCAGCCCCGACTACATCAACTTCGGCGTGCTGGGCCCCAGGGACATCAGCGACCCGGTCACCATCACCGTGACCAACCTGGGCGCCTGGAGGCTGGCCATAACCACCATGGTCAGCGATAACGCCGATAACCTCTATGTTGACGGGCTCAAGCTGGGCAGCATGAAATGGGACGACTTCGACGGCACCGTCTCCAGAAGCGACTCGGAGGAATACGTGGTCACCCTTACCGTTCCCGAAACCTATACCGGCACTGGCAATCAGAACGGCACCATCATCTTCTGGGCGACGGAGTCCCCCTACTAGAAGTGAGCTATGGCGGGCAAACTGGCTAAAGCGTCTATATTATTGCTGCCGATTATCGGCATAGCGCTGGCGGCCTCGTCGGCGCTGGCGCTGAGCGTGGGCGTATCCCCGGGCAGGATGGACTTTACCGTCCGCCCCGGCGGCACCGAGGTGCAGACCCTGAACGTCATCAACCAGTCGGGCCAGCCCTCCCATTTCCAGGTCTATATCGATGGAGGCAACCAGGGCTGGTTTGAAATTATCCCGGAAGAGTTCACCCTCAACGGCGGGGAGGCGAGGGGGGTGGAGATTGCCGTAGCCCCATCACTGTTCACCACCGCCGGCGACCACGACTTCGACATGTGCGTCGTCTGCCTGCCCCCCGAGACCGAGCTGCGCGTCGGCGCCGGGGTCAAAGTGCCCACCCACGTGCAGGTGACCGAGTTCCCCGTCATGGCGCTGGGGTGGTGGATTGCCATCGCCGCCGCGCTGCTGGTGTTGATTATAGTTATAATAGTAAGGCTGATAGCAAGGGCGCGCTATGGCTAGGCGGGGGCTGCCCTTAATATTCGTTTTGCTGCTGCTGGCGGCCATATTCAGCGGCTGCCCGGCTCAACCATCCGCCGAGGGCGATGAACCGGCCATAGTGACGGTGGTGGTCACCGGAGACTTCGGCAGGGAGCTAATCCTGGCCGAAGAAATTGAAATCGGGGAGGGCACCGACGCCATGGCGGCGTTACAGACTGTCGCCGGGGTGGAGACCAAGTACGGCGGCGGCTTCGTCAAAGCCATCAACGGCCTTGAATCGCAGGAGGCTAGCCAGCTGGACTGGTTTTACTATATCAACGGAATATCCTTAAGCCTGGGGGCCAAAGACTACTTCCTCAGTGACGGCGATGTGGAGCAGTGGGACCTGAGGGACTGGAGCTACCGCCAGTTCGTGCCGGCCATCATCGGGGCTTTCCCCCAGCCTTTTTTGAACGGGGTGCGGGGCGAGGCCAAGCCGACGGCGGTGGTCTATGATGAGCCCTTCGCCGAAGAAGCCGGGGCGCTGGCGGCCAAATTAGAGGAGTGGGGAGTGGCTGAAGTGACCCTGAACGGCGCTGAGGCGCTATCTGAGGCTATTAAAGAGCAGAGTAACCTCATTATAGTGGGTGGGGCCGAAAGCGGGCTTATTTTAGAGCTGAACGAACTGCGCCAAAAGCTGGGCTTCTTCGCCTGTATGGAGGGGGGTAAAATAACGGCGCTGGACGAGAAGGGCAACCCGGCCGGTGAGCACGGGGCGGGATACGGCCTGATACAGGCTACCCAGAACCCCTGGAATCCAAAGGGGGTCGGCTCCGGGGAGAATGTTGTCTTTATGGTGACTGGAACTGACGAGAACGGGGTAAGAAGCGCCGCTAATGCGCTTATAAATAACAGTGACGGGCTTAGCTATGCCTACGCCGCCCTGGTAAATAATAACGAGATTATAAAGATACCGTGATGCCGGAACTTAGCTACCGGGATAAGGACACCGTTATCCACGCCTTAAGCCCCCTGGTCAAGCTGGCCTGGGGCGGGGGGCTGGTGGTCTTGAGCCTGATATTCAACCACCCCGTCTATATTTTAATTCTATTTCTATCCATAATCCCCATGGTCAGGCTGGCCGGGGTGGGGCGGGAGTGGGCCTCAACGCTTAAATTTGCTCTCTGGCTGGGGTTGAGCATCATCGTTATCAACGCCCTCTTCAGCTACCACGGCGACCACGTGCTGATAGCCGCCCCCTTCCGGCTGCCGGCGGTGGGCCAGCCGGTAATAACTTTAGAGGCTATCGCCTTCGGGGCGGTGATGGCCCTGAAGCTGGTGGTGATAATATCGGTCTTTACCCTCATCAACCTCACCGTCCACCCCGACGACATCATGGCCGTCCTGCTCAAGATGAGGCTGCCCTATAAGTCGGTGCTGGTGACCTCGCTGTCAACCCGCTTCGTCCCCTGCCTGGTCGAGGACATGGGGCGCATCAGCGACGGCTACCGCACCCGGGGGGTGCAATTAGATAGCGGGGGCTGGTTTAAAAAGATAAAGAACCGGGGCAAAATCACCCTGGCGCTATTAGCCAACTCTCTGGACCGGGCGGTGCAGGTTGCCGAGGCCATGGAGGCGCGGGCCTTCGGCAACGGCAAAAAGCGAGTATTTTACAAAGATATAACTATCTCAAAGATGGACGCGGTGACGCTGGGGGTGGGAATACTGCCCCTGGCCGCCGGAATTGCGGTGAGAGTTCTGGGGTTCGGCGACTACCAGTACTACCCCAAGCTGAGCTCAATCGGCTTTGGGGGGTGGGAGTGGGCGCTCCCGGCGATAATGATAGTGCTGCTGGCGGCGGTAGTGCCGCTGGCTTTTCTCAAGAGGAGAGTCGAGTTTGATTAGAATTCGGGAACTAAACTTTACCTATAACGGGGCGGATAAACCGGCCCTGAATAATATAAACCTGACCATCGAGGACGGGCAGTTCGTCCTGCTCACCGGGGCTTCCGGGGGAGGCAAGTCAACCCTCTGCCGCTGCTTCAACGGGCTGGTGCCCCATTTTTACGGGGGCAAAATCAGCGGTAAAGCCGAGGTGCAGGGGATGGACATCTTGGAGACCCCGCCTAAAGAACTGGCGACTAAAGTGGGCATGGTCTTCCAGGACCCGGAGAACCAGCTGGTGACAACGGATGTGGAGCGGGAGATTGCCTTCGGGCTGGAGAACCTGGGCTACCCCAAGAATTTAATCGCCCGGCGCATCGAGGAGGCGCTGGATACGGCCGGCATCGCCCACCTGCGCTTTGCCCGCAACAACGAGCTGTCCGGCGGCGAGAAGCAGAAGGTGGCCATCGCCTCGGTGCTGGCGCTGCACCCCGAAATACTGGTGCTGGATGAGCCGACCTCGGAGCTTGACCCCCAGAGCGCCGAAGAGGTACTGCGGCTTTTAGAACGGCTCAACGACGAGCTGGGCTTAACCGTAATACTTATCGAGCAGAGATTGGACCGGGTGGTACATCTGGTCGACCGCCTGCTGGTGATGGGCGGGGGAAAAATCATAGCCGACGGGACTCCGGGGGAGGTCATGAACGGCGACATCGGGGGGCTGGGCATCGGCCTGCCGCCGGTAATCCGGCTGATGCGCGAATTAAAGAGCCACAACGCCGCCCTGAACGGGTTGCCCCTGACCGTCAAAGACGCCCGGCTGAGGCTGCAGAAGGTCTTACGGGGTGTCAAGCCGGTGGCCTTCACCGACGCCGGGGCGAGTTTAGAGCCGGTGCTCAATATAGATAAGCTCTGGTTTGCCTATGGTGAGAGGGCCGTCCTGAGGAATATTAACCTGGACATTGAGCGGGGGGGCTTTATCGCCGTCATGGGGCGGAACGCTTCCGGCAAGACTACGCTGGTCAAGCAGCTCAACGGGTTGCTAAAACCGACCAAGGGCAAAATCAGGCTGGACGGGGTCGATACCCGAAAGAGCACCGCCGCCGATTTGAGCCGGCGGGTGGGCTACGTCTTTCAGAACCCCAACGACCACCTCTTCGCCGACACTGTAGAAGATGAAATCGCCTTCAGCCTGAGAAACCGGAGGGCGGATGAAGCCCAAATAGCCAGAGCGGTGGAGGGGATGCTGGAGGAGTTTGAATTAGGCCGCTACCGCAAAAGCTACCCCAGAAATCTAAGCGGCGGGGAGAAACAGAGGGTTGCCCTGGCCTCGGTGCTGGTGGGCGAGCCGGAAGTTATCGTCCTCGATGAGCCGACGCGGGGCATGGACTATGTCTTAAAGAAAAAGCTCATCAGCTTCCTCGACGACTACCGCCGCCAGGGCAACACCGTGATTATGGTCAGCCACGATGTCGAGACCATCGCCGAGTGCGCCCGGCGGGTGGTGCTGCTCAGCGAGGGGCGGGTGGTGGTGGAGGGCAATAAAAGAGATGTGCTGGCCAAAGCCCTGCTATTTTCGCCGCAGATTAACCGCCTGGCCCAGGCCTTGAGCGGCTACGGGGTGGCCGACACCACCCTCACCGTCGGCGAGATGCTGGAGCAGATAGGGTGAAGAAGTCTCATATCGTTTTGATTGCCATTGGGGTGGTGGCCGCCGGTGCCTTTATCACCGCCGCCCTCCTGCCCGACGCCGACCTCTTGAACTGGGGGATACTAGCCGCCGTCCTGGCCGCCCTGGCCTGCCTGGCACTGTTCTTTGAGTTCGAGACCGCTGCCACCAGCTCCAAGGAGATTGCCCTGGTGGCCATGCTGGGGACGATTTCGGCGGTGCTCAGGGTGCCCTTCGCCGCCATCCCCAACGTGCAGCCCTGCACCTATATAATTATCTGTTCAGGCTACGTCTTCGGGCCCATCGCCGGCTTCGCCGTCGGCGCCATGACGGCGCTGGTATCCAACTTCTTTTTAGGGCACGGGCCCTGGACCCTCTACCAGATGATTGCCTGGGGGCTGGCCGGGCTTTCCGCCGGTTATTTAAGCAAATTAAAGCTGAACACTGCTGTCTTAATCGTCATCGGGGTGGTCTGGGGCTACCTCTACGGCCTCATCACCAATATCTGGTACTGGACGGCCTTTATCTACCCCCTTACCCTCAAGACCTTCCTGGTTACCGAACTTAATACTATCTGGTTCGACACACTGCACGCCGCCGGCAACGCCGTCTTCCTGGGGGCGCTGGGAGCTAAAACTATAGCCATACTGCGGCGCTTCAAGGAGCGGTTTTCTATCGCCATAGAGGCTGCTTCCTGAAATACGGCAGCGCCGCTCCTATCAGCTATATGCCCCAGCTAACCGCCGTATGTTATAATGTGGGCTAAATTCCCCTGTTTTTAGAAAATGTCAATTATTGCTGATGCGATAAAATACTCACGGCTGGCCCTGGGCCTGAGGGGTTTCTTAAGCGGCACGGTAACCCTGGAAGAGAGCCGACGGCGTATCGCCGAGCGGCTGCATGACCGGGAAAAGAACTTCCTCAACCTAGTTCAAAAAGGCATCTACCAGAACCCCAAGAGCCCCTTTTTAAAACTGCTTGAGGTAGCCGGCTGCCAGTTCGGCGATATCGAGCCACTGGTAAATAAAGAGGGGGTTGAGGCCACATTAAAGAAACTGCTGGCGGAAGGGGTCTATATCAGCTGGGAAGAGTTCAAGGGGCGGAAAGAGGTGGTGAGAGGAGGCCAGCATTTCCAGTTTAAGGCAAGGGACTTTGACAACCCCTACCTGCCCGTTTACTATCAGAAGCAGAGCAGCGGTTCCCGCAGCGCCGGCACCAGGACAACCTTTGACCTGAAACACCAGCTGGAAAAAAGCTACCACGAACTACTGTCCCTTGCCGACAATAATGCCCTCGATGTACCTATGGGTCTCTGGTTTCCAGTATTGCCCGCCGCCACCGGCATCGGCAACGCCCTGCGCTACTGGAAGGTGGGTAATCCGGCAGTCCGCTGGTTTTCGCCGGTGGATGAAAGGCAGGCGCAGTCTTCACTGACCCACCGGCTGGCGATGAGGTATATCATCTACGGCAGCCGGCTGTGGGGAACCAGACTGCCCTGGCCGGAGTATGTGGGATTGTCGGAGGCGGTTAAGGTGGCGCAGTGGATGGCCGAAACCAGGCGGCAGTCCGGGGGGTGCTGCCTTAGCTGCTATGTCAGCCTGGCGGTCAAGGTTTGCCAGGCGGCCATAGAAAACGGGCTGGATATTGCCGGCACCCACTTTTTTTCCGGCGGTGAGCCGCTCACCGAGGCCAAGCGACGGCAGATAGAGGCCGCCGGGGCTTCGGTTACCCCCAGATATGCCATGAGTGAAGTCGGCCGAATAGGTTATGGCTGTTCTAGAGCCAGTGCCGCCGATGATGTCCATTTGCTCCATGACTCGGTGGCTTTAATTCAGCGCCGGAGGAAGGTGGAGCATATCGACATCTACGTGGATGCCTTTGTCTTCACTCCGCTTTTGCCGACATCGCCCAAGATACTGCTCAATATGGAAAGCGATGACTACGGAGTGATGGAGGCCCGCCAGTGTGACTGCCTGCTCGGACAGCTCGGATTTAATACCCATCTACATAGTATAAGAAGCTTTGCCAAGCTGACCGGCATCGGCATGAATATAGTCGGCACTGACTTTGTCCGCATCTTGGAGGAGGTGCTGCCGGCCAAGTACGGCGGTGCCGCCACCGATTACCAGCTAGTCGAGGAGGAAGACAGCCGGGGGCAGACCCACCTGAGCCTTATTATCAGCCCCACCGTCGGGACAGTGGATGAGGACGAGGTTATCGCTACCGTGCTTGACGGGCTGCGCCGGGTTCCCCACCCGGGAAAGCTAACCGCTGGGGTCTGGGCTCAGGCAAAATTGCTCCGGGTAAAGCGGATGCAGCCTATATCCCAGATGGGGAAGGTGATGACCCTGCACCTGATGAAGAAAAAATAACAGGAGGTTACTATGACTAAGAAATTAGCTATGGTAACGGGGGCTTTAATTCTAGTTTTGGCGCTGGTAGCACCCGGTTGTACCCCAGAGTCGGACTCGGCAACGCCGGCTGATTTTTATAAAGGCAAGACCATTGATTTAGTCACCACCGGCTCCGCCGGCACCTTTAACGACCTCTCCGCCCGCATAATAGGCGCCCATCTCGGCGAGGATACCGGGGCTAACGTTACCGTCACCAACCGGAGTAGCGCCGGCGGCCTTGAAGGCTTGAATCATGTCTATAAAGCCGAGCCGGACGGCCTCACCATGTCGACGGTAGCTTCGGTCAAGTTTATCACCAACAAGGTCATGGACGAACCTACGGCGGAATACGACCTAGACAAGTTCTCCTACATCATGAGCATAGACCGTCAGCCCTACTGCCTCTTCGTCGCACCGGATGACCCCTACCAGTCCATCACTGACCTGCAGGCAGGCCAAGACCTTAAACTGGGGGCCACCACCCCCTCGGGCCCCACCTCCCTGGGCGGCTTGACCGTGGTTAAGCTCCTCGGTCTGGATGCCACGGTCATCACCGGCTTTAAAAGGATATCCGAACTACCCCTGGCGGTAAATCGGGGTGAGCTAAACGGCTATTGCCTTAGCATCTCTAACGCCGCCGCCGGTGTCAGGTCGGGCATGGTAAAGCCACTGTTCATACTGAGCACGGAGAGGAGCCCGCTGGCGCCCGATGTACCCGCCATCAGCGAACTGGTTGATTTAAGCGATGAAGACATGGCTCTGGTTCAGCTGTGGGGAACGTCCTTGTCCGCTTCTAACTTATTTGTCGCCCCGCCGGGCCTACCCGAAGACAGGCTGACTTTCTTACGCGGCTTGGCTGACCAGTGGGTTCAGGACGAGGCATTCCGTGCCGAAATAGACCAGGCCGCCGATTACGAGGTTCAGACTTACCTGACCGGGGACGAGGTGACGCAGAACATAATGGGCACGGTAGCCACCATGGACCAGTTTCAGGCCATCTTTACCGAGTTGATTGAGAAGTACCG
>Ga0315543_1002111_pt1 | contig 19947 bp, 17 predicted proteins | sample SalMarSW160210MG_2_FD_203098 | JGI IMG/M metagenome (GOLD analysis project Ga0315543, IMG submission 203098) | Salt marsh sediment microbial communities from the Plum Island Ecosystem LTER, Massachusetts, United States - Salt Marsh Sediment SW1601-210 ...
TCCCTGGTGCTGCCGTATCGGCTCGGCTATCTGGTCACCTACGGTGTAAACCGGGTTAAGTGAAGTCATCGGGTCCTGGAGAATCATCGATATTTTACTACCCCGGATTTTTCTCATTTCTTCTTTAGTTAACTCAAGGACGTTTATTCCGTCAAGGATTATTCTACCGCCAACTATCTGACCGCCCGGTTCCGGAAGCAGGCGCATGAGAGACAGGGCAGTAACCGACTTACCACACGCAGATTCACCAACAAGACCGAAAGTTTCACCTTCGTGAATTTCGAAACTTACGCCACCAACGGCTTTTACTTCACCAGCCCTCGTAAAAAAGGAAGTCTGGAGATTTTCAACCTTCAGAATGACATCACTCATAGTTGCCTCAATTTCGGGTCAAGCTTATCGCGGAGCCAATCGCCCAGGAAGTTACCGGAAAGTACTACCAGTGCGATAGCAATTCCGGGGAAAGTGGATATCCACCAGGCTGTATCTATCAGGTTTCTTCCGTCACTGACCATATTCCCCCAGGATGGTGCCGGAGGAGGAATACCGACCCCAAGGAAACTCAGGGAGGCCTCCACGATGATTAACAGCCCAATCTGCAGAGTCATTATAATTATCAGTGGATTGACAATGTTGGGGAAGATGTGCCTTAGCATGATTCTAATTGGTGAGCTGCCAATGATGCGCGCCTGGGCAACAAAGTCCGCATCGCGCAATTTCAGTGTCTCTCCCCGTATCAGGCGGGCATAAGGAGCCCAGCCGAGAACCGAAACTGCCAGCACCACCGTGGTGAAAGATGGCCCCATGCTGACAGCCAGGAGCATCGCCACCAGTATCGCGGGAAAAGACAAGCAGATATCGGTAATACGCATTAAAAAGGCTTCGGTACGCCCTCCCAGGTAACCCCCGATTATCCCCAGTGTCGTTCCGATGCTGCTGGTAATCAATATAACCAGCAAGGAGACACTGAGAGAAATCCGGGCACCGTGTATCAGGCGACTCAGTACATCCCGTCCCAGTTTATCCGTTCCCAGGAAGTGGTCTGTACTCCCGCCCTCGGCGAAGAACGGCGGCGACAGACGTTCCGTTAATGATATCTTGACAGGGTCATAGGGAGCTATCAGAGGGGCAAAAAGCGCTATAAGTACAATAATCGTTAGTATTATCACCGGGATAATGAGGGTTAAACTTCTCACTATCCGCGCCCGCCGGGTCATCCCATGAGCAGCGGGTTTCGCAGTGATTTCCATTGTAGCAACCGTATCTTGCATCAGTACCTTTTCCCTTACGTCCTCTGATATCTTATCTGAGGGTCGATATAGGCATAGGTGATGTCCACCAGAAGGTTAACCCCGAGTACGATAGCAGCCACCATCATAGTGATGGCTTGTACCAGGGGGAAATCGCGTGCCATCACCCCCTCGACCAGTATCCAGCCGATACCCGGCCAGCTGAAAACGGTCTCGGTGATTACGGCACCGGTAATCAGGCCGGCGAGCAACACACCAGCCACCGTCATGGGGCCTATCAGGGCATTCCTCAGGGCATGTTTCCAGATAACCGTCCTCTCGGGCAATCCCTTGATTCTGGCCAGCTTGATATATTCGCTGTCAAGAACATCCAGCATGCTGGAACGCACCAGACGCATCATCCCCGGCAGCAGGAAAAACGCGAGAGTGCATACCGGCAGTACATAGTGGTCGATACCGCCTACACCTGAGGTGGGCAACAGTTTCCACATTACCGAAAAGAAATAAACAGCCACTATGGCTACCCAGAAACCCGGTAAAGCCTGTCCCATGACAGCTATAAATTTCACTATGTTGTCCAGGATGGAATCTCGCCGCGTGGCGCTCATGACCCCCAGAAGAAGCGCTCCTGCCATAGCAACTACGAAGGATGGAATCGCTAACCTGAATGTATTGGGTAGTGCTGCTCCGATCATCTCGGTCACCGGTTTTTTCTTGAACAGCGATTCACCCATGTCACCCCGGACGACATCGGTTACAAAAATCCAGAACTGTTCCGGTATTGACTTATCGAGACCCAGGTTTACCCTTATCTGCTGGATGTCTTCTGCCGTGGAGGTAGCCGTTGCCAGCATCAGGGCAGGGTCTCCTGAAACCCGGACCATGGTAAATATCAGCACTGCGATACCCACCAGGGCTACAAGTGTTTGAAGCAACCGTATTATTATGAAACGGACCATTTGCTTTTAGCCTGAGTACCCGCTATGACCTGAATTAATGATTGAATCGCATATCCTGGAGACTGCATACTCATTAACGGCCGTAAGGAACGAACACTTATGCTTTACTATCCCCGAAATATCATCAAGATGTCAAGCCAGATGCGGTGATAACCAGATTGAGCTTAAACAAAAACCAGACCCAAAATGAATCTGAATTACCCGTAATAGGGGGCCCCGGAGGGATTTACATCTCCCCCGGTACCCCCGTTTCGAGTCATGGACTAAAACTTTAACCTTACACGGGCTATAATTTATTCTCCCGCGTGTTTAATTCCATGAATACAACTGTTAGCGGAAAGATGTGTTCTCTTGGTAAATTCGCCGAGATGCTCGCTCACCACCCAGTAGCTGGGCACCTGCCACAGACCCGTAACGATCCACATATCGCGTCCTTTTTGCATGAATTCTGTCCAGAGCTGCTCCTGCCTCTCTAGGTTGGTCTCAGCGAGCACTGCATCATACAGTACATCCATTTCCGGGTCATTGGCCGTGGTATGTACTCCCAGCGAGGTGAACATATTGGACGAGTGGTAGACATTCTGGAATACTGTCGGGTTTATCCAGGGCCAGATTTGCCCGACACATTCAGCATCCGGGCTGTCCGCCCTGGCGAACATCAGGTCAAAGAACTTGCCCATTTCGACAATCTGTACTTCGACATCGAGGCCTATCTCCTCCCAGTAACCCTGTAATATCAGCATCTCCTCTGACCATGGCTCCGTGGTGTATACATGAATTGTCGGGGTGTCGAATGCATCCGGATACCCGGCTTCTTCCAGCAACTGCTCTGCCAGTTCCGGGTTGTAGGGGTCAGGCAGCCATGATGGGTCCCATCCCCAGGTGATATCGCTCATAAACCACATGCAACCCGAGTTCTCTCCCAGTCCATGTAAGAACGTATCGCATACTTCCTGCCGGTTAATGCCGTAGGACATCGCCTGACGCACCCTGATATCCCCTGTCGGTCCGTCTGTCATCCAGGTGCCCTGGAAAGCGTAGATGCCTATAGTAGGCAGTCCGATTTCCTGCAGGCGGTAACCTTCGTCTCTCAGCTCGACTGTCCTGTCCATGGACACATAAATGAGATCGACCTCGTCCCGCTTGAGCATGGCAACCCGGGTCGACTCTTCCGGCACCTGATATTGTATATACTTCTCAAAATAAGGTGCCCCGTTCCAGTAGTCCAAATTCGCCTCGAACTCAATGCTGGTTTCTGTAATTAGTTCGACGACTTTCCAGGGTCCGGACCCGATCGGGTTATCGACAAAATAATCCCATCCATTTTCCTGGATATACTTACCGGGTAAAAGCGGCAGGGCAGCAAAAGAAGCTACCAGAGTAAGCTCGGGAGTCTTGGTCGTATGGACATACGTGTAATCATCAGGCATGGACGATGATTCATAGTTCTCACGTACGCGGGGAGCCCAGGGATTGGTTGACTCCGGGTCCATAAACCGGTCAATGGTAAATTTGAAATCAGCGGACGTAACCGGGTCGCCATTGTGGAATGTCGTGCGGCGGACTTTGAATGTCCAGGTCCGTCCGTCAGTGCTGATTGTCCAGCTTTGCGCCGCCTCTCCCACAAGACCCCCCTGGGCGTCCCAGTTCATTATACGGTCATACATGGACTCGCCCCAGGTCGCGGTGTTGTTGTTCGGATCGAAAGTTTCCTCTCCAAAAGTCTCCGAAGCGACACGTATCGTGCCGTACGGCCCCGTTTCAACTGCTTCCTCTTCCTCTTCTTCACCTCCACCGCATGATGCAATTACCAGACTTAATACCATCATGCAACTGACTAGTAAAAACAGGATTTTTCTCTTCATTATCACCTCCTACGTGTAATTTTAGTTATGGTGTTCCCAATTATCCTGTAATTCTAATTACCCTACGATTAACCTGGAGTATAAACTTAATTCCAGATTATGTCAATGCTATTTCCACAATTCACATCCACGATAATAGTGCCTAAAATCAATGAGAATAATCTTAGTATAAAAATATTGGTAAATGAACTACTGAATACGGTATTCGCGTTCGTACCCAGGTTTTCCACGTAGTGAGTAATCTCAGCGGAAAATACTCCTTTAGGAAAGCTGATATAGTTATTCTGGGATTATGCTCAGACACTCTGCGAGATATATCCTTTGTAGGGCCAACGTAGTATCGAACAGTCAATTCACCCTTTGGAATATATACATAAAACTCGCTATATAAAAATGGAGCTGAGGGGACTCGAACCCCTGACTTCCTCCTTGCAAAGGAGGCGCTCTCCCGGCTGAGCTACAGCCCCATATGGGTAGTATTATACCATCGTCAGGTTTATCGCAATACCTGTGATAGAAAATTGCCGTCAGGTGGCTTGATTTTCTTGTTCTAGCTTTGGGCAAGGTGTTTCTTCACCAGGTCAACCACCTGTTCGGGGTATCTGGCTATATCCACCCCCACCTCTCTCAGAGCCGCTATTTTACTCTGAGGCGTACCTTTTCCGTCACCCCGGATGATGGCGCCGGCGTGACCCATCCTTTTCTCCTGGGGTGCGTTCAGCCCGGCGATATAAGCAACTACCGGTTTGGTTACCCAGCGGTCAATAAACTCGGCGGCTTTCTCCTCCTGAATACCTCCCACTTCGCCGACGATTACAATTATATCGGTGTCAGGGTCTCCGTCAAATAGCTTCAGAAGGTCAGGCATACTGGTAAACACTACCGGGTCAGCTCCCATACCAATTACCGTGCTCTGTCCTAATCCACCCGCCGCCAGGTTTATGCTTACTTCATAGGAAAGAGTACCGCTTCTGGATATCAGGCCGATACGCCCCGGCGTGAACATATTTGCCGGCATTATCCCCATCTTGGCTTCACCCACAGTGATAACACCCGGAGTGGTCGGGCCTACAATCTGTATCTTTTTGCCTCTGGCATATTCTTTTATTTCCATGACATCATGGACGGGTATATGCTCGGTGACCACTACAAGGAGTTCTATGCCGGCGTCTATAGTCTCGATAGCAGCCGCTTTTACCGCGGGGGCAGGCACAAAGAACACGGACGCTTCGGCACCCTGCTCGGCTACGGCCTCTGCAACGGTATCGTATACAGGGATACCTTCTATGACCTCGCCGCCTTTGCCTGGAGTTACCCCGGCAATGATGTTCGTCCCGTATTCAAGCATCCACTGCGTCTGGACTCTCCCGGCTCTACCGGTAATACCCTGTACCAGAACCCTTGTATCTTTACTCAGCAGGATGCTCATCTTCCTCCCTCCAGAAGACGGGCAAGCATCTCCACCCCTTTTTCCGTAGATACATCCGTGACAACGTGTACCCCGTTCTCCCTGAAAATCTCCCAGGTCTCTTCCTGGTGATTACCGAGGGCTTTAGCGACAACGGGTATGTTAACGTCGTGTTCCTTCATATAACGGACAACTCCCCTGGCGCCTTCATGGATTGGGTTGATACCGCCGTACACATTGATAAATAACCCCTTTATGCCTTCTTTCCTCAGGACAAGACCCATCACCTTGTATAACAACTCTTCGGTAATAGCCCCGCCCGTCTCAAGGAAGTTAGCCGGGCTCATTCTCTGACTTATAACGTCCATTGAAGTCATTCCCAGTCCGGCGCCGCTGGCAATTATGGCAATATCACCATCCAGCTCCAGGTAACTCACGCCAATCTCACGCCCTTCACGTTCCAGCGGATTCGTAATTCTTTCATCGATTTTAAGGTCAAGGTCGGTATGGCGGTACAGGCTCGAATCGTCTATCTCAATCTTGGCGTCCAGGGCAAGGTAAGCACCTTTTTTCGTCCGCACCAGCGGATTTATTTCCGCAATTATCGCATCATAGCAACGGAACACTTCGTAAAGTGATTTTAGTATAATAGACACTTCCGCCATGTCTTTGCCTCTCAGTCCTACCTGACGGCACATCTGCCTGGTATCCGAAAGCTCAAGTCCTCTTGAGATAGAAACCGGCCTTGAAACAACTGATTCAGCCCGTTCCTGGGCAATCCTGTTGATAGACACCCCGCCTTCGGCACTCAGTATGGCTAAAGGCATACCTCGATAGTCGTCTACAGTTACGCCAAGGTAAAATTCACGGGCAACCTCCACGCTGGCAGCCACCATGACACGTCTTACCGGTAAATCCCTGATTTTTGTGTTCAGGATGCGTTCGGCAGTAGGCTGTACTTCGTCCAGAGAATGTACAGTCTTGACGCCACCGGCAAGATATCTGCCTCCGGTCAGTACCTGCGCTTTGAGAATAACAGGCAATCCTATAGCCTCTGCCTGCTGCTTTGCTTCTTCGGGCGTGGTCGCCAGTGCAAACTCAGGTACCGGAATATTGCCCCGTTTGAATAACTCAGCCCCTTCGTATTCGTACAGTTTCATAACTACTAATTTTATAGAATACTATAAGACACATATGTCGTCAAATCACCATATCATTGTTTTACCGGGTATTTTACAGGCTCGCTAAAAAGTGTTAGAATGGAATTGCGTTCCGTTCAGGACGCGATTTCATTATATGAGGAGGGGTAGATAGCTGTGGCAATAAAGACGAAAGACCAATATTACGACTCTCTGAAAGACCTTCACCCGACTGCATATATCCTGGGTGAAAAGGTAGAAAATGTGTGGGAGCACCCGTTAATCAGTCACATGACGGCTTCGGTAGCTAAAACGTTCGAAATGGAGAACGACCCCGAAGGCAGAAAGTTACTGGTTACCAAATCCGACCTTATCGATGAAGAAGTCAGCCGCTTTTTGAAATTCTACAAAAGCCCGGATGACCTTCTTACCAAGGTAAGGATGCTAAAGTTCCTTTCCCATAATATCGGCGGTTGCTATATGCGCTGCACCGGCATGGATGCCATAAATTCTGTAGGTATAGAAGCCTACAACTGCGACCAGAAATACGGCACAAATTACTGGGACAGGCTCCTTGAATTCGTAACGATGATGCAGAAGAATGATTACGTCCTCTTCAGTGGTGTAACCGACGTTAAAGGCGACAGGTCAAAGAGACCGTCCCAGCAGACAGACCCGGATATGTACCTTCACGTAGTTGACAAGAACAACGACGGTATAGTGGTGAGGGGTGCTAAAATACACCAGACGGGCTCTCTCTGCGCTCACTGGGGAATAGTGGTACCCACCAGAGAAATGCGTGAAGAAGATAAAGAATACGCCGCGTGCTTCGCTTTCCCGATGGATACGGAGGGTGTCATTTATGTTTACGGCAGAGGAACCCTCGAAGCCAGGGCTCTTCAGGACTGCGACCTCGGTAACGTAGAATTCAGTAAATACGCCCCGATGATCCTCTTCCAGGATGTTTTCGTGCCCTGGGATAAGGTATTCCTCTATGGCAACTATGAATATGCGGGGAACATGGTAAGAAACTTCGGTAACTACCACCGTCACTCGCACGGCGGTTGTAAATGCGGCGTGGGAGATATTTTTATTGGTGCCGCTGCTACCGCTGCCGATTATAACGGTTTAACCAGGGTATCTCACATAAACAATAAGCTCGCCGAGATGTTAAAGATAACGGAAGCTATTTACGGATGTTCCATAGCCGCTTCAGTCGAATCTACGGAGACACCATCCGGCATCTATATCGTCGACCCGGTATTAGCCAACACGTCCAAACTGTTTGAAGGCAAGGACCTTGCGGAAGTCATCCGTATGATGATTGAGATAGCCGGTGGCATGGTAGCCGATGTTCCCTCTGATAAAGATTTTCAGAACCCTGAAATAGGCCCGCTGCTTGATAAATACCTGAAGGGTGCCGAAGGTGTATCCACAGCGGATAGGATCCGGATTTTCCGGCTGATTGAGAAGCTTGCTTTTGAGAGCAGAGATATCGTATCCAACATCCACGGTGCCGGCTCTCCTGAGACGCACCGCATGGCCATATTACGTAACTACGATATCGAGGAAAAGAAGAAGTTTGCCAAGAAACTCGCCGGCATTAAGGAAGACGAGTAGACAACGAATTACGTTATGTAAAAAAGGCTCGCCACAGCGAGCCTTTTTTATTTTCGGGTGTAACTACTTCCCCTATTGAACTTCACGGGCTCCGATAAGAGCGGCACCGAGAGCGCCCGCCATCTCCGGTTGCTCCGGTATCATACACTCTACCCCAAGTTTCCTGTTTAGAGCATCGACAACCCCTTTATTCTTCGCCACGCCGCCCAGCAAAACGATGTTGTCATCGTCTATGTTCGTCAGATTCGCCGTAGCTTTAACCTTGGTGGCAATGGCGTCAATCACTGCCCGGGCAATATCTTCTTTAGGCGTATTATTATGGATGAGAGAGACGACATCCAGACCGGCGTAAACGCCGCACTCGGCATTTATCGGTTCGGCGCCCTTCGAGCGTAACGCCATTTCGTTCAGCTCGTCCAGTGTCACTCCCAGCGCTCTCGCCATCGACTCGGCAAACATGCCCAGTCCCGCACCGCACATCTGGTTCAGGGTGTAGTTCGCCACCTTTCCTGTCTCATCAAACTTCGCTACCCTTACCTGTTCCGCGCCCATCTCTATCAACGTCTTTGCCGAGGGGCATAATCTCAAAGCGCCTTCGACATCCGCCACCGGCTCGACGACGTTATTGTTGGCAAAGCTCACATCCATCTTACCGCTACCGGTAGCTATAACATAATCCACGTCCGACGCCGAAATTCCGGCCTGCTGCAGGACCTGGTTATAGAGCTGCTCGGCCGCTTTAGCGCGCTCGAATCCGTCCGAGGAAGCTATGCCACTCGCCACTATCTCGTTATCTTTTACAATTACTGCCTTGACTGTCTTTACTCCAACATCTATTCCGGCAGTTACCATATTTGCCTCCTTAAATATTAATGATACTGCGACCCTAGTCTACCAGCTTCCTCAAACCCTGCATCTCCATGAATGTATCAAGTTGGTCGAGCATGCGTAATTCATCGAAATCCGTCCTGTCGCCCGGATGAGACGTTTCGTAGTGCATAACCGGAATACCCTGTTCCATCAGCTTCATGCCGGCTGCTCTCATGCTGAAAACGCAGCCGATTCCGGCACGATGCAGCGGAAGGATAACCCCGTCACATTTAAATGCTTTTACCGCATTCATGAGGTTTTGATAGTACTCTCCGGGCATAGGGCCGTGTCCCCCCCAGCCACTGCTGCGTCTGCCGCCCATTCCCATCATCCCGGTCTGAGCCCGGGCAAAATCTTCCTTGGTCTTGATTTTTATTGCATCTTCTCTTACCTCGGGCATCTTCGGTGCTTTCCACGTTCCGTCAGGCTGCTCTACCAGGCGTACTCCATGGTAAAAGGTCTGGATACATACCGCGCCGTATTCTTCCATGTACCGGTAGTATTTAAGGAAAAACCACGGCGGCGGTTCATTTTCCGTCCAGCGGTATCTTTCGTTCGCAACTCCGGCGATGTTGTTATCCACACGCCACTGCATTTCATCTCTAATCATTACCCACAGTTTTTCCGTTTCAACTGGATCAGTACCTACCAGACTGCCGAGGACGAGAACGGAATACGCCGACTTTTGATCAAGCGGGCATGGTACATGAGTCAGCATTTCTATTACTTCTCCGCGTAGTGCCTGGGTATGACGCTGCCTTTTCATTGATTCTATCTGGGCTTCAACGTTGAACTCTGTGCCGGTAGCTTTTTCAAGCCATTCTATTGTTCCCAGATACTGGTCAGCCATTAATTTTGCGGTAGCTTTACTCCTCTCTTCGTCCCAATCACCATAATATCCGGTTGCGTCCGTGTGATGGTCAGGGACATCCCAGAACTCGGCTTCAAGCTGACCCAGCTTCGGGAACATGGCACAGAGGTCGTTACCCTGCGCCACCAGGTCGCGTCGCGGCATCTCTCCGCCCGAGAAGTGTTTATTGGTTAGAAGAGCTCCGATATAGTCAAGCTGATAACCGCAGAGATTACGGCCGTACCCACATGCCTCGGTAGCCCCGCGGCACTCCCGGGAATACGAGTCACTGGTATTAGCCATACTGGCAGCCTCAGGATGAGGATGCACAAAATGGAGATTTCCAAAACCGGGACCAAGTCCCTGTTGCGGACCATCCCCACCTCCGATCAAAAATACGCGCTGCTCTTTGGCTCCTTTCTCATCTTGATAAAACTTTGCCCTTAGTTCTTTAGCTTTCGCCCAGAACTCAAGAGGTCTTGTTTCCCATTTCTGCGCTGCTTTTTGTATTAACAATTAAACACCTCCTCAGTAAATTCTCTCCGGGTGTGATTGATTATACTCATCATACCTTTACACTCGTCGGTATGTTTATAATCTCGATAAAGGCTTCTATTCGGGTCAGGTATTCTCCCTCAGGGATGGTGCCGTCATATTCAATAGCATGGAGAGGGATAACCCTTTGTTTGAACGCTTTTTCGATGGGAGGGCGGTCCTGCTGATGAGGAATGCAGAACCTGTGGATTGCATAAACGACTCCCTGAACGTTATAGTCTATCGCCGTTGCTACGATTTCATTAACTCTGCGGCGGTATGACTCGTCCTTGACCGGGCTGCGTGGTTTATCCAGATACCTGAAAGCCAGAGCCAGCATACGGTCATCCATAGGCAAAACGTTATTCCAGAAATAATTACGTCCGTTACAGAGTGCATCGATAACAATGACTGCTCCCGCCGATTCTATCAACTCGACAAGGCTGGTATCGCTGATTTCGCTACCGAGCAGCATCAATCGCGGACCCGTATTCTCCGTATCGCCACGCTGCGATATTTCGTTTAAAGCTTCTTTGAGGAGTTTGTTATGCTCTTCCTTGTCTATTATCTGGCTGGTCAACACCATTTCCATAGCTTCCATCCCTGATACAACAGGATTATCGAGCCGTCTGAGTTCGTATACTTGCCTCATCAGGGTACGGTTGGTGTTATATACCTCTATGGCATGATCCAGATCTTTTTCCGTGATAGCCTTTCCTGTCCAGTCTTCTATATACCTTTTGAATGCTGTTAATTCTGAATACATCAGGTCTTTAGCGCTGGGTTCATCCAGTTGTGAAGGCATTGCGATGTAGTGTTTAAAAGATACGGGTAACCGGTCCCACCAGTTGGCAACTGCCCCTCGTATCGGCATGCAGCTTTCCACGTGAACGATTCCGTCAAGGTAATCATATTCGCCTTTCAGTCCCTGGGCTAAAACACCCAGTGAGTACGGGCAAAAAGCGCTATACAGGTAACGCTGGCTTATTCCTTCAATGTCGGGTTTGCTGAAGATGCTGACCGGAAGGATTCCCGCTGCGTAGGCAATCTCTTCAGGAAAGTAGTGGGAAAAATATCCTATCACCCTGCCACCGGTCTTTTCTTTCCATTCCTTGGCATACCTGTGCGGGTCCTCCAGCAGTTTTCGAAACCTTTCCATATTCTTCTCTCTCCTTAGTATTCTCGTTTAACTATTAGTTGCCGGAGGCTGCCATATCAGCGGCCAGGATTGCAGCTCCTATCGCTCCGGCTGCCTGAGGGTCACCTTTCATCACGGGTAATGCTTTTATACCGAGTTCTCTTTCCAGCCTGCTGGCTATCCCGGTGTTCTTTACCACGCCTCCGGTCAACGCCAGGTCTTCTTCCACCTTGCCATTACCTGATTGATTAGCCAGGCGCATAAGAAGGATGTAATCTCTCCAGGCTACACTGAAACAATACGCCGCCAGTACTCTGTTCTTCTCCTCTTTCCGCATCAGTTGTGCAGCCATACTGTTGGCATAGGTTATACAGGTGCTGCTGACCGGCTCGGGGTCTTCTTCCACGTCCATAGACAGTTCGCCTATATCCTGTATAGGGACCGATACCATATCCGCAAACGTCTCTATGCCTCTGCCTGTACCCGCCGCACACTTATCATTCATTATAAAAGCGGTTACATTTCCGTACTGGTCTATGCTCATTGCCTTCGTATCCTGTCCGCCTACATCCAGTAACGTTCTCACCGACGGCCCGTATATATACTGCGCTCCCCGGGCATGACAGGATAACTCTGTTGCCGTTTTATCGGCAAAGGAAGTGTTTGCTCTACCATAACCGGTACTCACTATTTTCTTTACATCACTCTTCTCTATACCGGCTGCTTTTAGAGCCTTATCCAGTGCTTTCTGAGCACACGTTTCGCTATCTGAATCATTGTATACAACGCTATATGCCGCCAGCTCACCGTCACACATTATCGCTGCTTTGGAGCTTATCGCTCCTACGTCGACTCCGGCGACGATAATGGAGGCTTTTTTACAGTCAACTTCTTTTGAAGCCCACTCACTTTCCGGCCATTTCCAATACTCTGCCGTCATACTTTTTTACCTCCAGTTTTTATACGCATAATCTCTTCTTTATCATGATATTCGTTTTTATTTTCTCGCGTCTTTAACCCCCTTTCTATAATCCGGTCTATCGCACGTTTTATCCCTGTAGTATTAACTGGATTATTTGGAAACTTGAACGATTTATATTAAAATCGGTCAAACTCTATCATTTCCAGCCTAACAAGTCAATTATGATAAGTTGTTGCCCTTACGATTGATGACTATATAAGATAGATATATGTTCATCCTTAAAAATTGATTTGTACTTATCTACCTCACCCCTGACCCTTCAGGATGAACCCCTCTCCAGACTTAACCATTGAAAGAAAGAGGAATTCTTCTGGCTTAAGGGGGAAGTTAGTAGAGAGAGGGGGATTAAGTCCTGCCCGCCGTCCGCCTTAGGCGGACTATGGTAGGCGTGATACTTCGGCAGGCAGGGGGTTGGGTAAATATCAACCAAAATAGAAGGATACCTATACACACTTATTGCTCAATATTGGTTGTTGTCACCCCTGCGAAAGCAGGGGTCTATTGCATCGATGAGATAGATTCCCGCCCGCCACGGCGGGCGGGAATGACATTGTTTTTTTACCAACTAAGATTAAGTAGAACCTATAAACACCCTGACTTGACAATATTACATGGAAAAATTAAACTCAGTTTTTACCGGGTACTAAATATAATCGGGAGGTATCAGATGTACAGCAAGCCAATTAAAGCAGTTAATACCGAGGTCGTGGTATTCACCAGCAGCGAGTATAATTCGGATGTTCAGGATTTTCAGGAAGGAGTGAACTCCTGGCTGAAAACCCAGCCCGATAATATCGTGATAGAAGATATCATTTACAGTCATGCCGGAGTAACTTCCCGCGGTAAAGATATTTTTTCTATGGCGATAATTTCCAGGGCTGCTTCCCAGGGTGAACTGGACTAGCATACATGAAAGTCTGCATCCTCATACCACTTTCCCGAATATTCATAAACCTGTTCTTTGCATGAATATTAAGGGAGATATTGCATACTAAGATATTTTCGAATATAATAAAGTGAAGGTTTAGTATCAGGTTGTCAAATACTCAGTTATATCCTTTCAATTCTCCAAGGTATTGGATGGCCAAGACTCTAAACAAATATTAGAAGAGAGGAGGTCATCCATTGAGTTTTGAGGACAAGGTACTCCACTGCTCCGATTGCGGACAGGAATTCACCTTCACCGCCGGAGAGCAGGAGTTCTACGCTTCTCGTGGCTTCCAGAACGAGCCCAAAAGATGTCCCGATTGCCGGAGAGCAAGGAAGACGCAACGATACGGTGATAGCGGATATGGCGGGTACAGGGCACCACGTAAAATGTACCCTGTGGTATGCGCTCAGTGCGGCTGCGATACCGAAGTTCCTTTCGAGCCTCGTGAAGACCGACCGGTATATTGCAGCGATTGCTACAATAAAATGAAACTAAACTCATAATACCGTTCAGGGATAAAAAACATACATAGACTTGGTATATCCGGTCTATGTATGTTTTTTTATGCGTTTTCACCCGCGCCTGAAGAATTATTCCCTGCTTCCTCTCAGGAAAGGTGCACAAATCAGAGTCACCACCACAGCAGTGACACTGGCGATAGTAAAGCAGTTGGTGAATCCCCAGTTATCAACAATATACCCCATTATCGGTGCAAACACGGCACCGGTATACTGCATGGTGAAATAATAAACTCCGTATATCGTTGAACGGCGGCGCGACGTTGTCTGGCCCATGATAAAAACTTCCGATACCGGCATACGGAATGCATTGTTTATGCCCATAATAAATAAAATGGCATAGAAGGCAAATCCCAGCGAAGGAAATTGCAGACCGTAAACAAGAACACCGCTGATAAGGCTGGTAACTATAATTATCGGCACTCTTCCTACACGGTCCGAAATATAGCCTCCGACAGGTCCCGCCCAGAGTCCGGAAAAGAAAACGATGGATAGCAGAGAAGCTGCCGTTGTCTCACTGGCTCCCAGTATGTCACGGGCATAGAGAGGAATAAACGTCATTATGGACATTCCGGCTCCACCGCCGAGCACAGTCATAGCCAGAAACGCTACCAGACGGCGTACGTTACCGGGTGCAGGAGGCTCCTCTTCATACGCTGTTTTTCCGGATACCTCAGCCTGGCTTCCCCTGGAAAATCGTTTCAGGTACCAGAAAAACCATATCCCGAATACGGCGGTAGGCAAAGCCAGCCAGAGAAACGAGCCTCGCCATCCCCAGATACCGGCGGTAGCTCCGGCGATAATCGGACCCAGGAAAAAGCTGGCATTACCACCGATTAAGTGAAATCCCAGTGCCCTTCCTCTTTTCTGCGGTGGTATCGATTCTGAAATCATTGGTGTTGCCGCCGGGTGATAGCCGCCGGCAAGCAGTCCCATAATCACCAGGAATACAAGCAGCATAATATAGGTCTTGGATAACCCGACCAACACCCCGGCTATCGCCACTCCGACGATACCCACCGTAATTAAATATCGCGGACCTATCCTGTCAGCCAGTAAGCCTGCCGGAAGCTGACCGGCACCGTTCGCTAAACCGAAAGCAGAGGTAACGAACGAGGCTCGGGTATAACTCAGGTTAAATTCTTTCCGGATAAATACCAGGAGAGGCATCGGCAATGCCGTCAACAGGTGATGTACGCAATGTGCAGCGATAAAGAAAGGAAGAGATGTGAAAAAGAACGACCTTTGTTTCGGCTTGTTAATAACGGTATCCTTTCAAGTGTGATATCGCAGGCTTAAGCGCCGTTACCATAATCGGACTTCAGATATACCAATGAACAAGATTCTCGTTAATAGTACCAACAATTATAAAGGAGTATATTTGAAATAACAATCGATTGACAATTTGAGGCTAGTGAAGCTAATTATGCAAGCCAGGAAAGATTATGATGAAGGCTTTTTATTTCCTATCAGCCCATAGAGAATCAGCTGATTCAACTCACGAACCAGCCTGGGATACGACTCCATGTTCTCAAACAATCTGGTGCTGGCGGCTATACCGTTACGAAATAGTTCGAGAAATATAACAAGGGTCTCTTGGGATAGTTCTGAACTTACATACCCCTCCTTTTTCCCTTCCTCGAACAAATCGAGAGTCATCCTGGTGCTGGTCTGCATCACTTCTTCATCGACAAACCGTTTCATTTCCGGGTCATCTCTCAATACCACCGTCGCCAGTTCACCCCGGAAACCGGAGGCTATTTCCGTTTTGTCAAAAACGATTGTCTCCAGTTTTTCAGGGAAACTCCCCTCTCCATTAATGATAGCGCGGTATTTCTCCATCATCTCAAATAACTGCATCTTTACCACCTCGCGCACCAGCTCATCTTTGCTACCGAAGTGATTATAAATGGTAACGGGAGAAACACCGGCTTTACCAGCAATATCATTTATACTGACCTTTTTAAAGCCGTATAACATGAAAAGTTCCAGCGCCGCCCGCCTGATACTCTCCTTTTTCTGCTCTTTCCTCCGCTCGAAACCGTTCACTACTCTTCCCCTGATAATTTCGTGTAATTTTGAAATATTTTTATAAATTATATCAAAAATATATTGACAAAGTCAAGCACTTATTATAATATATGTAATATAAATGTACATATATTACATTTTATGTAACTTAAAAACACACCAGGACAGACACGCATAAACGTTGCGTCCATATATTTATATGTGTTAATTATTATGGATTAATTTCTTTAGCTGAAAGTAAAAATTGGCTGCAGAAAGAAAGAAGTGAAGAAAGGAGCTGGTATGGCAGGAAATGCGATTGTTGCCGAGAACCTGACCTATATGTACGGTAACCTGGTGGCTGTCGACCACATTGATTTCAGTATAGCCGAAGGCGAAATCCTGGGGTTCCTGGGCCCCAACGGCGCCGGTAAGACAACCACCGTCAAAATGCTCACCGGACAGCTCAAACCGAAAGAAGGAAAGGCGACGCTTCTCGGCATGGATGTTGCCAGAAACGTCGAAAAAGTACAGGGAGATATCGGCGTCTGCTTTGAAACGACGAATCTTTACGAGAAGATGAGCGCCCGGGAAAACCTCAACCTGTTCGCCAGGCTGTTCGGAATCAAGGACTTTAATCCCGATTCCCTGCTGGAAAAGGTCGGCCTTGCCGGACGCGGTAAAGACAGGGTAGAGACCTACTCCAAAGGCATGAAACAGCGCCTCATGGTAGCCAGGTCACTGGTCAACCGGCCAAAAGTACTTTTCCTGGACGAACCCACCGCCGGACTGGACCCGACATCCTCGGATGCCATCCTCGATATTATTCTAGAAGAGCGTGACCGCGGCGCCACGGTGTTTCTGACCACGCATGACATGCTGGAGGCTGATAAAATATCCGACCATGTAGCTTTCATGAACCAGGGTAAAATAGTAGCCATCGATACGCCACTCAATCTGAAGCAGCAGTACGGGAAACGCGCTTTGAAAGCCAAAATTTCCTCTAAAACCGGCGGGCTCGAAGACCGGGAAATAATACTGGATACGCCGGAGACTCCGCAAACCATACAGCAGCTTTTCAGCGAAGAGAATGTGATAACGGTCCACAGCGAAGAAGCCACTCTCGAGGATATCTTTATAATCATTACCGGACGGGGGCTCATTGAATGAACTGGGGTATTATCAAGGCGCTCGTCTATAAAGATTTTTTCTTATTTTTCAGGAACCGGTTTATCGGTATCGTGACGATTCTGGGTCTGGTTTTATATATCGTCTTCTATTTTGTGATGCCGAAAACGATTGACGAGAGCCTTGAAATCGGTCTATACGCACCTGTAAACATTCCCGCCTTTGAGCAGGTCCAGGCCGAAGGACTTGTACTCACCACGGTCGAATCCGAAGAAAGGCTCAAAGAGGCCGTTATCGATGGCGATTACGTAGCCGGCATTGCACTGCCGTCCGACGCTCTGGAAACGCTGATTGCGGGACAGGTGCCGGATATCAAGCTGTATATCGCTTCGGATGTACCTGAAGAAATCAAAGACAGCGTTGTTGTGATAATTAAGGAACTCGCCTACCAGCAGGCAGGGCAGCCACTTACCGTCGATATCAAAGAAGAAGTCCTGGGTACCGATATGGCAGGTATGCAGATACCTCCGCGTGACCGGCTCCGTCCCATGCTGGCGATATACCTTATATTGTTCGAGACCTTCGGGCTTGCCAATCTTATTGCTGAAGAGCTGTCCAAGGGGACTGTCCGGGCACTCCTGGTAACACCGATGTCGTCGAGGGATTTATTTACCGGTAAGGGAATATTCGGTGTCGGATTCGCTTTTATCCAGGCTGTGTTCTTCATGGCAATCGTCGGCGGATTGAACAACCAGCCTGTGATAATACTGCTGGCGTTGTTGCTCGGTTCCATGATGGCAGCAGCACTGGGTTTCCTTATCGGTTCACTGGCTAAAGATTTTATGTCCGTGCTCGCCTGGGGCATGATAATTTTCATCCTGATGGCTATCCCCGGCTTCGGCGTGATGTTTCCGGGCGCCGTTACGGGCTGGATTACATACGTGCCCTCTTATTACCTTGTCGATACGGTGCACAGAGTTGCCAGCTTCGGGGCAGGATGGGGAGATATCTGGCTTAACCTGGTGATACTCCTGATATTTGACGCCGTCGTGTTCTGGATTGGAATCCTTGGCATCAGGAGGAGAGCTTTATGAATCCAAGACGTATAGGCATTCTCTTCAGGAAAGAGCTGTTTCAGGGTACCAAGGGTTTCATCTTTATCTGGGCTATCGTTATGCCCTTACTAATCTCATTTGCGCTCTCTGCATTGTTCGGAACCCTCTTCAGTGAAAAACCAAAACTGGGCGTCCTTGATGAAGATGGCTCTCAACTTTCCGTGATGCTCGAAGAATATGATTCCATCAGATATAAAGAGTTCACCGCCCTCTCAGATATACAAAGGGCAGTCGAGGATGGCGCTGTGGACGTAGGCATTATTATTCCGGATGGTTTTGACATATCTGTTAAGCAAGGAGAACCGACGGAGATTACCGCCTATATCTGGGGTGAGAGCCTGGCTAAGGACCGCACTGTTCTGCTGGTAACTCTGGCAAACATGATAAGGGAAATGGCGGCTCAGGAAGCCCCGGTAGAAATCGAGACTATCTCCCTCGGCGAAGAGGAAATCATCCCCTGGAATGTCCGCCTCCTTCCGCTTATTATGCTGTTTGCCGTGTTTCTCGGCGGCGTTTTTATCCCTGCCACATCGCTGATAGACGAGAAGGAGAAGAAGACCTTAACGGCACTGGTAGTAACCCCGACGAGCCTGGTGGACGTTTTCATGGCAAAAGGTCTTCTCGGTTTCGTCCTCAGCATGTTCGTGGGAATCATCGTCCTGTTGATAAACCAGGCTTTAGGCGCACAACCTCTGCTGCTCATTATGGTGCTGGCTCTCGGAGCTATTATGGCTGTCGAGCTGGGTATGATATTCGGCGCGATAATGAAGGATATTTCCACTCTTTTCGCCATCTGGAAGAGCTGCGGTATTCTTTTGTTCGGCCCCGGGATAATATATATGTTTCCCCAGATACCGCAGTGGGTCGGCAGGATTTTCCCCACGTATTACATGCTTGAACCGCTTATGGCAATCAGCCAGAAGGCAGCAGGCTGGTCTGACATAGCGTTGAACGTTTTCGTTCTTATCGGTATCGATGCATTGCTCTTCGCTCTGGTTTTATTCACCATTAAAAGAACCAGACAGCTGGATAGATAATCAGGCTGATATAAAACTAAACCCGGTATTTAACGAGTAATGATAAATACTGGGTACTGCTTTTTATTCCAGTTCATCCCTGTGGTAACAGCAATTCATGCGCCTTCTTCAACCACTCGATGATGTCGATGGACTGCGGGCAGGCTTCCATGCATTCACCGCACTCCACGCAGTTATCGGCACGCTGCTCTTCTTTCAGGATATCCGTCATCTGATAGCGGAACCGACCCATCTGGATATCGTTATACATTATCGCATCGTTGTATATCTGGAATATAGCCGGTATCTCCACGCCGTTCGGACAGGGCATACAGTACCTGCACGCGGTGCATGGAATAGGTATTAGATTATGGTAAGCTTCGCGTACTTGGTCTATCAGTGCCAGCTCTTCGGCGGTAAGTATGTTCGGAGCCGAGCGTTCCGCGATAGAAACGTTTTCAACCACCTGCTCCATGGTGCTCATACCGCTGAGAGCCAGAGAGATTTCCGGCTGGTTCCATACCCAGGTGAGTCCCCAGTCAGCCGGGCTTCTCTTCTTCTTTGCAGTTTCCCACACCTTTGCCACCGTCTCCGGCGGTTCCTGAGTCAGTTTT
>Ga0315543_1002112_pt1 | contig 19927 bp, 14 predicted proteins | sample SalMarSW160210MG_2_FD_203098 | JGI IMG/M metagenome (GOLD analysis project Ga0315543, IMG submission 203098) | Salt marsh sediment microbial communities from the Plum Island Ecosystem LTER, Massachusetts, United States - Salt Marsh Sediment SW1601-210 ...
GGCTACACCGACCGAGTTCATTCCACCGACGCTGGTACCGCTCGTCACAGCTACCTTTACGCGCTCGCCAACCCCAACCTCGACTCCCAGCACAACGCAGTCGGCCACGCTCACACCGCTCCCGTCTCCAACCTCTTTGCCGACGGACACTGCTACACTGACCACGACGGCAACGGCCAGCGCCACACCATCATCCATAGCCGAGACAGCGACACCTAGCCCTTCTGCCACCTCCACTACCACGCCGTCACCCAGCGCGACACTGACAGCAACATTGACGGCTTCTCCCTCGACCGTTCCAGCGCCCACGTTTACGCCCACACCTTCCCCTTCGTCAACCGAAGCGCCGACGCCGACTGCTACCAACACGACGCCGACTGCCACCGACACGCCGGCAGCAACCACTTCGCCGCCTGCAGAACCGTCGCCTGCCGCAGGCTAGGCCACGCTGCCCAAGACCGGAGGTTTTGACGCCTCCCCAACATACACTATAATTGTGTTCCGGCTTTCGCACATACTATGAGGAGGTAGGCGCGTGCAAATCAAAGAGCTTCTGAAGAAGCTTTCCGAAGCCACCGGCGTCTCCGGCTACGAGGCCAGCGTGCGCGAACTGGTGCGCGACGAGTTCTCTCAGTACGCCGACAAGATACGCGTAGACGCCATGGGCAGCCTGATCGCGCTCAAGCACGGTGAAGCAGTCGAGGAAGGCCCCCGTCACAGCATCATGCTGGCAGGGCATATGGATGAAATCGGTCTGCTGGTCACCAAGTTAGAGAAAGGCTTCCTACGATTTGCCACAGTGGGCGGCTTTGACGTACGGGTCCTGTTGGGGCAGGAAGTCGTGGTCCACGGCCGCCAAGACTTGCCAGGCATTATCGGCACGCGCCCTCCGCATGTACTGACAACAGAGGAACGCAAACAGGTCCTGCCTCTTGACAAGCTGTTCATAGACGTAGGGATGCCAGAGGACAAACTAGGCAAGGTGGTACGCGTGGGTGACGTGATCACCTTGCGACGCCAGTTCACGGAACTGGCAAACAACCTGGTGTGCGGCAAGGCTTTCGACGACCGCGCGGCAGTGGCGTGCATTGTTAGTTGCTTGCAACACCTGACCACCATGAAACACACCTGGGATGTCTATGCTGTGGCAACGGTGCAAGAAGAGGTTGGGCTGAAGGGTGCCTTGACCAGCGCCTTCGGCATCGCCCCTGACATCGGCATCGCTATAGACGTGGGTCACGGCGACATGATGGGCGTCTCTGAAGCGGACACTGTAACCATCGGAGGCGGCCCAGCCATCGGCTTTGGCCCTAACATCCACCCTTTGATGCACTCTCGCCTCGTAGAAACCGCCAAATCGTACGAGATCACCTACCAGACCGACCCCATCCCGGGCCGCAGCGGCACCGATGCCTGGGCCATTCAAGTCACGCGGGAGGGCATCCCCACGGCTCTGATATCAATCCCTTTGCGCTACATGCATACCACTGTGGAGACACTGTCGTTGACAGATCTGGAGCGCATCGGGCGGCTGCTGGCTCTATTCATCGCCAACCTGGACGAGGCATTCGCACAGGAACTCGGTCTGAGCAAGGCCCGCGCGCGCCAGGAAAGCAGCGCGTCTCCGTGAAACACCAACCACAGTATCGAGGAGGACGCATTTGTTGCTAAAAGAACTCTCTGAGGCATTCGGTGTATCAGGCCACGAAGGTGCAGTGCGCCAACTGATACTGGACGAGATCAAGGATTTGGTTGACGAACATCACGTTGATGCTCTGGGCAACCTGATCGCCTTGAAAAGAGGAAGCCTCAAGGCGCGTCGCAAAGTCTCTAAAGTGATGCTCGCCGCGCACATGGATGAAGTGGGCCTGATGATTATGCATATTGAAAAACAAGGCTCGTTGCGTTTTCGCCCAGTCGGAGGCATTGACGCTCGCGTCCTGCTGGCCACCAAGGTGCTAATTGGCGATGACAAAGTGCCGGGGGTGATCGGCGTCAAACCCATCCACCTTCTGGAGCCCAAAGAGCGCGAACAGGTGATGCGAGTGCAGGACATGAACATTGATATTGGTGCATCCAGCAAGGAAGAAGCGGAGCGCCTGGTGAAGATCAGTGACTATGCAGCTTTTGACACCTCCTTCAGCGAACTCGGCGGCGCTCTGCACACGGTAAAAGGCAAGGCCTTTGACGACCGGGCCGGATGCGTGGTATTGGTCGAGCTGCTGCGCGAGAGTTACCCGTTTGACTTTTACGGCGCCTTCACTGTGCAGGAGGAAGTCGGGCTGCGCGGGGCGCGAGTAGCTGCCTACTCCATTGCGCCAGACATCGCTTTTGCGCTGGAAGGCACCATCTGTGACGACCTGCCTAAGAAGCGTGACATCAGCCCCACGACAACCTTGGGCGCAGGGCCAGCCATTACGATCATGGATCGCTCAGTCATCGCTGACCGCCGCCTGGTGGATCTTCTGGTAGACACCGCGGAGAAGAATGGCATTCCATACCAATTCAAGCAGCCTGGGCTGGGCGGTACGGACGCAGGAGCCATTCACCTGTCAAGGGAAGGGGTCCCCTCCACTGTCGTATCGGTACCCTCGCGCTATATTCACTCGCCCGTGTGCATGTTGAGCCTGAATGACTTGGACAACACCGTGCGCCTGATGCGCGAGGCCCTGGGCAAAGTACACGAATTGGACTTGAGTAGACCCCAAGGGTTTTAGAAACCCTTGGGGTCTGTGGACACCTAGAACAGGAGGCATTACTGGTGAAAGAACTGATCAAAGAACTGACTGAAGCATTTGGCCCATCGGGCAGCGAAGACGTTGTGCGTGAGGCCATCAAGAAACACATCGCTGGACGCGTAGATAAGATGCGCACAGACCCGCTGGGCAACCTCATTGCTCTGAAGAAGGGCCAGGCTGAGAGCGGCGTAGAGGCGCGCAAGATCATGCTTGCCGCGCACATGGACGAAATCGGCGTGATCATCAGCCACGTGGACGAGAAGGGCTTCTTGCGCTTTGCGCGCGTCGGCGGCGTGTATCCGTTGACTCTGCTCGGAAGTCGCGTGGTCTTTGCTGATGGGAGCACGGGGGTCATTGGCCGGGAAAAGCCGGACAAGCCTACGGACTTTCCAACTATTGACAAGATGTTCATTGACGTCGGCGCCCCGGACAAGGAACACCTGACCAGGAAAGTCGGCGACGTGGCCTCCTTTGTGCGCCCCTTCGTTGATCTGGGTAAGCGCCTCACGGCCAAGGCCTTCGACGACCGCATTGGCTGCGCAATACTGATACAGACCCTGTTGGAGCTGAAGACAACACCCCACGATGTCTACTTCGTCTTCACTGTGCAGGAAGAGGTGGGGCTACGGGGCGCACTCACTTCGGCCTTCGGCGTGGAGCCGGATGTGGCCATCGCTCTGGACGTCACTACCACAGGCGATACTCCCGAAGCGCATCCTATGGCTGTCTCGCTTGGCGCAGGCCCCGCCATCAAGGTCAAAGACCGCGGCATGCTTGCTCATCCTGGGGTCAAGAACTGGATGGCAAACACCGCCGAACGCCTGGGCCTGCCCTATCAATTCGAGGTTCTGGAGAGAGGCACCACGGACGCCATGGCCATTCAGACGTCGCGCGCTGGCGTAGCCGCCGGCGTAATCTCCATCCCATGCCGTTACGTGCACAGCCCATCAGAGATGGTGGACTATGACGATGTACAAAACGCAGTGAAACTGCTGGTAGGACTGCTGAGCGGGCCAGTGGAAATCTAGAGCCTGTCCGCAAAAACATCGTTCAGAAACCCGTTTTCTGGCGCCTGCAATCCCAATCCGCCAGCGTTACAGAGCAGCTCCGCCAGTGAAGACAGGACAAAACGGGTTTCTTTCCAAGCTTTTGCACTGTTCAATTCTGAATGCCTCTCATAAGCGACCAAGAAACCCGGTTTCTTGTCCGGCAAACCGCCTTTCCTGTATCACGGAGAGCCTGCAACGTGATAGTCTCATCATTCGGGCATGGGAAAAACCGGGTTTCTCCCAAAGTGTCTCGCAACAAGCCGTGATGAGGCATCCCTCGAATCCCATGAAACCGTAACACCGCATCACCGAGCCGCAAAGGCCCAGGCAATAGCCCCTGCGAATTCTTCTTCCCCCATAGTGATATCATGGCCGCAGACGCGCTCGCGGTAAACGTGCTCTACACCAAGCTGGTCTACTTTAACAGCCCAGTTTGCGGTTGGCTCCAGGAAAGGTTCGAGTGTGCCGGCAACCAGATAGTGGCGGGGGGCCATGTCGGCAGTCCACTCAGGCACACCCAAACCTGTGGGCCCTACACCCAAGGAAAACACGAGAACGTTGGCATAGCGTTCGGGATGACGTACGCCCATGGCAACGGCGAATGCCCCGCCGTTGGAGAACCCAAATACGGCGCGCTGTTCACGATCGGCAACTGAATACCACAGCAAATGCGCGCCTCATCCGCCTCGCTCTGGTAGAAAAAGGTCAGCTCATCGCCGTCGGCCCAAACTGGCGATTGCTCCGTGGACCTGCGGGCCAGTAATTCATCCACTGTCCAGAAGCGTTCCATGGTTTGAACACCTGGCCACTGGCTTGATATCACAGTTGGGGCCGGTATAGGCAACTGTTGCTCCTGGGGTGTTCGCGCTGATACTGGCGATGCTTGTGGAACTGGGCTGCTGCAGGCGGCGAAGCCGCTCATCAGTCGCGCCGTTACGTCAGCGACCATGCCTGCCCCGGCCAGATGCTCAGGCACTATCGCCTTGATGGTGTCTGTAGGGCGATGAGTCGTCTCCCAAGCATCGGACGCGCTGAGGATGAGGGTAGGGATAGGTCGGTCGGAGTAGCTTTCCACCAGAGTGTACTGATGCGGTGAAAAGTTCCGCAATGCGGTTCTAACGCCCAGCTTACGCGCCGCCTTGCGCAATTGCGGCCGCACACCGTAACTGCCCCATTCGCTCAGACCGAGTGCTGCATCAGGGCCGTAGGCGATGCTGTCCAGATGTATCACGCCGTACAGGCTGTCTCGTAAAGATCGTCTGCTGTCGAGCAGATACTGGAGTCCGGATGCCAGGCCGCCTTGCTCGACGTTGCCCCAGGCAGCGAAAATGACGGTGCGCTCCGGTTGATAACCCTGTTCTTTCCAGATTCGGGCGATCTCCAGCAAAGCGGCCACGCCCGAGGCGTTGTCCACTGCGCCTAGATAGAGCCTTCCTTCCAGGTCGCGCCCCAGCCCGTCATAGTGCGCGCCAATGACCACCACTTGCCCGGCTTTGCTCTTCCCTGGGATAGCTCCCAGGACGTTGATGCCCTTCGCGTCCGGCTGGCGCTGTAACCGATAACCCATACGCACGCGCCCCGTCGTCTCCCAGACCTTGCCCTCGCCTTCAGGCAGACGCTGCACCTCTTCCTGCAACTCCTTCAAGCTGAGGCCCAGATGCCCCAACAAGCGCTCAGCGGCGTCTGTAGCGAGGTAGAAACGAGCAAACGGGTCTGCTCCCGTGAAGGAAAAGCTGCTGCGAGGCAGAGTCCTCCGTCCGAAGATATAGGGGCTGCGTTCAACGACTGTCAGCGTGCCCACACGGCGGGGCGGTTCGGCCCGTGGATCCGGCTGCACGGCAGAATGAGAGTCCAAGCCAAGGACAATCTCCCCCTCTCCTGGCTCTCCTGACGGTGAGGGACGGACTTCAATAACCTGTAGGCCTGTGCTTGGGGGCCGATGCTGGCCCACCACCGTCAGACGGCCCTCAGCGGGACAAGGCGGCTGACCGCCGCTGGCGTCCACAGCGAAATCCTCTAGATAAGCGAACTCCTCCAGCAGATTACCTTCCTGGTCCTTCAATATCAGTTGCGGTGTTTCCATCCAGTCCAGGCGTTCGAACCCGAACTGCTGGAAATACGTCTCCCCATCTCCTGCCGGCTCCAGCCCGGCCGCAGCGAATTGCTCAGCGATGTACTCCGCGGCACGACGTGCACCCTCTGACCCCGCTCTCCGCCCTTCCAGTTCCTCGCGCGTCAGATAGCGCACGTCCACCAGCGCGCGTTCGACGTCAAAAGCGCGGGCCTGCCGCGCGTAAGCCACAGCAGGGCCAGTGTTATCCAGGATGAACCACACAGCCAGAGCCACAACAGCAGCCGCCATCAAAAGGCGCTTGAAAGGCAGACTGGCCAGGTTCACGCCACTGCGCTCCACCAGTTCTTGCAAGCCCATGCCCAGCAGGTTGAAGCCCAGGATGGCGACGAAGAAAGCTGCCGCAGGATACAAGGTCATCCAGGGATAGCTGCGAGCATAGCGCCAGGAGTTGGAGAGCATCGCCCCCCATTCGGGTACGGAGAAGTAGACCACGGGCCGGTCGTACACGTCCATCGTACTGATGCCGCCCCCGATGAATATGCCCACAAAGCCCAGTTCACCGAGGGTGAGCAATACGCTCCCCATCTCGAAGCTCGCCAAAGCAAGCAAGGAGGGAAAGACGTTGGGCAGCACGTGCCGCGTGATGATCTCGGGTGTGGAAAGCCCCACTGCCCGTGCGGCCTCGATAAAGGGGCGTTGGCGGATGGTGGCAAATTCGCCACGCACAGCCTGGGTGACCTCAGCCCAGCCCAGAAAACACAGGGCAATCACGAAGGTTGATAGCCCTTTCTGGATGCCGAAAGCCAGGATCAGCAGCACACCCAGGATCAAAGAGGGGAAGGCTGCCTCAGCTCCGGCCATGCTCATAATCGCCCGATCAACGGCCCGTCCGTGGTACCAGCCAGACACGGCCCCCAGCGCGAAACCGACGATCATCCGCGCGGCCATCACCGCCGCAGCGATTGTCAGGGTCTGGCCCGCACCACAGATAAGCAGGCTGAGCAAATCCCGCCCCTGCTGATCCGTCCCCAGCAGAAAGTGCTCCGATGGTGGGAAAGGAGGCGTGCGCGTCACGCCATCCATCTCCAGGAACCAGATTTGGTCTGTGGGGTCGTACGGCGCGAAACGCGGGCCGACGACAGCGACGATGATCAGGGCCAGCACAAGAAGTCCCCCGCTGATCAAAGGCCCATTGGTCAGGCCATGCCACAGACGAGCCCGACGGCGGATTTCCAGCGCCCTCTTCGTCACGCCCCACCTCCCGGCACCGCAGTCCGCAGCCGCGGATCAGCCCAGCGGTAGCCAAGTTCCAGAAGGGCATTGATGAGCAGGAAAGTAAGGCCCAGGCTCAGCACCAGGCCCGTGGTAGTGTTGGTGTCGTAGCTGCGGACAGCATCCAAAAGGGCAGTGCCTACGCCAGGCCATCCGACGAACACCTCCGCCACCGGCAAAGCGGCGAGGCTGTAGCGCATCGAGAGGCTGAGGGCGGTGAGTATCGAAGGAGCGGCATTGAGGAAGGCGTGGCGCCATACCACCCGTCGCCTAGGAAGGCCCTTGGCATAGGCAGTACGAATGTAGTCCTGCTCGAGAATGTCGGCCAAGGCGAGATAGGTCATGCGTGCCAGGCGGGCAATGGACGGTGCAGCCAGAACCAGCGCGGGCATGACGATGTGCTCATCCCAGCCAAAGCCCCCCACCGGCAGGAGCCGCACCCCCGTAGTGCGGTAGAAACGGACGAGGCCAACCTGGAGCAGCAAGGCCAGGAAGAAGGTAGGGGCAGAGACACCCACCAGGGTGGAGGCAATGATGCCCACGGAGAGGCGCGAGTGGCGCTGTAAAGCGGCGAGGGTGCCCAGGGGTATGCCAATGAAGGCTGTGAGCAGCAGAGCAGCAGCCAACAAACCCATAGATCGTGGGTAATAGGCCCTCAGCAATTCGGTAACCGGCCTGTTGCGCATGATGCGACTGCGCCTCACCTGAAGTGCACTGCTTCCCAGATCACCTCGAATCGCATGGCTCAAGTACTGCCCAGTGTCCACCACGCTCTGGCGCAGCACGACAGAGGCAGGTACATAGCCCCGCGCTTCGGCCGCCTCCAGGGTCATATGGCACAGGAACACAATAGCCAGAAGCGTGAATATGGCAGCAATCAGGTGTCGGAATGCAAGACGCAAAGGTATCCCCCTTAGAGGCAAGAACCGTGCACTGGCTCCTATTCCTGCCAGTAATAGATCGTCGGCGTGCTGTGCTCTTTCCCCACAGGAACGAAGGAAAAGCTGTGCTCGCTGCTGCGCCCCCCTTCAGTCTGAAAGACCAAATGCACCCGTATAATCTCTGAGGGCCGCAGCGCACGCACCGTACCTGATGGCTCAATGACCATGACCTGCCCTCGTGCGCTGACGAGAAGCTTCTGCGGGGGGATCAAGGTGACGGTATATCTCGTATCAGGCGTGATCTCTCGATCCAGGAAGATGACGATAGGGGCGTCCTTTGGTACGTCCTTGGCGCCATCAGCGGGAAAAGTACGTAACACGTGCGGCGGCTCCTTAGCGTAGACCTCGGTCTGTTGTGCAACGAAGAGGACGAGGACCAACACGATAAGGAAGCCACAAGCGATCATGGCGTACTGCTTGAAACCAAGAACTGGCAAGTTTATCCACCTGTTCAGGAGACTGATTCCCTCCCGTTGACCGGAAACTCGCTCGCGCTCCAGGCCCAGGCGGGCATAGGTTCGCTTGATCAGCCTTTCCGCTAGATTCTCCTCCGAGGATCCCAGCATAGCTTCGACGTAGAAGGGTGGGAGATCCTCTGCCTCGATGTCGAAATGGCTCCGCAGTTCCTCAGCGAAACGTCGCTCTTCGTCACAGAGATCTTTGCACATTTTGCTGCTCCTCATGCTCAACTGCGCTCATCTTTTCACGCAGCGCCTGCCGGGCTCGCCACAAACGGTTCTCTACAGCCCGTTGCGTCAGTCCTACGGCTTCCGCAATTTCCCTGATGGACTGCTCAGCAAAGTATCGGCGGTAAACGATAGCTCGATCCAGCTCCGAAAGCTCAGCCAGCGCCCGGTGCAGGCCCTCTTTGCGTTCTGCCCAATCCAGAGCGCTCTCCACTGCTGCTTTCGTGGGAAGGGCGCTCACATCGTTCTCTGCGCGGGCCGCAATTTGGCGGCCCCGCTTACGCCTGCGATCCAGCGCCATGTACTTGGCCCGCATACGCATCCATTTGGCCAGCGTTCCTCGTTGTGCATCAAACTCGTCAATCTCGCGCCAGACGGCGACGAAAACGTCGCTCACAACCTCTTCTGTATCCTCAGGGGTTCCCAGGCTGCCCAGGATGTACGAGACCAGAGCATATAACTCGGCAGCATATCGCGTGATCAAAGTCTCCAGGCACCGTGAATCCTGCTGGAGTATGCCTTTAGCTAACTCGTGTTCAGCGTCCCTCGCCATGATGAACAACGGCTCCTCTATACACACTACGCCATCAAGTCGTGCAATCTCTCACTCACTGGCTCACGGCCTGTATGCAATATACTCGTATTTTACTCCCGGGATGCCCCGCACCATAATGCAATGCGTCTCTCTATCCACAGCACGTGGAATCACGGCACAATAGCGTGTGCGAAGCAGCGCCCAGCTTGCTATCGCTAGTTCAGGCAACAGGTGCAACTCCGTTTTGGAGCAGCTCTAGACCGAGCCGCTGTTCAGCGGCAGTTGGACTGCCGCGTATTCCCATGCTCACCGAGGGTCACAGAGACAACCCGCAGTACAACTGCTGGAGAACGTAAGAATCAAGTGAGATTTGCCCCAAAAGAAACTATAGCCCCAGGCAACTTCGCGCTTGACGCATCATCCACTCGGAGATATAATCGCACCAACTCTGATGAAAGAAGGAGAAAGGCATGGATGCAACGGAGCAACTCTTCAAAGAACTGACCGAGGCCCCAGGAGTGCCTGGTTATGAGAGCAAAGTGCGGGCCATCATTCGCCGGCACCTGGAACCCGTGGCCAAGATTCAGCACGACAAGTTAGGCAGCATCATTGGTGTGAAACCCGGCACAGCAGACTCGCCGCGTGTGATGCTCGCCGGGCACATGGACGAAGTTGGCTTCATGGTCAGCCTGATCACTGACGATGGCTTTATCAGATTCGTCCCGCTGGGCGGCTGGTGGGAGCAGGTGATGCTGGCCCAACGTGTGGTGATCAAAACGTCTGCCGGTGACGTATTTGGGCTGCTGGGGGCCAAGCCACCACACCTGCTGGAACGCGAAGAGGCCAAGAAGCTGGTGGAAAAGAAGGACATGTACATAGATATCGGGGCCACCAGCGCCGATGAAGTCAAAGGCTGCGGAGTACGGCCGGGCGATCCCATTATCCCCGTCTGCCCCTTTACCATGCTGGCACCTGGCAAGACCTACATGGCCAAAGCCTGGGATGATCGCGTGGGCTGCGCCCTTTTCATCCAGGCTCTTGAGTGCCTGAAAGACAAAGAACACCCCAATGCCGTCTACGGCGTAGGCACAGTACAGGAAGAGGTGGGAGTACGAGGGGCGAAGACCAGCGTCTACAACGTCAATCCAGACGTAGCTATCATTCTGGAGGTGGACATCGCCGGAGACGTACCCGGCATCAAGCCCGAGGAATCAGCGATAAAACTAGGCAAGGGTCCCAGCCTGCTTCTGTACGACGCACGCATGATCCCCAATCTCCGTCTGCGCGACTTTGTGATTTCCGTCGCCGAGGAAAACAAGATCCCCTTGCAGTTCTCCACCATGCGCGGCGGCGCAACAGACGGCTCAGTGATCCATCTACACAACCAGGGCGTCCCAACTGTGGTCATCAGCGTCCCCACGCGGCATATCCACAGCCACGCGGGTATCCTTCACCGCGACGACTATGACCACGCACTCGACCTGCTGGTCAGACTTATCGTGCGTCTCGACGAATCCACTGTGAGCACGTTCACTGAGTAAGCACTGGCCATCGAGGGCAAAAGAAGACCAGAGCCCTGTATGGCTATGTTTCCCGACCACAAAGACACCAAGACACGAAGCCTATACTCTGTTTCCTTGAGGTCTTTGTGCCTTGGTGGTTAGTCCGGCCCTGCGGATGATTATGTTTCCTAACCACAAAGACACCAGGACACGAAGTCTATACTCTGTTTCCTTGATGTCTTTGTGCCTTGGTGGTTAGTCCGGGCCTGCGGATGATTATGTTTCCTAATCACAAAGACACCAGGATACGAAACCTATACTTCTGTTTCCTTGGTGTCTTCGTGCCTTGGTGGTTATCTTTTTCTCTGGTGCTGTCAACTCACCTTTGACGAAGCATCAGCGTCCGCCTCGACTATGCTTCTGTGCACAATCCGGACAAAGGCCATAAAAGTCTAGGCTATGACCTGTGATCACAAAGCCAGTTGCTGATGCTGCCTCTTCCTCTAGATCCTCACCGACATCTATCGTGACATCAGTAATATGACCACAACGTGTGCAGGTCACGTGATAGTGAACCCCAGTCCTGGCATCGTAATGGCTGACAGAGCCCCTGGGCTTCACTTCGCTGACCAAGCCCGCCTCGCGCAGCAGGCTCAAAGTGCGATAGACTGTACCCAGACTGATCTTTGGTATGATCTTGCGCACTTCTCCGTATACCTGTGCCGCGTCCGGATGCGAGTCGGCACACCTCAGCACGTCCAGAATAACTTGCCTCTGCCGTGTCATGCGATAGCTTTTACCGGCACACTCCAGCATCTTCATTTTCATCTCATCGCCCGCCTCATTTTGATGCTCCAATACGCTGCATCCGTCAACCCCACAGGCGCAGGCGCAAAGTGGGTAATTCTCACAACGTGACTGTTACTGCATAATACCACATATGCTGCACGTTTCCTTGACGAGTGCCTGACTTTATGCGGACGTGGCTGATACAAATCCAAGACCTCTCATAGACGCAGCATGCACACTTGTGTGAGCAGAAGCAATCGGTTAGAATAGCAGTACGGATTCACCAACCTTGACCAGGAGGAAGAATGCCCAAGGCCTGCATCATTGTCTCACACACGCACTGGGATCGCGAATGGTATGAGCCATACCAACGCTTTCGCCTGCGCCTGGTCCGCTTGATGGACAAGCTACTGCACATCCTGGACAACGACCCCGCATATTGCCATTTCATGCTGGACGGACAGACAATCATCCTGGAAGACTATTTGCAAATCCGGCCAGAGAAAGAAGGAGCCCTGCGGCGCTATGTGCAAGAGGGGCGTCTGCTGATAGGGCCTTGGCATGTCTTGCCTGACGAGTTCCTGGTCAGTGGTGAGGCGATTGTGCGCAACCTGTTGCTTGGCGAACGCATAGCTCGCAGGTTTGGAGGCAGGATGTCGGTTGGCTATACCCCGGATCCCTTTGGGCACGTCTCACAACTGCCTCAGATTTTGCGCGGCTTCGGCATTGACTGCGCAGTGCTGCGCCGTGGCCTGGATGACCAAGCGACGGAGTTGTTTTGGCAAGCGCCCGATGGCAGCACTGTCTTACTGTGTTACCTTCGCGATGGTTACGACAACGCAGCCCACCTTCCCATGCACGATGAGCAGGCCTTTGCCAAGGAAATCGTGCGATTGCACAGCAGCCTGGCTCCTCATGCCACGACTGAATACGTGTTGCTGATGAACGGTACCGATCACATGGAACCCTCAGCCGAATTGCCTCAAGCTTTGGCCGCAGCCAGGAGGCAGTTGCCAGATATCGACCTGCTGCATGGCACCTTGCCCATGTACATAGATGCTGTTAAGCAGAGGCTGCAGTTGGATCTCTACCAGGCACCCGAGACAGGGCCCAGGAAACTGCAAACCATCCAGGGCGAGCTGCGCTCCTCGAAACGACATCACTTGCTGCCCGGTGTGTTATCTACTCGTATGTGGATCAAGCAGCGCAACAATCGCATACAGAACCTGCTGGAGAAATGGGCTGAGCCATTTGCAGCGCTCGCCGCTATCGCGCGGGATAAGGGACAGGCCTTGAGCAGCCCTGACAGTCCCTATGCCTTGATCTGGCAGGCATGGAAGTACCTGCTGCAAAACCACCCTCACGATTCCATCTGCGGCTGTAGCGCAGACCAGACGCACCGTGAGATGGCCACGCGCTTTGACTGGGCGGAGCAGATCGCCGCAGAGTTGGCGCAGCAGAGCCTGGCATCACTCGCAAACCAAATAGACACTCGACAGCAGGGGCCACAGCAGTCAGCGACACGCATTCCCATAGTGGTGTTCAACCCGCTGGCCGTGACACGGACCGACCTCGTAACTGCCAGCGTTCAGGTACCTGGCAGCATGGAGGAGTTCACAGTGCTGGACGCAAAGGGCCGCGAGACTCCACACCAGGTCTTGACGCGCAAAGGTGCCGAGTTCGCTGCACTGCACCTCGACCGTGACCAGGTTCTAGGGTTGACGGCCATGGTGGACAGCATCGCCGCAATGGGCCTGGCTGTGCACGAAGTGCGTGTGAGCACCGAGGCAGAATGCGCCCACGTGGACGTGACCCTGATCGAACACAGCCACACTGATCCCGCACTTGTAGCAAACGCACAACGACAGATGGAAACACTTCTGGAGAAGGGTACGGTGCAGAACTTCCACGTCCGTGTGCACCTGGCGACCACAGTCAGATTCAACTTTGTGGCTGAGGGCGTCCCTGGCTGCGGCTACAAGACTTTCTTCCTGGGCGAGGGACAGGAGCAAGCGTGCGATACTCCCGCGAGCGCCAGCCTGCACATGGAGAATGAATCCCTGGCCGTGGACATCAACCCAGACGATGGAACGCTCACCTTCACTGACAAGTGTACCGCTACGACGTTCTCTGGCCTGCATCGCTTCGTAGACGGCGGAGACCGGGGAGACGAGTACAACCACTGCCCTCCAGAAGCTGACGTCGTCATCTCGGTACCCGTTTCGCCACCAGAGATCACCTGGCTCGAGCAAGGCCCGGTGCGCTGGACAATCCAGGTCAGGCAGAGCTACCACCTCCCGGCATCTCTGACCGAAGCGCGCTCAGAGCGCAGCCAGCAGACGGTCGAAGTGCCGATCACCAGCCGTATCAGCCTGTGCCGAGGCGTACCTCGACTCGACTTTCGCACAGAAATCGACAACCTGGCACGCGACCATCGGCTACGCGTGCATTTCCCGACGCTCATCAACACGGATTACTCGAAGTCTGAGAGCACATTCGACGTGGTGCAACGCCCACTGGGGGTACCCGAGAGTACCGCTAATTGGATTGAGCAGCCAGTCCCCACTCACCCTCAGAAGACCTTTGTGGATGTGAGCGACGGCAAGATCGGCCTCATGCTCGTCAACCGCGGGCTGCCTGAATACGAAGTCTCCAAGTCTGTGGTTAGAGGCGAAGTGTTGCACGAGGACGACGGAAGTGTCACCATCGCCCTGACGCTCCTGCGCTGTGTGGGCTGGCTGTCCCGGGACGATTACCCTTGCCGGCGAGGACACGCGGGCCCTGCCTTGGAGACGCCAGAGGCGCAGTGCATGGGCCCCCATGTCTTCGAGTATTCGCTCGTGCCTCACGCTGGCACGTGGCAAGGCGTCTACCACGAGGCACATGCCTTCAACGCCCCTCTGTGGGCAGTGAGTAGTGGCCAACATGACGGCACAATGCCACTGGAACAGAGCCTGGTCAAGCTGCGGGGCAAAGGACTGGTATTGAGCGCCATCAAAGCCGCAGAAGCCAGCGATGGCCTGATCGTTCGTTTCTACAACATCGCTGCCGAGCCTGCCGTCGCCCGCCTGCAGACCCACGTGCCCGCCAAGTCAGCCGCGCTCGTCAATCTTGCCGAGCAGGAACTCCAGGAGTTGGAAGTTGATGATTCAGGACTGGTCACAGTCGAGACAAAGGGCAAGCAAATCGTCACAGTGAAACTAATGTTCTAAGAATCTACCCCAAAAGTCAGCAGAGACGGCTCCCACGCCGTCGGGATAGCCGGGCGTGGGAGCCCGGCCTGCTATTCTGGGGTAGACTCAAGGCGGTACCCACAAACTGAAAGCAGACAGCATGACCCTAGCCGAGTTCGTCAAATACCTCAAAGGCAAACGCGACTATCGCCAACAGATCGTGCATGTCGAGCATATCTCGGCCAGACCTGCCCGCTACGCCAGACTAAAACGGCGCCTGCCAGCAGCGTTGCAGCAGGCTGTAGACAAGGTTGGAGCAGACAGGCTGTACGTACACCAGGCACAGGCCATCAACGCCATCCGCGATGGACACCACGTGATAGTGGCTACGTCCACAGCCAGTGGCAAAACCCTGGTCTACAACGTGCCAGTGCTAGAGTCTGTCATGGCCGATGCGCGGTCGCGCGCCTTGTACCTCTTTCCGACGAAAGCATTGGCTCAGGATCAGCTCCGCTCGCTGCGGCAGTTGACCACACACGTGTTGCAACAGCTGCGTTTCGGGACGTATGACGGGGACACACCACGGGGAACTCGAAGGCGGCTACGCCACTCAGCATCCATCATACTGACCAACCCGGACATGCTGCACGTAGGCATCCTTCCCAACCACTCCCTGTGGTCCAACTTTCTGGCTAACCTGAAGTACGTCGTCATTGACGAAGCTCACGTCTACCGGGGTATCTTTGGCTCACAAGTGGCCTGCGTATTGCGGCGTTTGCTCCGCCTCTGCCGCTTCTACGGCGCTGACCCGCAGTTCATCTGTTGTTCAGCTACCATCGCTAATCCCGCTGAACACGCCAGGCGGCTCACCAGCGTGCCTGTAGCGGTGATCAGTGAGGACGGCTCTCCGCAGGCAGCAAGAGAGTTCGTGCTCTGGAATCCCCCGTTTGTAGATGTCGCACGCACCGCCCGGCGCAGCGCCAACGTCGAGGCCACGGCGCTCTTCGTGGAAATGGTCCGCCACCAAATCCGCAACATCACTTTCACCAAGGCGCGTAAAGTAGCCGAACTCATCCTGCTCTATGCTCGAAACATCCTGACCAAAGACTCGCCAGAGCTTGTGCCTCTGATCAAGTCCTATCGCGCCGGCTACCGCCCGGAGCAGCGCCGCGAAATCGAACGGGGCCTGTTCTCAGGACAACTGTTAGGTGTGACTGCCACTAGTGCTTTGGAACTCGGCGTAGACGTGGGGCACCTGGATGCCACAATGCTGGTAGGCTACCCCGGGACCATAGCCAGCACCTGGCAGCAGGCAGGCCGCGCCGGTCGAGGTGTGCGCGAGGCCCTGAACGTCCTCATCGGTCTGGACAATCCCCTGGATCAATACTTTATGCGGCACCCAGAAGCGCTGTTTGGTAGCAGCCCGGAAAATGCCCTTATCGCCCCAGACAATGTGCACATCCTGGCAAAGCACTTGCCCTGCGCCGCCTACGAAAAGCCCCTGACGAATGAGGATGAGGATCTATTCGGCCCGGGATTCGTTGATGCCATGGTGCAATTGGAGCGGCGTCTTACCCTCGAGTACCGCAACGACCGCTGGTTCTTCCGTGGCATGGATTACCCCGCCGCACAGGTCAGCCTGCGTTCCGTCTCCGCAGAAAAGTTCGTCATCTTGGATGAATCGCAAAACTATCGCATGCTGGAAGAACTGGAAGGGACGACGGCTTTCGTACGTGTCTATCCGGGGGCCATTTATCTGCACCAGGGCGAGTCATACCTCATTACGCACCTGGATCTCGACATGGGTGTTGCCTATGCTTCGCCGGCGGACGTCAACTATTACACCGAACCGCGCGAAGTGAACAGTGTGAACATCGTGCAAACTTGGCAAAAGAAGAGGATGCCGGTCAGCAACGCCTATTTCGGTGAACTATGCGTCACTCAACAAGTGATCGGCTATAGACGACTGCAGCAGTTCAGTGACACCGTGCTTTCAAAGGAGCCCCTGGACATGCCAGCGCAATCATTCACCACGATAGGGCTGTGGTTCGACGTACCGCCCGACGTCGTGCACATGGTAGGAAGGAGAGGACTGGACTTGGCAGGTGGTCTTCATGCCATTGAACACGCAGCTATTGGCATCCTGCCCCTCTTCGCCATGTGTGACCGGCTGGACATCGGCGGTCTTTCCACGCCACTGCATCCAGACACTGGCCACGCCCAGATCTTTATCTACGATGCGCTGCCGGGCGGTGTGGGCATCGCCGAGAAAGGCTTTGAGCTTCTCCTGGAACTATGGAAAGCGACTTTGTCTGCCATCAGCGAGTGCCCATGCCAGTCTGGATGCCCGAGCTGCATCCAGTCCCCCAAGTGCGGCAACAACAACGAGCCGCTGGACAAGCGCGCCGCTATCGTAATCCTGCAGTTGCTGCTGGAGCATAAAGGCGCGTCGTGTTGACAAGCTGCTCAGAAACACAACCCTGGCTTCTGTGAGAAACCGGGTCTGCCGTCACGACAATCTGAGCATCAATTCGATCAGATCCTCGAGCGGCTCCTCTGCAGAATGGTCTCCCGCCGCATGGGCCCAGCACTCCCGCGCATAGTGTTTAAGCAGAAGAAGACTGGCGCTGTAGGTAGCAGCGCGGATCGAAGCGAGTTGGCTGATGATCTCGGCGCAATCTCGTCGCTCTTCAACCATGCGCTGCACGCCACGCGCCTGTCCTTCTATGCGGCGCAGACGGGAAAGCATTTCCTGCCGCACTTTTTCGGGAGCAGACACTCGCTCCACGATAATACCTCCTGAGAGCCCACGGCCCTCACCTACGGATGCTTCAACCACTCGTCGGTGCGCATGAACCCCGGTTGGCAAGGGTGGCTCCTCCTCCGGAGCTACTCGTGCCAAAGAGCGAGATAGCTTTCTCCACACAGGAACTGCCACATCGTGGACAACGAATCTCCTGTACAGACGACATAGAACGGATTAACTTTTCGAACTTTGCACCACATTCACAGCAGTGATACTCATAGATCGGCATTTACTGCTCCATGACTACGAACGTGTCAGGCTCGCGACATGCTTACACACGCATTTCGAGAGCGAATGCTAGTAACCTGCCAGGCTTCCTTGCGACTCTAGGCAGCAGATTTGAGTATGGCCTCCAGGCTCTCCACAAGAGCCTTCTTCGGGCGCACGCCAACCATGCGCTCGACTTCCTGACCGTCTTTGAAGATGATCATCGTCGGGATGCCCATAATACGATATCTGGCAGGTGTCTCGCCATTCTCATCCGCGTTCAACTTGGCCACTACCATACGCCCGTCATACTCGGCAGCCAGCTCCTTAATGATGGGAGCGACCATAAGGCAAGGGCGACACCAGGGAGCCCAAAAATCAACAACAACGGGCAAATCAGACTCGAGTACTTCCTTCCGAAACGTTGCGTCGGTGACGTGCAGTGGTTCTTGACTCATCTCTCTCCTCTTTTGACTTGTTCAATCCAGACCCCGAGCCTATCCGAAAACGAGCGGGCTCCTTGGATGGATTCATAGTGATTGAATCGGAGTGCACCAAACGGCCAGGAAACCACAGCTGCATCCGAGCCTTGACACTTTGTACAAGCACACATGCCCTCCGCGTGCCTCACTGTCGGAGGGAACTTAGTATACCCCCCTAGGGTATATTCTAACACAAAAGCGCTGTCTTGTCAAGAAAGCCACACAGTGCTTATGTCCAGCCCCTTATGCTGCCAACAATGCGGCGCGTCGCCGAGACCCCAGCCCGTTCATAGCCCCGCACCATCAATACAGAGCAGGGAGCCCGGTCGGCATCAGCATCAGGAATTGCATCCACCCGCAAACTCTGAATAGCCCATTCATTGGAAGCGCCTATGACTACCGGGGCGCACTTAGAGCCTATCCGAAAACAGCGGGCCGGGTTCCCACGCCCGGCTATCCAGCAGCGTGGGAGCTGCTTCTGCTGCCTTTCTGGATAGGCACTTAGTTGTCGATTGAAGTCGCTCCTGCAAACCATCAATTCAAGCTTGACGGAGCACTTGGGGACACAGGATGCATTCCGCTGGCCTGCAGGCAAAAAGCCACTTCCATCTGATGGAAGTAGCTCTTCTGGCTCCTCGGGCAGGACTCGAACCTACAACCCGCCGGTTAACAGCCGGCTGCGCTTGTAAGCGAGTACCGGCCGCGAACCTCCCAGAGATAGATGCAGCACTGTCTCCATGGCCGCGCGAGTGTCGAAGCAACCATTCTAACGGCAAGTAAACCAGATGCCTGGGGACCACATCTTGGTGAGGGGAAATCCAGCTTCTCGCTGAAGTTATCCCGCCGCCAAGGCGTGCACAGGTTGCATCTCTTTAACCCATTCCTCGAAACTGTCCAACGCCCCCGACAAATCAAGCTGCTTAGCCACTGCTCTTAGGTCCTGTACAGCTTCCCAGCGCAGATCGAACTCATATCGAGACGGGATGCGTGTGTTTGCCAGCAGGCTCTGTGCGTGTTCGGGCTCGCCTCGTAGATAGGCAATGGACGCCAAAATCACCTGGGCTCTTGCATAGTCGATGCTCGTTTCGTCTTTCGCCACGCGCTCACACATGTCCCCAGCTGCGGCCAGGTCTCCCTTCCGGAACAAGGTCCAGGCCATACGCCGAATCGACGTATCAGTGGCAGCGGCTGCCAGTTTCTGCTCAAGGATTCCTTGGAGCTCTCGGAGTGCTTGCTTGGCCTTGCGGTCGTTAGCCAAAGCAGCAGACGCCCGATAGATTTCCATCAGGGCCCCTTCGCGCTCCTCTGCCGCCTCCGCAGGAACCTTCTCAAAGACCGGGAGAGCGGTCTGGGGATCATCAAGTCTCCTCAACGCTATCTTGCCCGCCTGAAACAGCGCTGCCAATCTCTGTTGGGGGTCCGTCTGGGCCGGTACTTTAGCCAGCCGTTGGTACGCCTCCACGGCATCCGTCCACCGCTCAAGCCTGTCCAGGACCATGGCCCTCTGCAGCAAAGCTTCCGCCTGCGCTGGCTCGGCCTGCAGTGTGCTCTCATACCCTGACAGCACCTTCTCGTAGAACTCCCTCGCCTTCTCCCCTTCGTTCAGACCCTCTCGATAGATGTCGCCGATGCGCCGCCACGCGGCATAACGATGCTCCTCTGAAGCTTCGGCT